>Ga0209474_10001769_pt1 | contig 20538 bp, 13 predicted proteins | sample GraSoiAngelo_145_FD_185902 | JGI IMG/M metagenome (GOLD analysis project Ga0209474, IMG submission 185902) | Grasslands soil microbial communities from the Angelo Coastal Reserve, California, USA - 14_1009_05_20cm (SPAdes) (version 2) | ecosystem: Environmental > Terrestrial > Soil > Grasslands... | reverse complement strand
ACCCGCCGATGCGGATCATCGACCGGGCCCGCGAGGGGCCGGCGGCCTTTTGCGACGCCTTGAGCACCGATGCCGGCGCATGGCCCGCGTTCTTGCGGCGCAAGCCTTCTTCGATGATGGCGACGAGATCCGCATCGGTCGCCCCGGCCCGCATTGGCGCCCGCAGATCGATCTCGCCCTCGTCGAGCAGGCACCAGCGGAAGTTCCCATCGGCGGTCAGCCGGGTGCGGTTGCAAGTCGAGCAGAACGGCTCGGTCATCGAGGAGATGATGCCGATTCGGCCGGGCAGCTCCGCTCCACCGCGTTCGCGGGCACGGTAGATCTGCGCCGTCTCCTGCAGCCCGAGGGGCGCGAGCTCGAATCGTTCCTCGAGCCGGGCCCGGATCGCCGCCGCCGGGAACATCTGCAGCGCATCGCCCCAGCCGTTCCCCTCGAACGGCATATATTCGATGTATCGGACCTCGAGCGGCAACTCGCCGGCGAAGGCGCGGGCGAGATCGACGATCTCGTCGTCGTTCACGCCCTTCATGACCACGGCGTTCACTTTCACCGACCGGAATCCCGCTCGTGCAGCGGCCTGGATCGCCTCGATGGTCTCCTCGCATCCCGGGCGTCCGGTGATGCGCTGGAAGCGGTCGGGGCGGAGCGTATCGAGCGAAAGGTTCACGGCGTCGAGGCCGGACCGGAGGAAATGGGGAATGTGGTCGCGCAGGAGCAGGGCGTTGGAGGTCATCGCCAGCTCGCGCAGGCCGTGGTCCTTGAGCCGTCCGATGCGCGCCACCAGGTCATCGATGTCGCGCCGCACGAGCGGCTCTCCGCCGGTGAGCCGGATCTTGCGCACCCCCAGTCGCACGAAGAGAGCGGCCAAGCGCTCGATCTCCTCATACGAGAGCAGATGGTCGCGGGGGAGGAGCGTCACGCCCTCTTCGGGCATGCAGTACTTGCACCGCAGGTTGCAGCGCTCGGTGACCGAGATGCGCAGATAGGTGTGGCTGCGCCCGAACCGGTCGAGGAGCCCCTGCGCCCGGGCGGGCCCCTTTTCAGTGAGGCCGTACGCCGCCGCCGTCTCGGCGTCCATGGGGACGGCGCCCTGCGTGCCTCCTGCGAGCGGGAGCTCCACGGCTCCTGTATAACGCCTCGCCGCCTCAGGGAGATAGCGCGATGGCGTACGAACACCGGCTGCGGGTGCGGTTCCACGACACCGACCCGGCCGGAATCGTCTTTTTCGCCAACATCTTCGTGTATTGCCATGACGCTTTCGAGGAGATGCTGCGGGCGATCGGCCTTCCCCTGAACGAGCTCATCCGCTCGAAGGAGCAGATCCTCCCCCTCGGGCATGCCGAGGCCGATTTCAAGAAGCCCTTCCGTCACGGGGTGCTGGTCGACGTGCGCGTCGTGGTGGGGAAGCTTTCCGACCGCAGCATGCGCCTCGACTACGAGCTACGGGACGACGCCGGCGAGCTCCTCGCTACCTGCTCGATGGTTCACGTGGCGGTGGATCCCGCGACCGGGCGCTCGACTACGCTTTCCCCGCGCCTACGCGCGGCGCTCGAGCCTCACAAGGCTTGAAGCGTCCCGAGCAGGCCCCGGCGATCGACCTTCCCGGATTCGCCACGCGGGAGGGCTTCGAGAAAGACGTACCGGCGCGGCGCCTTGAACCCCGCTAGCCGGTCGCGAACGTGGAGGTCCAGGTCACCCTCCGCGACCGGGGCGCGGGTCACCACCGCCGCGTACCCGACCTGCCCGAGCGCCTTGTCGGGCCAGGGGACGACGGCGACATCCGCGACCGCGGGGTGGGCGAGGAGCGCCGCCTCGACCTCGGCGGGATAGACGTTCTCGCCGCCACTGACGATGAGATCGGTCCTCCGCGCATGGACGATGAGGCGGCCGCGGGGGTCGATCTCGCCGAGGTCGCCGGTGCGCAGCCATTCCCCGATCGGCGGCTCCCCCAGGTATCCGAGCATCAACGTGCGTCCGCGCACCTCGATCTCTCCGTTCGCGCCGATGACCACCTCGGTCCCGGGCAGCGGCATGCCGGCGGACGAGCCATCCGCCTCTCCGGGAAGCTCGCAGGTGACTTGAGAGGCGCTCTCGGTGAGCCCGTAGGTGTGCAGCACCTCGAGACCCGCGGCCCGCGCTCGAGCGAGCAGATCCCGCGGCGCGGCACCGCCACCGACCAGCACGATGGCGGCGGGGAATCGCCGCCCGGTGTCGAGTACCCGGGCGAGCATGTTCGCGACGAAGCTTGCATGCGTCGCACCCTCTTCCAGATCGCGGGCGCAGGCGTCGGCGTCGAAGCGGGGATGCAGGATCATCTCCGCTCCGGCGACCACGCAGCGCATCCCGATGGCGATTCCGCCGACGTGGTGGAGAGGCAAACAGGCGAGGTAGCGGGAGCCGGCCTCGATACGGAGAACTTCGTTCGAGGCGATAGCGTTCGCGTAATGGGCGCGGAACTGAAGCTGCGCGGCTTTTGGCGTACCCGTGGTGCCCGAGGTGAAGAGCACGGTGTGCACGGCCTGGCCGTCGAGCGGGTGGTTGGCCACCGGGACGGCGCCGGTCGCGAAATCCGACAAGGGCACGCCGTCTGGAAGCTCCCCCAGCTTCACTCGCGGTGAAAGCCGGGCGAGGAGCGGCGGAATCTCGGGTCCGGCAAGGCGGGCATTCAAGGGGCAGAGCGCTGCTTCAGCGCGAGCGCATGCGAGAAGCAGCGCGACCACTTCCGGGCGGTTGGGAGACCGGACCACGACGCGGTCGCCCTCCCGGACACCGGCCCGCAAGAGCGCTCCGTGCCAGCGCCGGACTTCGTCATCGAGCTGGGCGTAGTTCCAGGTCGAGGCGCCGAAGCGCAGCGCGGGAGCGTCGGGATGAAGCCGTGCGCTGCGGGCGAGCGGACACTCGATCATGGAATGCCCAGCCCGGGCGCCGCACCGATCCGTACGCGGCCGTCGCGCGGCTCGGCCGGATCTTCGCAGAGGTCCGCCGCGAGGAGCCGTCCGGTCGCAAGGCCCGCGTCGGGCGCCGGGCCATCCCCCAGGATTGCAGCCGCGAGGTGCGCCGCTCCCGCCCGTGCGATGGCGCCGTCGAGCGCGGTGGTGACCAGGGGCTGGATGCCTCGCTCCCGGGCGCGCCGCGCCCAGCGGAGCGCGGAAAGGAGCCCGCCGAGGAGCGACGGCTTGAGGACGACCACGTCGGCGCATTCGAACAATTGTTCGCGATGCGAACTCGCAGCGAACGATTCGTCGGCGCCGATCGGGACCGCCGTCGCCCCCCTGAGCCTGCGGAGCGCGCGCGGGTCGCTGACGGGCTCCTCGCAGAGCTCGATTCCGAGGGGAGACAGCCTGCGCAGCGCGGAGAGGGCCTGCTCCTCGGTCCAGCCTGCGTTCGCGTCGATGCGCAGCCGAACGGAAGGACCGGCCGCATCGCGGACCACCGCGGCGCGGGCAAGGTCGTCCTCGAGAGCGCCCCGTGCCACCTTCAGCTTCACGGTGCGGAAGCCGCCCTGCGCGGCGGCACGCGCTTCGCGGGCGAGAGCGGCAGCGTCTCCCGCACCGAGCAATGCGCACGCGGGAACTTCCCAGCCGGCGTCTTTCGAGAGGAGCCTGGCGAGAGGCAACTCGCGCCGCCGCGCGAGATCGTCGAGGAGCGCAAGCTCGATCCCGAAACGCGCCGCCGGGGGAAGGCTGTCGAGAAGAGCTTCGACGTCGTAGACGGTCTCTGGCGCGGGCGCGCGGGCGAGTCCGGCGCCGGCGGCATCGAGCGCCGCCGCGCACTCGGCGAGCGATTCGGTGCCGAACGCGGGCAAGGGCGCCGCCTCGCCCCGGCCGGCGCCGATCCAGATCTGGAATCCGTCGCGCCGCTCGATCGCTCCATGCGCGGTCTGGAGCGGGGACCGCAGCGGCAAGGAGTACGGAGCGAAGCGCAGCTTCATCGCCAGAGTCCGATGGCGAGCAACGCGCCGTAGACGATCTGGAGCCGCGCCGTGCCGCCGAGCGCGGGGTTCAAGGCGCCGCCGCTCTGCCGCAGCACCAATCGCAAAGGGGGAATGGCGAGCGGGAGGGCGGCGAGCGGCAGGAGCGCCCAGGGCGTGGCGACTCCGGCGAGGAGGAACGGCGCCGTGAAGGCGACGGCGAGGAGCAGGACGTACTGCGCGCGCGTTCTCCCTGGTCCGATGCGCGTCGCGAGCGTGCGTTTTCCCGCCTTCGCGTCGGTGACGATGTCGCGGAGGTTGTTGACGACGAGGATGGCGGTTGCCAGCGCGCCGACCGGGACGGCGGCGATCCAGGCGGCCGGCGGCACCGAATGCGATTGCACGTACACGGTTCCCGTGACGGCGACGAGTCCGAAGAAGACGAAGACGAAGGCGTCGCCGAGCCCGTGATACCCGAGCGGCCACGGTCCGCCCGTGTACGCCCACCCCGCCGCAATCGACGCGATCCCGACGACGAAGATGGGCCAGCCGCCCACTACGGTGAGGTAGATGCCGAGCACGAAGGCGAGCGCGAACATCCCGATCGCCGCCGCCCGCACGGTCCGTGGCGGGACCAGCCCGCTCTGCGTCACCCGGCGCGGGCCGACCCGCTCGTGGGTGTCCGCTCCCCGCTCGAAGTCGTGGTAGTCGTTCGCGAGGTTGGTCCCGATCTGCAGCGAGATCGCGGAGAAGAGCGCGGCGAGCGCGGGCAGCGGGCGGAAGCTTGCCTGCGACGCCGCGACGGCGGTTCCCACCACGACGGGAGTCACGGCCGCGGTGAGCGTGCGCGGCCGCGCCGCGAGGATCCAGACGCCCAGGCCGGGCCGTTTCAGCTCCGCCGATTCCGCCATCACGGACGCCTTGGGAACTTCTTGAAGTCCGGCTTGCGCTTCTCCTTGAACGCGTCGCGGCCCTCCTTCGCCTCGTCGGTCATGTAGAAGAGCAGGGTGGCATTGCCGGCCAGCTCCTGGATGCCGGCCTGCCCGTCGAGGGTAGCGTTGAAGGACGATTTGAGGAGCCGGAGCGCCATCGGCGACAGGCGCAGCATGTCCTCGCACCATTTCAACGTCTCCGTTTCCAGCTCGGCCAGCGGCACGACGGTGTTGACGAGACCCATCTGCAGCGCCTGCTGCGCGTCGTACTGGCGGCAGAGGAACCAGATCTCCTTCGCCTTCTTGAGGCCGACGATCGAGGCCAGCGTCGAAGAGCCGAATCCGCCGTCGAAGCTGCCCACCTTGGGCCCGGTCTGGCCGAAGCGGGCGTTGTCGGCCGCGATGGTGAGATCGCAGACGACGTGGAGCACATGGCCGCCGCCGATGGCGTAGCCCGCGACCATCGCGACCACCGGCTTCGGGAGCGATCGGATCTGCTTCTGCAGATCGAGGACGTTGAGGCGTGGCACGCCGTCCTTGCCGACGTAGCCCTGGTCGCCGCGGATGCGCTGGTCGCCGCCCGAGCAGAAAGCGTCGTTCCCCTGGCCGGTGAGGATGACGACGCCGACGTCCGGATCCTCGCGGGCGTCTTCGAAAGCGGCGGACAGCTCGAACAGCGTCTGGGGGCGGAAGGCGTTGCGGACCTCGGGACGGTTGATGGTCACCTTGGCGATGCCTTGCCACTTCTCGTAGCGGATGTCCTCGAAACGGCGCGCTTCCTTCCATTGCGGCTGGCTCATGGGCGGGTTCCTTCACGGGGTGTGAAATGGTCGAGAACGGCGGTGACGTACTCGTCCGGCGCCTCGAGGTGCGGGGCGTGTCCGGCCCCGGCGAAGAGGCGCAACCGGGCGCCCGGGATGGCGCGTGCCATGCTGCGTGCAATGGCGCTGAACTTCGGGTCGCGCTCGCCGGCGAGGATCAGCGTCGGGGGACGTAGTCGGACGAGCGCCTTCCAGAGCGAGGGCTGCGCTCCCGAGCCCAGATGCCGGAGCGCCGAAGCGAGCCCTTCGACGCGGTTCTGGCGGCGGCGTTCGCGCAGCTCGGTAGCCATCGGCTCGCCGAGATTTCGCAGGGTCGCGAGCGTGGGATGCTTCTCCCAGCGGTCGACGAAGGCCTCGATGCCTTCGCGCTCCGCCATCGTCGCCAGCGCCTCGTCCTCGAACTTGCGGCCGGCGCGCTCGTCCGGATCGGCGATTCCCGGCGACCCGCTTTCGAGGACCAGGGCGCGGACCCGGTCGGGAAACCGCAGCGCGTACCCCAGCGCGAGTCGCGCGCCCATGGAGTAACCGGCGAGGAAGAACGGATCGGGTCCGAGCGCCGCGGCCAGGGAGTCGAGCGCGTCGTCCCAACCCGTCGCGTCCGGACTCGCTCCGTGTCCGGGAAGATCGGGAGCGAGGATGCGGAAACGCGCCTCGAGAGGATCGCGGAGATGATCGAACGACCGCCCCGACCCGGTGAAGCCGTGGAGGAGCGCGAGAGCGGGAATCAAGGCGCGCTCCCGAGGGCCGAAGCGACTGCTGCCTCGAGCGCGCGGTGCCGCTCGACGTTGCGGGCGCGGTCGGAACGGACGTGGACGAAGTGGAGCCCGCCCGTCTCGCGCAGGGCAGCGCGCAATTCAGGCAGCGTCCGCGGCGAGTGCAAGCGGGCGCCCGCGAGCGCCGCGGCGCGTGCGAGATCGAGACCGTGCGGCGTTCCGAATAGCTCCTCGAAGCGGGGCGTCTGCGAAGCGATGGGCAGGAAGGAGAAGATGCCGCCGCCGTCGTTGTCCACGACGACCAGCGTCAGCTCGGCGCCGAGCCGGGCCGCGGCGACCAGGCCGCCGAGATCGTGCAGAAGGGCCAGATCGCCGAGCAGCACCGCGGTCCGCCGGGAGGTCGCGAGCGCTGCGCCGAGGGCGCTTGCGACGATGCCGTCGATGCCGTTCACGCCGCGGTTGGCGAGGACGCGCACGGCCGCGGCGCGGCCCGCCCAGGCATCGACGTCGCGGACCGGCATGCTGCTCGAGACGAAGAGCTGCGATCCGGCGGGCAATGCGGCGAGAAGCTCGCGCGCCACGGCCGGCTCGGATGGTTCCTCCTCGCGAGCGAAAGCTGCTTCCAGTCCCGAGCGGGCACGCTGATCCGCGTCGGCGAACGGCAAGCTCGCGCCGGCGGGTCGCACGACGCGGTCGGCGAGCGCGAAGGCGGTGGCGACCGCATCGCCCGCGAGGACCAGGCTGGCCGCGTGAGCGGGGTCGAATAGTGCCGAATCATCGCTCACCAGCACCGTGTATGCGCCGCTCGCGTCGAGCCATTGCTGCAGCGTCTTCGAGGTGAGGCCTGCGCCGAAGCGGATCACCGCCTCGGGGCGCAGCGCTTCCGCGCTGGGCCGGTGCTTGAGGATGGCGTCGTAGTGGGCTACCGCCTCGGGAACCCGGAAGCGGACCTGGGAGGCCGCCTCGGCGAGGATCGGGTAGCCGGTCGAGCGGGAAAGGGCCCGTACCGCGTCGGGCAGATCGTCGTCGGCGTCGCGTGGCCCGCAGACGATCACGCCGCGGGGGCGGGCGGAGATCTCGCGGGCGGCCTCGTCCAGGGCAGCGTCGTCCGCGGACAGCCGGGGCGTCGCGATCCGCGGTGCCGGCCGGTCGCGCAGGGCCGGCAAGGCGCCGTCCGCGCCCGAGAGCGGCTCGCGGTAGGGCACGTTCAGGTGCACAGGCCCGCGCGGCGGACCGAGCGCGCGCGAGCAGGCGAGCGCGGCGACGGCGCGCAGGTGGCGCAGGCGCGCCTCGAGAGGCTCGGGAGCGCCGAGGTCGGCGAAGAAGCGCACGTGGGTGCCGAAGAGGTGCTGCTGGTCCATCGTCTGCGGCGCGCCGAATCCATGCAGCTCCAGCGGGCGGTCGGCGGTGAGCGCGACGAGCGGCACGCGGGCGGCCTCCGCCTCGAGGATGGCAGGAAAGAAGTGCGCGCCGGCCGTTCCGGAGGTCGCGAGGGCGAGAGCGGGACGCCCCGTCGCCTTTGCCGCGCCGAGAGCGACGAAGGCGGCGCTGCGCTCGTCGAGCACCACGCGCAGCTTCATCCGCTTCTCCTCGGCGCAGGCGAGGACGAGCGGAGTGGACCGCGAGCCCGGACTGATGACGGCCTCGCGCGCTCCGGCCGCGCAAAGCTCGTCGACCAGCGCGCGCGCAAAGAGCGCGTTGAGGTTGTCGGGTTCCTTCAACCCGTCACCCCCAGCGCGGAGAGGAGCGCCTGGGCCTTCAGCTCGGTTTCCGCCCATTCCCCCTCGGCCGTGGAGCCCGCGACGATGCCCGCCCCCACGTACAATCGCGCCGAGGGACCGCGCAAGAGAGCGCAGCGCAGCGCCACCGCCAGATCGGCGCGCAGGGGGCCGCACAGGCCGACGATGCCGGCGTAGAGGCCGCGGCCGAGCTTCTCTTCCTCGGAGATGAAGCGCATCGCGGCAAGCGAAGGCACGCCGCCGACGGCCGGGGTCGGGTGAAGCATCTCCACCACGTCGGCGAGCCCCTTGCCCTCGCGCAGCCGGGCGTGGATCGGCGTGTAGAGGTGGGCGACGTCGGCGAGCTTTCGCACCTCGGGACCGTCGGCGGCTTCCACGCGCTCGGCGATCGAGCGCAGCGCCGCGAGCACGTGCTCGACGACCCAGGCGTGCTCGCGAAGCTCTTTCGGGCGGTCGAGGAGCGCCTGCGCCTCGGCGAGCCGGGCGGATCCGGCCAGCGCGTCGGTGGCGAGATCGCGGCCTTCGAGACGGCAGAGCGTCTCGGGCGTGGCGCCGGCGAAGGAGGAGCCGCCCTCGCCGCGCAGGAAGAAGGTGCGGCAGGTGGGATGGCGCGCTTCCAGCGCCGCGAGCAGCTCCTGCTCGGGAAACGGCAGCTCGCCGCGGACATCGACGGTGCGGGCGAGCACGACCTTGCTCAGCTCATTCCGCTCGATGCGGGCCAGCGCCGCCGAAACCAGCTCGCCCCAGGCGGTGCGCGCGCCGTTCGGGGCGGCCGCCTGGACGCGGGGGACCGGCGCAGCCGCCGCAGGAATCGAGAGCTCCCGCACAGCGAGGTCGAGGTCGCGGCCCGCCTGGTCGCCGAACGCCGCCACCGCGCGGCGGCCCGCGGTCGAGAACACCACGATGCGCGGCGCCGCCCAGCGAGCGGCAGCGAACCCGGCCCATTCCGGGCCCAAGGGCTCGTCGGGATCGAAGGCAACCGCTCCGAAGAACGGTCCCGGTGGCCGATCGCGAGCACTGGCGGGGCCGTCGAGCCATTCGACGGCATCGGGAGCGGTGAGGACGGAGAACAGATCGCGAAGCTCGCGCGGTGAACGGGCCTCGAATCGCAGCGCCTCCCCATAGCCGGCGAACCGCGTGCCGCTCTCCGGATGCGCCCAGTAGAAGGAGAGCGCGTGGCCTGCGAGCGCCGGGGCCGGTGGCCGGTCCGCGGGGGCCACGGCTGCGCACAGGCCCCGCAGGATCGGCAGACCGTCTGGCTGTCGCACGCAGGCCTCCTCGGCGCTTGCCCTGGGCGGCGCAGGCCGCTACATACTACATGTTTCAAAACCTTTTGAAGGCTGTGATGCAAGAGATTCGGCACGACGGACTCAAACTCGCTTCCCGGACGACCGGGCGGCCCGGGTCTGTCGTGCGTCTCGCAACGGGACGGGGGCCGGTGGATCTCGGGGGGAGAGCCTTCGTGGTCCTGGCCGGCCCGTGCGCCGTGGAGACCGCCGACCAGATCGACGAGGCAGCCCGCATCGTTGCCGAGGCTGGATGCGCCGTGCTGCGGGGTGGCGCCTTCAAACCGCGTACCAGCCCCTACGCGTTCCAGGGCCTCGGCGAGGAGGGAGCGCGACTCCTCTTCGCCGCCGCCGAGCGCCGCGGGCTCGCTACCGTCACCGAGGTCCTGGACGCCGCGGACCTTGCTGCCCTGGGGCCGGCGAGCCTGCTGCAGGTTGGCGCGCGCAACATGCAGAACTTCGCGCTGCTGCAGCGATTGGCCGGGTTGCGCCGGCCGGTGCTGCTCAAGCGCGGACCCGGGGCTACGGTCGCGGAGTGGTTGCTCGCAGCCGAGTACCTGCTGGCGGGCGGCAACGATCAGGTCGTCCTTTGTGAGCGCGGCATCCGCACCTTCGAGACCTCGACGCGCAATACGCTGGACCTCTCCGCGGTCGCCCTGGCGAAGGCGTGGACGCACCTTCCGGTCATCGTCGATCCGTCGCACGCCGCGGGGCGGCCGGAGCTGATCCTCCCGCTCTCGCTCGCGGCGGCGGCCGCCGGAGCGGACGGGATCCTGGTCGAGATGCATCCCCATCCCGAGGACGCGCTCTGCGACGGCGCCCAGGCGCTCCGGCCCGAGGGGCTGCGGGATCTCGTCGCGCGTCTCGGGCCCGTCGTGGAAGCCGTCGGGCGCACCCTGTGGAAGCCGTCGCAGGCCGCGCGCAAGGCGGCGGCGCGATGAGCACCCAGGTGCGCGACATGTTCGCCTCGATCGCCGAGCGCTACGACGCGGCCAACGAGGTGCTCTCGCTCGGCGTCCACCGCGGTTGGCGCCGGGAGGCGGTGCGCCTCTCCGGGGCGCGTCCCGGCGACCGCGTCCTCGACTGCGCGACCGGCACGGGCGATCTCGCGCTCTCGTTCAAGCGCGCCGTGGGCGCGAGCGGGCTCGTGGTCGGCACTGACTTCTGCGCGGAGATGCTCGCCTCCGCTCCGGGAAAGGCGCGCAAGGCCGGGCTCGAAGTCCGCTTCGAAGTGGCCGACGCGCTCGCCCTGCCGTTCGCCCCTGGCTCGTTCGACATCGCCTCGATCGGTTTCGGCATCCGCAACGTCGACGATCCGGTGGCCTGCCTGCGGGAGATGGCCCGCGTCCTCCGTCCCGGCGGGCGCGTGGTGGTGCTGGAGTTCGGCCAGCCCCGCGGCGCGTTCGGAGCGCTGTTCCGGCTCTACTCGCGCTCGGTGATGCCGGCCATCGGCGGCGTGCTGACGGGCAACCGCGCTGCCTACGAATACCTGCCGCGCACCGCAGCCGCGTTTCCCGCGGGGGACCGTTTCCTCGCACTGATGGACGAGGCCGGGCGCTTTGCGTCGCGGACGGCGCATCCGCTGTTTGCGGGGACCGCTTACGTGTACGTCGGCACCGTCCGGTAGAACGCTAGACCGACCCCGTCTGCAGCTCCCCCTCCGCCCGGATCCGCGCGATCTCCTCCGCCAGCACCTCGATGGTCTCGCGGATCTGCTGCTCGCTGTGCGTGGCGGTGACGAAGAACCGCAGCCGCGCCGCGGTCTCCTCGACGGCGGGATAGAGGATCGGTTGCACGTTGATGCCCCGCTGCCGGAGCGCGTCGGAAAGCTGGAGGCTGTGGAGCGAGTTCCCGAGGATGGCGGGGACGACCGCCGAGCCGCCGGCGAATCCCGTGTCGATGCCCTTTTCGCGAGCGAGCGCGAGGAACAGCGCGCTGCGCTCGTGGAGGCGCTCCACCTTCTCCGGATGGGCCTGCATCTGGTGCAACGCCTCGAGCGCGGCGGCGGCGTTCGCGGGAGAGATGCCGACGCTGTAGACGAAGCCGGGCGCCGTGTACTTGAGGTACTGGACGAGCGTCTTGCTGCCCGCGACGTAGCCGCCGCACGAGGCGAGCGACTTGGACATGGTACCCATCCACAGATCGACGTCGGCGCGATCGACGCCGTAGTGCTCGCCGACGCCGCGCCCCGTCTTTCCCAGCACGCCGATGGAGTGGGCCTCGTCCACGAGCAAGAGGGCCCCGTACTTCTTCTTCAGCTCGACGATCCGGGGCAAGGGCGTGATGTCGCCGTCCATGCTGTAGACGCCTTCGACCGCGATGAGCACGCGCCGGTAGTGCGGCCGGAGCTGCGCGAGCTGCCGCTCGAGGGCGTCGGCGTCGTTGTGCGGGAACGGCCGCCGCTTCGCGCCTGACAGCTTCGACCCGCCCAGGATGCAGTCGTGGGCCAGCGAATCGTGCAGAATCAAGTCGCCCGGCTGGACGATGTGGCCGATCACGGTGACGAAGACCCCGTGCCCGGAGACGGTGACGACGGCGTCCTCGCAGCCGAGGAACGAGGCCAGCTCCTGCTCCAGCTCGCGATGGAGCGGCTTCTCGCCGCTCGCCACCCGGCTCGCCGACACCGACGTCCCGTACCGTTCCACGGCCGCCTGCGCCGCCTGCGTCACGTGCGCGTCGCCGGAAAGGCCCAGGTAGTTGTAGCTCGACCAGTTGATCACCGTCCGGCCGCCGATCACGGAGGTGTCGTTGGTGACCCGCTCGTGGACGTTGAAGTAGGGGTTCTTGAGTCCGAAGGCGGTGGCGAGAGCGAGCCGCTGCTCCAGCTCCTGCACCTCCGGGAACTGTTCGATGCGCCAGGTGGACTCGTCGGCGCGCGTGGCCGCCGGAACGGCCGGTGCGGGAGGCGCAACCGGGGCGCGCGCCTCGGCAGCGTCGGGCTGCGCGGCAGGCGCCGCCATCCCCAGCCCGCGGGCGCGCAGGAAGCGCGGATCCCGGTGCTTGAACTCGCCGGCGACGCCGCGCGCGAAGGCGATCACCGTGCCGTCCTCGTCCTGCAGGACGATGCTGCCCCGCACCATTTCGCCAGAAGCTTGCTCGAGCGTGAGCGATGCCCGCACCGGTCCCTTCCCGAAGGGCGCCGTCTGCACGTACTCCTCGATCCCGACGGGGAACCCGGCCCGGCCGAGCTGCGTCCACGCCCAGTAGGCGGCGAGCTGGAAGGCGCCGTCGAGCGCGAGAGGATCGATGGTCCACCCTTCCCGCGAAGGAGTGCGGACCAGATCGCCCGGCACGCTCGTCTTCACCCAGCCGACGATGCCTGTCGGGGAGAGCTGCTCGATCGATTGCACCGCCCGCATGCGCGGACCGTGGAAGGTGTAGGAGGCATAGAACTCCCCGAGCGCGATGGGAAGCTGCGGAGCGGCGGAGGCCTGCGGAGCGGGCCGGGCGGCCGCGAGGGCAGGGGCCGGATCGCCTCCCGCCGTGACGTATCCCGCGTAGCTCGGCCGTCTCGCGAAGGTGCGGCCCTCGCCGGCGCGGTGCGCGAACAGTCCGACGTGCAGCTCGCGTCCCGCCTCGCCCGAGGCGGTCAGCTTCAGCTCTGCGGCATCCGGGATGCGGATCGGTTCGCGGAGCTGGAAGTCGCGCACCACGATCGGCGCTCCCGGCGAACCGGTCGCGTCGACGACCGCAGTGGCCATCAGATCGAGCGCCATTGCGAGCGGCAGGACGGGCTGGCCGGCAAGCTGGTGATCCTCGAGGTACGGCTGCGCCGATCGCGAGAGCGCGAGGCGCGACTGGTACGCGAGCCGGCGCGAGGGTCGCTTCTGCGCGAGCAGCACGGGACCTGCCGCCCCTGCGCGAAGGGCGTCGAGGAAGGCGCGCTCGCCCGCGGCATCGTCGAGGAAGGGAACTCCCTGTTCGACGAGCGAGGCGCGGGCGAAGGCCGGAATGCGCTCCACCATCGCCGTCCCGTCCCAGGGCGGAAGCTCGAGCGACAGAGCGCGCAGGCCCGGGCGGAGCTGAGGCAGGAGCGAGGCGGCGCGAGAGAGGGCCGCGTTGGCCGCGGAGTAGTCGACCTGTCCCGCGTTTCCGAAGCGGCCCGCCCAGGAGCCGACCAGGACGACGGCGCGGATCGGATCGTGTGAAGTGGCGTTGAGCGCGTTGGAAAGGCCGAGGATCTTCGGCCCGAGAACGCGCAACATCGCTGCGTCGTCCTTGCCGGCCGCGGGCCCATCCTCGGCGATACCGGCGGCGTGAACGAGCGCGGTGAAGGGTCCCAGTTCCTTGCGCGCCTCGTCGAGCGCGCCGCCCGCGTCGCGCGTCGCGTCCCATTGCACGTACAGCGCGCGGCCTCCCGCGGCCTCGATCGCCCGCACCGTCTCGTCGACGCGGCTGTCCCGGGCCGAGCGCCCGCAGAGGACGAAGGCGGCATGCGAGCGGGCCAGCGCGACCGCGAGCTTCGCGCCGACGCCGCGGCCCCCGCCGGTAACGAGGACGACATCGCTCGGATCGAAGGTGATCTCTTCGGCGGACGCGGCCGGGTCGAGATCGGGCTCGTAGCGGACGCCGCCGGCGATGCCAACCTCGGGCGCGGCGTTGCCGGAGCGAAGCTCGCGGGCAAGGGCCCGCGCGATCGCGGCCGCGCCGTCCTCGAGGCGCACGTCGACCGCCTTGACCACCTCGTCCGGACGCTCCCGGGCGAGCGCCTTGGCATGTCCCGCGATGGCGGCGCCGAGCATCGTTCCGGAGGCGAGGCCGAGCTTGCCGTCCTGGGCAGTGACGGCGACGAAGAGTCCTCCGGCCGACGGATCCTGCGCGCGCGCGAGGCGCTGCGACCAGAGGAGCGGCTCCCAGCCCTGCGGATCCGCCGAATCAAGACGGGGTCCCGGCACCAGCGCCGCGAGATGAACGATTCCGCCGATCGGCCCGGCAACCCGCGCCGCTTCGGCGATCAGCGCGGATGCATCGTTCCCTGCGCAGATCCAGGCCCGGGGACCCAGATCGGGCGCGGCTCGTGGCGCGGACGGAACGGAAGACAGATCGGCGACGACCACCGAATGTCCCGAGGAGGAGAGGTCGCGGGCCAGCGCCTCCGCGATCCCGTGCCCATCGCGGGTCAAGAGAAGCGCGGCGGGCAGCGGATCCTCGGCCGGGGCGCGGTCCGGAAGCGGCGACTCGATCGCGGCCGGCGAGAACCGGAACAGATCGGGACCCGCCTGCGCGACCGCGCCGAGGGCGGCGGACAAGGGCGAGGGCGTGGCGAAGCCCGGGGCGGCGAGCGCGCTCTTCACGTGATCGATGACGTCGGCGATGGTGGTCGAAGGCCCGAGCAGGTTCCGCGGCAGGCTCCCGAGACCCGGCCACGACTTCTGGAGATCCGCGTCCAGCTCGACCGTCATGAGCGAGTCGAATCCCAGCTCGCTCCCCAGCGTTTGCGACGTCTTCAGCGTGCCCGCGGGAAACGCGCTGATCCGCGAGACGGAGGCGAGGACCCGCTCGGCAACTTCGTCGAAGCGCACGCGCGGCGGCGGAACCAGAGCCGGGCTCTCCTCCTGGGCGCGGCTCGGCTCCACGGGCAGGGGCGCGGCGCGCAGCGGCACGACCGGAGCGGGCGCGTTCACCGCTTCTGTGACGGGGACCTTGATGCCGCGTCCCGCGAGCGCTGCCGCCTGTTGTTCCAGGATGCGCGCGTGCGCGTGGAGGACTTCGACCTGCTCCCGGAAGAGGGCGACGACGCCGTCCTGGTCCTTCGCGGGCATGGATTCTCCTGTGGCGGCGGCCCGGATCGGCTGCGCCGATCGCTCCGTCCGCTCGATGGGCCAGTAGGATTGAGTCTCGATGGGCGCGGGGGGCAAGGTGGCGAGACCGGCCTCGCGCCCTTCGAAGAGCGCGAGCGGCTCGAGGGGAACGCCCGCCGTCCAGAGTGAACCGACCGCCGTGGCGAGGGTGGCAAGCCCGTCCTCCTCGCGGCTCGCGAGCGAGACGCAGACCGGCCGCTCCCGGGCAGGAAGGGTGGCCTTCGCGAACGAGGCCACCACGCTGCCCGCTCCCACCTGCACGAACAGGCGAGCGCCGAGCCCCGCTGCCGCGCGCAGCGTGGAGACGAAATCGACCGGAGCGGTAGCGTGCTCGACGAAGATCTGCCGGACCTCTTCGGGATCCGCGGGGTACGGCAGAGCCTTCGCGGCGCTCAGCACCGCTCCCGGAGGCTGCCGCAGCGGCAAGGCGGAGGCGATCCCGCGCATCGTGTCCGCGATGCCGGCGACGAGCGGCGAGTGGAAGGCGTGGGAGACGTCGAGCCAGGTGACGGCGATGCTTCGCCCTTCCAGCCACTGTGCGGCGGCGCGGAGCGCGAGAGTCTCGCCGGAGAGCACCGTCTGGCCGGGATGATTGACGTTCGCGACCACCACCGTGCCGTGCGCGGAAGCGGCGCGCGCCGCCTCCCGCGCGGTCTCTACGTCAGTTGCCGCGCTCAACATCGCGCCGCGATCCGCGAGGGGCAGCGCCATCATGGCGAGCCCGCGAGCGGCGACGAGCCTCACGCAGTCCTCGGGAGACATCATCCCCGCCGCCGCGGCCGCCGCGAACTCGCCGAGGCTGTGGCCGAGGAAGACGTCTCCGCGAACGCCGAGCTTGCCAAGGAAGGCGTGCAGCGCCAGGGCCACCGCGGCCATCGCCGGCTGGCACACCTGCGTCTCGGTGAGCCTCGCCTCGGCCTCCGGCGTCTTCGCCGCCGGATGGAGGAACGACCTCAGGGTGCCGCCGATACGCTCGTGCACCTCTGGCCCGAGCGCCTCGTCGAGCCGGTCGAGAGCCTCGCGGAAGGTGGGAATCTCGTCGTAGGCCTCGCGCAGCAGGCCGACCCGCTGCGCGCCTTGTCCGGCGAAGAGCAGGGCGATCTTCGCTTCCGGAAAGGGACCCTGCCCGAAGAGACAGCCTGGTGCGAGCTGGACGGGACCTTTGCCCGCGGTCCCCGCCTCGATGGCCTGCGCAGCGATGCCGAGCTTCTCCCGGAGGGTTGGCGCCGAATCGGCGATCACCGCCAGGCGGGCGTTCCCAGGCGTGCGAGAGGCGAGCGTTCGCGCGATCGACGCGAGGTCTCCGTCGAGCGCAGCGCAGAGCTCGCGTGCATGCCGGGCCACGAGCGCGGGCGTCGGCGCGGAAACGAGGAACAGTTCGGCGCGGTGTCGCGCCCCCGGAGCCCGTGTGCGCGCGCGCCGCGGGGGCGGCGCCTCCTCGAGGACCACGTGCACGTTGGTGCCGCCGAAGCCGAAGGAGCTCACGCCTGCACGCCGCGGTCCGGCGGATTCCCAGGGCCGCGCTTCGCGGGCCAGGAAGAATGGGCCGCTGTCGAGCCCGAGCTTCGGGTTCTGCTCGGAGATGGAGGGCTGCGGGGCGAGGACTCCCCGATGAATCGAGAGGGCCGCCTTGATGAGGCCCGCGGCGCCGGCGGCCGACATGGTGTGCCCGAAATTGGCCTTGATGCTGCCGAGCGCCGTCCTTCCGCTCCGCTCCGGCGTCCAGCCCTGCTCGCGATAGAGCGCGTCGAGCGCCGACACTTCGACAATGTCGCCGACGGTGGTGGCGGTGCCGTGCGCCTCGACGTAACCGATGCTGTCCGGCGCCACGGCAGCGTCGCGATACGCGGCCCGCAGCGCTTCGAGCTGTCCCTCGCGGCGCGGCGTCATCGGACCTTCGCTCTTGCCGTCGTTGTTGCAAGCGATCCCGCGGATGAGCGCGTAGATGCGGTCGCCGTCCTTCTCGGCGTCCTCCCGCCGCTTGAGGACGACGACGCCGGCGCCTTCACCCATGACGAACCCGTCGGCGGAGGCGTCGAACGGCCGGCATTCGCCCGATCGGGAGATGGCCCCGATGCGCGAAAAGGCGATGAGGTTGTCGGGGAGGAAGTTCAGGTAGACGCCGCCCGCGAAGGCGACGTCGATCTGGCCCGTGCGGAGCCCTTGCACGGCCTGGTGCACCGCGACGAGGGCGGACGAGCAGGCCGCATCGATGGACAGCGACGGCCCGCCCAGGTCGAAGGTTTGCGAGACGATGGCGGCGTTCAGGTTGAGGAGGACGCCGGGCATGGTGAACGCCCGCATGGCGACCGTGTCCTCGGACAGCGCTTCCAGCTCCTGCGCGAGCGTCCCGTCGACGCGCCGGCCGAACTGCCCGTCGAGGAGCTGCGTCGCCCGGACGCGGGCGAGCAGGATCTCCTTGAATTCACTGACGCTCGCGCCGACGTAGACGCCGGCCCGCTCCTTCGGAAACCCTTTCCGCTCCCAGCCGGCGTCCTGGATGGCGGCGCGAACGATGTCGAGAAAGAGCCGGTGCTGGGGGTCGGTAACCTGGACGCGCCGGGGCGCGATTCCATAATGGAGCGCCCCGAATTCGCGGATGTCTTCCTCGGGCAGATAGGCCCCACGCGCGATGTAGGCCTTGTCGGGAATCCGCAGCGATGTGTCGTGGAAGAGGCGGGCGTGGTTCCAGCGCGAGGCGGGAACCTCCGTGAAGGCCAGGCGGCCGTCCCGGACGAGGTCCCAGAAGGACACCGGATCGCGAGCCTGAGGGAACCTGCAGCCCAGTCCGACGATCGCGACGTCCAACGGTTCGGGCCTCCGCGTTTTCGGGCCAGGGGAGCGGCTGCGCGGGCTGATTAGGCCCGTTTGCCGCCTTACGTCAAGGTTCGGACGGTTGTTTGGAACCCTATGGGACCTGGAGGATTCGCTTTCGGCCACGGTTCGCGGGATCGGTCGGTTACAGTGCGCGCCGTGCGGGTGCTCGTGACCGGAGGATCGGGCTTTCTCGGCTCGTATGTGGCGGAGGGCCTCTCTGAGGGGGGCCATACCGTGCGGGCGCTGGTCAGGCCGCGCTCCGACAAGAAGATTCTCGAAAAATTACCAGGGGTTGAATTTGCCCCGGGCGCCATCGAGGACCGTGCCTCGCTCGACGCCGCCATGCGCGGCGTGGACGCCGTCATCCATGTTGCGGGCCTCGTGAAGGCGCGTAATTCCGCGGAGTTCTTTGCGGTCAACACGGAGGGGACCAAGAACCTCCTCGCCGCCGCCGAGGCGCACGCCCCCGGCCTGCGCCGGTTCGTCTATGTCTCCTCGCTCGCGGCGGTCGGGCCGAGCGATGACGGCAAGCCGGTTCCGGACGACGCCACGCCGCGGCCCGTGACTCATTACGGGCGCAGCAAGCTCGCCGCGGAGCAGGCGGTGCTCGCCGCGAAGGACCGCGTTCCAGTGACCGTGATCCGGCCCCCCCTCATCTACGGTCCCCGCGACAAGGAGACCCTGGCCTTCTTCACCTCGGTGAAGAACGGTGTGCTCCCCATGACCGGCGACGGCCGCAACACGCTGAGCGTCGTGTACGGCGCCGACTGCGCCGCCGCCTGCATCCGCGCCGCGACGAGCGACGGTGTCCCGAGCGGCCGCGCCTACTTCGTCGAGGATGGCGAGGTCCTCGTCTGGCGCGAAGCCCTGGACGCCATCGAGAAGGCGATCGGCAAGCGCGCCTTCGTGCGCTTCGGGTTGCCGATCGGCGTGATCAAGGCCGCGGCGGCCGCGACGCAGCTCTACGGGAAGGTCACCAATACGGCGCAGATGCTCACGCTCGACAAGGTGCGCGAGCTTCGCCAGCGCCACTGGGTCTGCGAGGGACGGGGCGCCCGCGAGGAGCTGGGATGGTCGCCGCGGGTCCGCTGGGCGCAGGGAGTCGCCGAGGCCGTCGAGTGGTACCGGAGCGCCGGCTGGCTCTAAGCGGCGATCTGCGTCCCGGGCGGCAAGAGGCGCGCGAGCACGTCGCGCAGATCGCTGATGGTGCGGATCTTCTGCAGCTCCTCGTCGGGGATGCGCACGCGCAGGCGCTCCTCGAACCAGCTCACCAGCTCCATCTGCGCGACGGAGTCCATGCCGAGCTGCGAGATGATCGAGGTCGAGCTCACCTCGTCCAGCTTCCGGTTGTCGACCTCGAGCGCGGCTTCCTTGAAGAGCTTGACGACGTCGATCATCTTGGTTGACTCCTATGCTCCGGCCTGCGGCCTCCGCCCGTCGCAGGCAAAGCCCGCTCCTCCGCTTACCGGAACCAGCCGCGAGCGATGTGGCGCGCGCGTCCGACCAGCGCCACCGCGGCGTGGCGGGCCGCGAGGAGGCGCGTTCCCGAAGGACGGGTACCCGACTTGACGAGATTCCCCGCAAGGTAGAGGTCGCGGGTCTTGCGGCGTTGCAGCTTACCGGAAGACGTCTTGGGCAGCGCCCCGGGCGCGACGAAGGCGACGTCCGCGACCGCAAGCTGCATCTCGTCGTTCACCTTGGCGACGATGGCGGCGCGCAAGGAGGGGAGATCCGTCTCCCGCGTTTCGGTCGCGACCACCACCTCTTCCGAGGACTTGCCCGGCCGCGAGAAGACGATGGTCGAGCCCTTGCGGAGCCCTGGGAGATCGTCGAGGAGCCACTCGATCGCCTGCGGGTAGTAGTTGCGGCCGTTGACGATGAGGATGTCCTTGAGTCGTCCGGAGACGTAGATCTCGCCGTCGACCATGTAGCCGAGGTCGCCGGTCCGCAGCCATCCACCGTTGGTCCCCATGCCGGCGGCGCGGGTCGCCTCTTCGTTCCGGAAATAGCCCGCGGCGACCGAGGGGCCGCGGAAGCAGATCTCGCCCACCTCGCGGTCGGCGAGCTTGCAGCCGGTCTCGTCCTGGATGGAAAGCTCGTGCTTCGGGAAGGGACGCCCGCAGCAGACGACTTCCAGCGCGTTTGCGCCGTTGGAGATCGGCTTTGCCTTTTGCTCGCCGTGATAGGCGGAGGCGTCGATGCGGTCGGTGCGGAGCGGCTCGCGAATGCCGAGGAACGCCATGGCGAGCGTCGCCTCCGCCATGCCGTAGGCGGGAAGCAGCGCCTCCGAGCGCACTCCCGCCGGCGCGAAGGCCTGCACGAACGCGCGCATCACGTCGGGATTGATCGGCTCCGCCCCGCATCCGAACGCGCGCATCCGGGAGAGGTCCCAGCGCGCGATCTGCTCCGGCTTGGCGCGCTTGGTGACGAGCGCGTAGGCGAAGTTGGGCGCGAAGGTGAGCGAGGCGCGGTGCTTGTGGATCGTCTCCAGCCAGAGCGTGGCGGTCTTGATGAAGGCG
>Ga0209474_10001766_pt1 | contig 20562 bp, 20 predicted proteins | sample GraSoiAngelo_145_FD_185902 | JGI IMG/M metagenome (GOLD analysis project Ga0209474, IMG submission 185902) | Grasslands soil microbial communities from the Angelo Coastal Reserve, California, USA - 14_1009_05_20cm (SPAdes) (version 2) | ecosystem: Environmental > Terrestrial > Soil > Grasslands... | reverse complement strand
CCAGTAGAGCTCGATGCGGTCCTCCACACGCAGACCGGCCTGCTTGCGCAGGTCGTTGGCCTGGCGCACGATCTCGCGCGCCAGCCCTTCGGCACGCAGCTCCTCGTCGATCTCGGTGTCCAGCTTCACCTCGGCCGCGCCGAAGACCAGCGCCTTCACATTGAGCTCATCGCGCACGATGGCCGCGATGCCTTCTGACAGGGGATCGCCGGGCACCGAGAGGACGCGCAGCGGCTGGCGGACCTTGAGTCGGGCAGCGTCGCGGGCGGCCAGACCCTGCTCGACCAGCCGCCGCGCTCGGGCCATCTCCTGCTCGAGGTGCTCGTCAAAGGCCTCGGCCTCGGCGACCGGGAATGCGGAGAGGTGCACGCTCGCGCCCTCCTTCAGATTGCGATACATGGCGTCGGCCAGGAACGGCGTGAACGGCGCCAGCAGGCCGGCCAGAGTCACCAGCGTCGAGTAGAGGGTCTCGTACGCGCTGAGCTTGTCGGCATCGGACTCGCTCTTCCAGAAGCGGCGGCGGGAGCGCCGCACGTACCAGTTGGAGAGGTCGTCCACGAAGCTGTGGATCGGCCGCACGGCGCCGTTGACGTCGTAGCGCTCCAGCGCCAGATCGACGCCCTCCACCAATCCGGCCAGGCGCGACCGCAGCCAGCGGTCGAGCACAGGGCGCTCTGTTGACCGGACCTCGGCGGCGTTGACGTCGAAGCCGTCGACGTTGGCGTAGGTGACGAAGAACGAGTAGACGTTCCAGAGCGGCAGGAAGAACTGGCGCGTCTGCTCCTGCAGATATGTCTCGCTGGTCCGTATGTTTTCGCCGACCGTGGAGCTGCAGAAGAAGAACCGCACCGCGTCGGCGCCGAACTTGTCGAAGAGGTAGTTGGGGTCGAGCACGTTGCCGCGCGACTTGGACGCCTTCTTGCCACCCTCGTCCACGACGTGGCCGAGGCAGATCACGTTCTGATAGGAGTTGCGTCCGAAGAGCAGCGTCGATTCGGCGAGCAGCGAGTAGAACCAGCCGCGCGTCTGGTCGATCGCCTCGGAGATGTAGTCGGCCGGGAAGGTCTGCTCGAAGAGCTCGTGGCCCTGCCGCGGAAAGCCACGCTGTGCGAAGGGCATGGCGCCACTGTCGAACCAGCCGTCGATGACGTCCGGCACCCGGTACGCGGTGCCGCCGCAGCGGGCGCACTCGAGCGTGACCTCGTCGATGAAGGGCCGGTGCAGGTCGGCATCGGGCGCCAGGCCGAGCTCTTCGGCGCTCTCGACCGCGCGCACCTCTCCGCAGTCCTCGCACACCCAAAGCGGCAGTGGAGTGCCCCAGTAGCGCGTGCGCGAAAGTGCCCAGTCGACGTTGTTGCGGAGCCACTCGCCCATCCGCCCGTCCTTTATGTGGGCGGGGATCCAGTTGGTCTCGGCGTTGTTTTTCACGAGCTCGTGCTTGTGCTCGTTGGTCTTGATGTACCAGCTGTCAAGCGCGTAATAGATGAGCGGCGTGCCGCAGCGCCAGCAGAACGGATAGGTGTGTCGGATGGTGCCCGACGCGTAGAGCAGCCCGCGCTCCTCGAGATCCTTGGTGATGTTGGGATCGGCGTCCTTCACGAACTGGCCGGCGAACTTTTCGACCTCGGGAAAAAAGCGGCCGCGTAGGTCGACCGTGTGGCGGACCAGCACGCCTTTTTCCTGGCACAGGCGCAAGTCGTCCGCGCCGTAGGCGGCCGACGTATGCACCACGCCGGTGCCCTCTTCGAGACTGACGAAGTCGGCGTCGACGACCACGTGCGCGTAGGCGTCCTTGGGCAGCAGGTACGTATAGAGCGGCTGGTAGCGCTTGCCCACCAGGTCGCGCCCCTTCACGCGCTCCACGATCTCGTAGTCCCCGTTGAGGACGTCGAGCCTGGCCTCGGCCAGGATCAGGAACTCGTCGCCCTGTTTGACCTTGACGTAGTCGAAGTCGTTGCCGACCGCGAGCGCGACGTTCCCGGGCAGCGTCCAGGGTGTGGTCGTCCAGCTGAGGATCGAAGTGTTCGGATCCTCGGCCAGGCGGAAGCGGACGTAGACGCTGGGGTCGGGGATATCGTCGCGATACCCCTGTGCCAGCTCGTGTGAGCTGAGCGGCGTCATGCAGCGCGGGCAGTAGGGCGCGACCCGGAACCCCTTGTAGATGAGGTCCTGGTCCCACATCTTCTTGAGCGCCCACCAGACCGACTGGATGTAGTCGGACGTGAGCGTCCAGTAGGCGTGGTCGTAGTCCTGCCAGAACGCCATGCGCTCGGAGAACCGGCGCCAGTCCTCGACGTACTCGTAGACGGACTGACGGCACAGCTCGTTGAACTTGGCGATGCCGAACTCCTCGATCTGCTGCTTGCCCGAGATGCCGAGCTTCTTCTCGATCTCGAGCTCGACGGGGAGGCCGTGCGTGTCCCAGCCCGCCTTGCGCTCGACGTAGTAGCCCTTCATCGTCCGGTAGCGCGGGATCACGTCCTTGTAGGTGCGCGCCAGCACGTGGTGGGTGCCGGGCTTGCCGTTGGCGGTGGGTGGACCCTCGTAGAAGACGAACCGCGGGCCGCCCTCTCGCAGCTCTAGGGAGCGCTCGAAAGTGCGCTCCTCGGCCCACGTCTTCATCACCTCGAGCTCGAGCTCGGGGAAGTTCACGCGGCTGGTGACGTCCTGGAAGCGCTTCTTGGTCTGCATGTCGAATCCGTCCTTGTGGTTCTCTGGGACGGATCCGGCGTTTCACGCAGGTCCGCGGTACCACCCAGATTCGCGGCTGCCCTTTAATGGGGCCCCCGCAAAATCGCAGATTTTGTGGGGTAAACCGCGCACTCTCGGGTATCGGCTCGGGAGTGATCTCGGCACCGCCCGCGGCCCGCCCCTCTCAGCTTCCGGGGCTTCTCTGTAGGGCTCGGTGGGCGGTCCTACCCGTCTCCGTCTACGCCTGTTTCTAGTCTATCCGGCTTTGCCCAGGATGCTGATCAGCATGAAGATCACCAGGGTCACGATCATCGGGCTGAGGTCGAGGCCCATGGTCTGCGGGAGCAGGTTGCGCACGGGGGCCAGGAAGGGCTCGGTGAGCTGATAGCTGATCCGGAAGATCTGGTTGCGCGGGTTGGGTCCGATCCATGAGAAGGCGACCCTGATGAAGATCAGGATCACCAGGATGTACAGGAAGACCTGTACCAGCCCCAGCAGCGAACCCATCGCCCCGCGAGTCTACGCATGTCGGGGAGCCTCCAAGCTCCCCGACACACGCCGTCGGATTTGGATCAGCGCTCGCCCGGAGGCAGGAACTCGATGCCGCATTCGCGCGCAACGCTCGCCAGCTGTCGGGGATCCGTGGCGGCCGGTTCCTTGGGGAGGGGTAGTCCGTCATCGACCGGTTGGCCTACGGCCGTGAACAGGCGCACGTGGGCGTCTCCCGGCGAGACCGTGGTCAGGACCCGCATCGGGCCTGGACCGGGGTTGTGAAGGGAGTGCAGGGTCCCGGGCGGGATCGCCAGAAAGTCGCCCGAGCCCAACTGGTACTTGGCGCCCTCGACATCGACCTCCAGCGTCCCCTCGAGCACGTACCAGCTCTCGTGGCTCGGTTCGCGGTGCGGGGGCACGCTGCTGTTCGGCAGCTCGCGATGTTCGAAGGTGAGGTGATTGTGGGCGCCGCCCTGCGGCTCGTCCTTGAACGTCAGGATCGAGCCGAAGATCGCAAAGCTGCGACCGCGCCCGGTCGGGAGATGCTTGATCGCGGTAGCCGAACCAGCCGTCATGCTCCGTTCCTCCAGAACCGTTGCCGGCATCCAGCCGACGTGTTAACGTAAGACTTCGATAGCATAATGAGATGGTAGTCTCACGTCAAGACTCGGGTCGCATCTTGCAGAAGCGCCGTACTCGACTCGCGATCGTAGTCGCGGCTGCCTCGCTGCTGGCGCAGGGCCGCCGTCCCACCGTGGCCGAGGCCGCAGACGCCGCCCTGGTCTCGCGAGCCACGGCTTACCGCTACTTCCCCTCCCAAGGTGCCCTTCTGCTCGAAGCGGCGCTGCAGTCGACGCACCCGGAGATCGCACCGGCGCTCGCTGATGCGCCGGCTGACGACGTCAACGCCCGCTTCGATGTCGTCTGCACTGCCATGTTCGAGCGGGTCATCGAGGCGGAACCGCAAATGCGGCAGATGCTGCAGATCACGCAGCAGGAGTGGCTCGACAACTCCGACGTCGTGAAGCCTCGGCTGCGCCAGGGTCGCCGCCTCGAGTGGATCGAGCAGGCTCTCGAGCCGCTCCGAGGCAGGTTGGACAAGAACGATTTCGAGCGACTGGTCAACGGCTTGGCGATGACGGTGGGCGTCGAGGCCTACATCGCGCTGCGAGACGTCTGCGGGCTCGACAACCAGGCTGCGATCGCGACGATGCGGTGGGCAGGACACGCCTTGATCACCGCCGCGAAGCGACCGACCGAGATTACGTAGCGCGCCGCCGGATCAGCCGAACAGCACGCGGCCCAGGCGGAGCATCGTGCTGCCGGCGCGCACCGCGGCCTCGAAGTCCTGGGTCATGCCCATCGAGAGCACCGGCAGCGCTCGGCCGAGCCGCTGCTCCGCCTCATCCCGCCGCCGCCGCAGCTCCTCGAAGGCCGGCTCCGGATCCCCCTCGACCGCGGCCATGCACATGAGGCCCTGGACGGGGAGCAGCTGGGCGGCCGCCTGCACCGCCGCGCACGCCTGATCCGGGTCGAAGCCGTGCTTCTGAGGCTCGCGCGAGGTGTTGACCTGCAGCAGGATCGCCTGCTCCGGCGCCCGGCGGGCCAGCGCCTCGACCAGCCGCAACGAGTCGACCGAATGGATGAGCGCGAAGCGCCCGCCCACCTCGCGCGCCTTGTTGGTCTGCAGGTGGCCGACCAGGTGCCACTCGGCCTCCGGCAGTGCCTCCAGCTTGGGCAAAGCCTCCTGGACTCGGTTTTCGCCGAGCGAGCGCAACCCGGCGGCCAGCGCGGCCCGGCAGTCCTCCAGGGAACGGCCCTTGGTCACCGCCACTACCGCGATTCGCCCCGGATCGCCGCCGGCCTCGGCGATGCGCGCGCGCACCGCCAGCAGGCGGCTCTCTACCTCAGCGCGACCAGGCAATAGAAGCGGGCGCCGTCCGGCCGGCGACGGTGCGAGGGCAGGTGCGCAGACTCGAAGGTGCAGGCCCCGTGGACGTGGATGCCGGCCGCCGGCACACCTGACGCTTCCAGCTGCGCCCGGTTGGCCGCTACCAGGTCGAGCCGGAAGCGCCGCTCCTCATCGGGGCGCGCGAAGCCGTCAAAGCGCTCGGCCACCTCTTGACCGACCTGGTAGCAGTCGCCGCAGATGCCGGGACCGATGCCGGCGACCAGGTCGGCCGGCCGGGAGCCGTACTCCCGCTCCAGCGTCCGCACGAGCTCGCCGGCGATGCCGGCGGCCGTCCCCCGCCAGCCCGCGTGCGCCAGGCCGACCGCCGGCCGGTTCCGGTCGTAGACGATCACCGGATAGCAGTCGGCAAAGGACGCCAGCAGCGGCAGGCCGGGGCGGTCGCTGACCAGGCCGTCCACGCCGCTCACCGTGACGCCCGCCGTATCGACGCGCGCGACCTGCGCGCCGTGCACCATGGCCGCGGTCGCTGCCTCAGCCGGGTCCAGGGGCCGCGCCACGGAAAAGCCGTGCTCCAGGCCTGGCTCCGCGGCCAGCGCGGGGATCGTCAGTAAACCGGCGGCGCCTGCCAGCCCAGGTACTCCCCGCCCAGCGTGCCGGCCAGGGCGGTCAGGCTCTCGCGCATCTTGGTGATTGCGCCGGGGGTCGGGATCATCGATTGGATCGCCGTCACCGTCCAGCGCCCCTCCGCATCCGTGCGCAGGAAGGACCGGTAACCGTCCTTGTCCATCAGCTCCATGGCGCCACGGGCGTCGGTCTCGGTGTCGAAGCGGACGAAGACCCGCACCGGGTGCGGCAGTTGCAGCTTGGAGCCCTCCGCGCGCAGCTCGTCGAGCAAGGCCAGGTCGTCATCGACGGGAGGAGCGAGGCTCTCCGGCGGCAGCGTCCGCCGGCCGAAACGCGGCACGAACCAACCCATCCAGTCCACGAATTACAGGCTAGTGCCGGCGCGCGCTCAGTACCTGCTCGATCTCCCGCTTGACCTGCTGGAGGTCCATGAACTCCCGGTACACCGACGCAAATCGGATGTAGGCGACCTCGTCCAGCTCGCGCAGCTTGTCCATGACCATCTCACCGATCTCCTGGCTCGGGATCTCCACCCGCCCGCTGCGCCGCAGGTCGGCCTCGATCTCGTCCACGATCGCGCGCAGCTTCTCCTGCGAGATGTCGCGTTTCTCGGTCGCCTTGCGCAGGCCCATGACCAGCTTCTGAGGATCGAAATCCTCGCGCCGGCCGTCCTTCTTGATCACGTAGAAGGGCACCGCCTCGATGCGCTCGTAGGTGGTGAAGCGCTGCCCGCAGTTGAGGCACTCGCGGCGGCGCCGGATGGCCTCGCCCACCTCGGAGTCGCGGGAATCCACGACCTTGAGGTCGTGGTGACCGCAGTACGGGCAGCGCACGCTTGGGAACGAACCCCGCTACTGGCGGTTGCGCAGGAAGGCGGGGATGTTGAGGTCCTCCTCGTCAGTGCCGAACTGCGGCCGCTCGGCGCCGACCTTCACGCCCAGCCGCTCGGCGAAACCAGGCACCGACTCGGTGACCGGCGCGCTGTCGATGCGCCGCGCCCGGGCGCCGAAGCCGGCCGCGATCACGGTGATCTTGACTTCGCCTTGCATGCGGTCGTCGTTGACGACGCCGAAGATGATGTTGGCGTTGGGGTCGGCCGACGCCTTCACGATCTCGGCCGCCTTCTCGCACTCGTGGAGCGTGATGTCGCGCCCCGCGGTGATGTTGAAGAGGATCCCCTGGGCGCCGTCGATCGAGGTTTCCAGCAGCGGGCTGGAGACCGCCTGTTTGGCCGCGTCCTCGGCGCGGTTGTCACCGGACCCGAAGCCGATGCCCATCAGCGCCTCGCCGGTGTCCTGCATCACTGCTTTGACGTCGGCGAAGTCGAGGTTGATGGTGCCCGGGCTGACGATCAGGTCGGCGATGCCCTGCACACCCTGGCGGAGCACGTCGTCGGCGATCCGGAAAGCCTCTTCGAGGGTGGTCTTGCGGTCGACGAACTGGGTGAGCCGGTCGTTGGGGATCACGATCAAGGCGTCGACCTTGTCCTTGAGCTGCTTGATTCCCTCTTCGGCGGTGTCGTTGCGAATCTTGCCTTCCCAGCGGAAGGGACGGGTCACGACGGCGATCGTCAGGGCGCCCTGCTGCTTGGCCACCTCGGCGATCACGGGGGCCGAGCCGGTGCCGGTGCCGCCGCCCATGCCGGCGGTGATGAACACCATGTCCGTGTCTCGGCACAGCTCGGTGAGCTCGGCGCGGCTCTCGTCGGCCGAATCGCGGCCCTTGGTCCAGTCGGCGCCCGAGCCCAGGCCGCGCGTGACCTTGCGGCCGATGTTGACCTTGACGTCGGCGTTGCAATTGTCGAGCGCCTGCATGTCGGTGTTGACCGCGATGAACTCGACGCCCTTGAGCGCCGCCGAGATCATGCGGTTGACCGCGTTGCCGCCGCCGCCGCCGGCGCCGATCACCTTGATCCGAGCCCTGCCGTCCTGCCGATCGCCCTTCATGGTCATACCGACCTCCAAGTCATTTGCTGCGTCGTCTGCTTCGTTGCCTAGAAGAAGTCCCTGAGCCATCTCACCGTCCTCTGGTACGCGGTGCCGATCGCCGGCGAGTGGGCGCCGCGCACTCCGGCCAGCACCGCCACGGGCGCCGAGCGGGCGCCCCACTTCACGAGCCCGACCGCGGCGGCGAACGAGGGGCCGCCGGCCCGGTCGGCAAGGCCGCCGACACCGCAGGGCAGGCCCAGCCGGACCGCGGAGTCGAAGACCGCCTGGGCGGCGTCGGTGGTGCCCATCAAGCGTGCGGCGCCACCCGTGACCACCACCCCGGCCGGCAGCCGTCCGTCATAGCTGCTCTTGCGCATCTCCTCGCGCGCCATCTGGAAGATCTCGCGCATGCGGGGGCCGATGATCTCGGCCAGGAAGCGGCGGGGCATAGCCTGGATGCGATCGCCCCCGACCTGCCGCACCTCGATCCGCTCCTCGGGGGGGATCACGTCGGGCAAGGTGTGCCCGTAGTTGAGCTTCAAGGTCTCGGCATCGGCCGGTGTGGTGCGGAGCCCGATCGCGATGTCGTTGGTGACGTGGTTGCCGCCGACCGGGAGCACCGCCATCCGTAGCACCGAACCCTCCGCGTAGAGGACGACGTCGGTGGTTTCGGCGCCGATGTCGACCAGGCAGACGCCCAGGTCGACTTCGTTGGCGGTGAGCACGCCCTCGCCCGAGGCCAGGCCGTGGGCGACCACCTCCTCGACGTCGAAGCCTGACTGGTGCACGCACTTGACCACGTTGTGGAGGCTGGTCTGGGCCGCCGTGACGATGTGGGTTTCGACTTCGAGTCGCTGCCCGGTCATGCCCACCGCGTCGCGCACTCCATCCTGGCCGTCGACCGTGAAGCTGCGCGGCAGAACGTGGATGACCTGGCGGTCGCTGGGTACCGAGACGGCGCGAGCAGCCTCGATCACGCGCTCCACGTCCTCCTCGCGGACCTCGAAACCGTGGTCGCGGCTGACCGCAACCACGCCGCGGCTGTTCTGGCTGGCCAGGTGCGGACCACCCAGCGTGCAGACGGCCGACTCGATGCGGAGACCGGCCATGCGTTCGGCGGCCACCGTGGCCGCCTGGATCGCGACCACCGTCTTGTCGATGTTGACGACCACGCCCTTGCGCAGGCCTTCGGCCGGCGCCTCGCCGACGCCGAGCAGTTGGACCTGGCCGTAGTCGTCGACCTCGCCGATGATCGCGGTGACCCGTGAGGTGCCGAGATCGAGGCCGGCTGTGCGCTTCCGCCGAGACAAGTGCTGGGAGATCTCCTGGGGGCTGTGGGGATGGACTTGGCGGGTCCCGGGCAGTATAGCGCCTCGGGAGTTCGCGGACTAGATGTTGTGGGTGTTTTGCCGGTGGACCATACAAGTTGGGCCGCTCTGCCGCCGGTAGGAAGGTCGGCAAGCTACATCTGGTAGCCGCCGTCATTCCCTTGGTCCCCGCCGGAGCATCCTAGCTTCTGAGTTGCCCTTCGCCTTCCAGCCCGGAATCGATCCCTCAGCCACACCCGGCCCGGAGGCCCTGCTCTTTGCCTTCAGCGGCGACCGCCTGCTGGTGGTGGCAGACGCGCCGGCCGGCGTCGAGCACCTCGGTGAGCTGGCGGCCACCGCCCTCTTCATCGGCCACCTGGACGGGCGGCCGGTGTTCACCGTCTCGGTCGATGCGGTGCCCGAGGGCGTCGCCCACGCCGGCCTCCGTGAGCTCTTCGGCCGCCTCGACCCGCAGCTGCACGGCGTTGCCGGCCGCGCCTATCAGCTGGTCGAGTGGTACCGCTCGCACGCTTTCTGCGGGCGCTGCGGGCACCCCACCCATCCGGTCGACAGCGAGCGCGCGCGGGCCTGCGAGGCCTGCGGGGCCAGCTATTTCCCACGCATCAACCCGGCCGTGATCATGCGGGTGCAGCGGCGTGGACGGATGCTGCTGGCGCGCAACCGCAACTTCCGGGGGCCCTTCTTCAGCGTGCTGGCCGGGTTCGTGGAGCCGGGCGAAGCGCTGGAGGAAACGGTTGCCCGCGAGGTGGAGGAGGAGGTGGGGCTCGAGGTGACCCGGGTGCGCTACTTCGGGAGCCAGTCCTGGCCCTTCCCGAGCCAGCTCATGATCGGTTTCGTGGCCACGGCCGGTCCTGGCCAGATCGATCTGCGGGACTCCGAGATCGAGGAGGCCCGGTGGTTCGCGCCCGGCGACGAGCTGCCGCCGCTGCCGGGACCCTTCAGCATCTCCCGCCGGCTGATCGACGACTTCCTACAGGCGCGTCACCAGCAGAAACAGCGCTAGCAGGATCAGCAAGCCACCCGCAAGTCGCTCGGCGCCTTCCCGAACGCGCTCGCCGACGATCGCGCCCAGCGCGAAGCCGAGCTGCGAGACCAGGAAAGCCTGGAGCGCGATGAGTGCAACCACGAGGACTGCGGGCACCCGCAGCAGGCCCATCGTGAACCCGATCGCCAGCTCGTCGAGGCTGACGCTGAGCCCGAGCATCACCAGGCGCAGGCCGCGTGCCGAACGCAACCCTTCGGCGTCGTCGTCATCCCCGCGCAGCATCCAGAGTCCAGCCCCCGCCAACACCGCGATCGCGACGTACTCCGCCGCGCCGGCCAGCAGCTGCGCCAGGGCCAGTCCGAGCAGCAGCCCCACCAACGGCATGCCGCCCTCGAAAGCGGCGAAGACCGCGCCCAGGCGCAGGCGCTCGGCCCCTCGCGGCCGCTGGACCCCGACCGCGGCCGCGATGGCGAAGGTGTCCAGGCACAGCGGCAGCACCAGGGCCGCCACCTTTATCAAAGGTAGTGGCGGCGGATCGAGGCCAGGTTGTTGAAGATGCGCACCCCGAAGGCGACGATGGCCGCGATCGAAAGGTCGACGCCTAGCTTGTCGCCCACGTAGGTGAGCCCGCCGGCCAGGGCCATGTTGGTGACCAGGCCGGAAAGGAAGACGCGCGGCTCGAAGGTGCCCGCGATGTAGGCCTTGAAGGCGCCGAAGATGGAGTCCAGACCCGCCAGCAGCGCCACCGCCGTATAGCGGGCGTAGGTGATCGGAACGGTCACCGGCGAGAGCAGGCCGAGCGCCACGCCGACGACGGCGAACACCGCCGCGACCAGGATTACGCGCACGAGAGCACGGGCTGCACGGCCGCCGACGGCGAGGGCGCCGGGGTCGGCGTGGGGTGCGCCGAGGGCGTCGGCGTGGGCGCCGGCTTGGCCGATTTCAGCTTCACCGCCGGCTCGCTGGGGTTCATGAGGTTGACGTAGTCCAGGTCGCTGCTGTTGAAGTTGACGTCGGCCGCGATCGACTTCAAGGCGGCCAGCTTGTCCTTGAGTGCGGCAATCTCCTCCGGCGTGATCACACGCCCGAACAGCGCCTTCCAGCCCTTGCCCGAAAGCATGGTGAGGTTTCCGCAGCCGTCGAGCTGGAAGCCGCTGACCGACTGCCCAACCAGCGCCGGCAGCTGGCGCTGGATGTTGACCAGCGCCGTCAGCAGCGTGAGCTCGAGCGGCGCCTGCCCCGGCCGCGGCTCGGGCCCGACCGGGCCCTGCACGTCCAGCACCGTGGTGGTGGTGGCAGCCGGTCCGAGCACGACGCCGCGGTCGGACAGGTAGTAGGGCTTGCCTTGCGGGCCGGCCTGGTAGGCCGCCACCGGCTGCCATTCCTGGATGCTGACCACGACCCGGTCCGGAAGCTCGGTGCTGACCGTGGCCTCCCGCACCCAGGCCGTCGCCGCCAACTTCCGGCGGATCGTCGCAGCGTCGACCGCGAATACCGAGATGGGCCGGTCGAGCCCGGCCAGGCTGCGAACCTGGCCCGCCCCGACCCGGCTCGAACCCTGCACGTCGACCTGGCGGACCTGAAACAGCGGGCCGGCGGCCAGGAACACTGCGACCACCAGCTCGACCGCGGCCAGGGCCGCGGCCAGGCCTCGCCAGCGCGGCGTGCCCTCCTGCTTCTCGGTGATCGCATTGGACTGATTCCAGATCTGGCCCGCCAGCCGCACGGCCGGCGCCTTGTGGCGCCAGCTCAGGCCGGGGTGCGGGAAGCGCGACGCGCGCCGCTTGCGTGGGCTCACGAGGGCCCTACTCGCATTCGATGGCGGGCGATGCCGTGCTCGACCAGGCGCTCGCACAGATCGGGGAACTCGATGCCGGCGGCCCTGGCGGCGTCCGGAAAGAGGGAGAGCTCGGTCAGCCCCGGCACCGTGTTGACCTCCAGCAGCCAGCACCCGCCGGCCTCGTCGACGATCAGGTCGACGCGCGCGAAACCTGCGCAGCCGAGGGCCTCGAATGCCCGTCCCGAGAGCTCCGCCGCCCGCTTCCGCGTGGGCGGCGGTATCCGGGCCGGGATGATGTGGTGCGAGCGGCCGGCGGTGTACTTGGCGTCGTAGTCGTAGGTCTCGTTCTCGTAGGTGATCTCCAGCGTGGGCAGGACCTGGAGCTCGGGTGCGGCCAGCACGCCGACCGTGATCTCGACCCCCGCCACGAAGCGCTGCACCAGCACCCGCCGGTCGTAGCGGCCGGCCAGCACCAGGCCGGAGGCGACCGCGTCCGCGTCGCGGGCGATGGTGAGGCCGATCGTCGAGCCTTCGCGCACCGGCTTCACGACCAGGGGGAGGCCGTAGGTCTTGACCAGCCGCTCCACCACCCCCGCCTCCACGCCCTCCACCGCCTCCCACTCTTCGAAGTCCGGCACCGGCAGGCCCGCCGCCTCCAGGAGCCGGTTGGTGCGGGTCTTGTCGATGCAGAGCGCGCTGGCCAGCACGCCAGAGCCGGTGTAGGGCAGGCCGAGCAGCTCGCACATGCCCTGCACGGTGCCGTCCTCGCCCAGCCGTCCGTGGAGCGCGATGAACACGCAGTCGAAGCCGCCGTCGCGGAGCGCGTCCCAGGTGCCGCCGTCGAGGTCGACCGTCTCCACCTGGTGGCCGCGCGCCTCCAGCGCCGAACGGACCTCGCGGCCGGAGCGCTGCGAGACCTCGCGCTCGGCCGAGCGGCCGCCCGCAAGTACGGCGATCCTCATCTTGTGGGGGGACTCCCCCCTGCGGCGGCCGGGCCAAGCCCTTCCCCCGCCTGCCCCCCTGATGCCGCGAACCCCACCAGTTCGACCTCCGGCTCCAGCTCCACCTCGAACTGCTCGCGCACAGCGGCGATCGCACGCTCGATCAGCCGGCGGACGTCGTCGGCGCCGGCTCCGCCGTGGTTGACGATGAAGTTGGCGTGCAGGTCGCTGATCTGCGCCCGTCCCTCCCAGGCGCCCTTCAAGCCCGCCGCCTCCACGAGCCGGCCTGCGGAGTCAGCAGGCGGGTTCTTGAAGACCGAGCCGCAGTTCTTGGTCTTGATGGGCTGGGTGCGGTTGCGCTCGGCGGTCAGGCGCGCCATCTCGCGCTTGGCGGCCTCTCCGTCGCCCGGCCGCAGCTCGATGGTGGCGGCGGTGATCAAGGCGCCGTGGAGCGGTCCCTCCCGGAAAGCCGACGTTCGGTAGCCGAGCCCCAGCGACTCCGCCGGCCAGGTGGCCCGGCCCTCACCCGGCACGTAGCCCTCGACCTCGACCAGCACCTCACGCAGCTCGCGGCCCCAACAGCCGGCGTCCTGGTAGACGGCGCCGCCCACGCTGCCGGGGACGCCGATCGCAAACTCGAAGCCGACCAGCCCGGCATCGGCCGCCAGCCGGGCCAGGCGCATCATCTTCAGACCCGCGCCCGCGCGCACGCGCGAGCCGTCGACCTGGTGCTCGCGGTTGACGACCCTCAGCACCAGGCCGTCGAATCCGGAGTCCGCGATCAGCAGGTTGGTGCCCGCGCCCAGGATCAGGTACGGCACGCCCCGGCGGGCGGCCTCCTCCACCACCCGTTCCACCTCGTCCACGCGGCCCAGCTCGCAGAACCAGGCGGCCGGCCCCCCGATGTTGAAGGAGGTGTGGCGCGCCAGCGCGTGATCGCGCTCGACCCCGGGCAGCGTGTCCAGCCAGGCCAGGTCAGCCTTCGTCCGCCAGCTCACGTCCCAACTTCCAGATGTCGCCGGCGCCCATGAAGAGCACCAGGTCGCCGCGGCCGGTCAAATCCTCCAGCGCCTCGCGCACGCTGCCGAAGTCGGGCGTGTAGCGGGCGTTCCGCATCTTGTGCGCGAGGTTGGCACCGCTGATGCGGGTCGGATTCTCCTCGCCCGCCGCGTAGATGTCGGTAACCAGGACGGCGTCGGCCTCCCCGAAGCTGCCCGCGAACTCGTCCAGCAGCCCGGCGGTGCGGGTGTAGCGATGAGGCTGGAACACCGTGATCAGACGCCGAAAGGGCAGCTCGCGGGCGGCGGCCAGGGCGGCCTGAACCTTCCGGGGGTGGTGCGCGTAGTCGTCGTAGAGGGTCGCGCCGTGCCAGGTGCCCAGCAGCTCCATTCGCCGGTGTGCGCTGGTGAAGCCGGCCAGCGCCCGGCTCACCTGCTCGAAGGAGACGCCCAGCTCCAGGGCCATGGCCGCCGCGGCGGTGGCGTTCTCGACGTTGTGGCGCCCGGGCACCCGGAGGTCGATGCTGCCCAGCTCATCTCCCCCATGCCACAAACGGAAGGGCCGGCCTTCACCGCAGCGGTAGTCGGCGTCCTCGGCGAAGCCGTAGCTGACCTTGCGGGCCGGCGTTTCCAGGCCGCGGGCCCGCTCGTCGTCGGCGCCCACCACGGCCACGCCTTCGGCCGGCAGCTGCCGCAGGAAGGTTTGAAAGATCTCCGCCACCTCCTCGATGCCCGCGAAGTGGTCGGGATGGTCGAAGTGGACGTTGGAGACGACGGCGTAGCGGGGGTGGTGCAGCACCAGCGAACCGTCCGACTCGTCGGCTTCGGCGACCAGCCAGTCGGAATGGCCGACCCGCGAGCTGCGTCCATCGCCGACCAGGGTGGTGGGGTCATACCCGGCCCCGGTGAGGACCTGGCCGAGCATGTGGGTGATGGTGGTCTTGCCGGCGCTCCCGGCCACCGCGATCGAGCGAGTGCCGGCGAAAAGCTCGGCCAGCGCTTCGGCCCGCGTCATGATCTTCACCCCCATCGCCCGGGCGGCCTCCAGCTCCGGCTCACCGGCGCGCACCGCGGCGGAGTGGACCAGCCAATCCGCGGCCAGAACATGCTCCGGGTCGTGGCCGATGCTCACCCGCGCGCCTTCGGCCTCGATCGCGGCCAGCGCCTCGGATTCCTTCAGGTCGCAGCCGGACACCTCCTCGCCGCGCGTCAGGTAGACGCGGGCCAGAGCCGAGACGCCGACGCCTCCGATGCCCATGAGGTGGATGCGCGTCATGACGCCACCTGCTCGACCACGCGCAGCACGCGGCGGTCTGCATCAGGACGGCCGAGCGCCGATGACGCTGCGCTCATCGCCCTCAGCCGCTCGGCGTCGAGCCCGTCGAGCTCGGCCAGCAGGCGGCGGCCGGTGAACTCAGCGTCCGGCACGCTGGCCGCGGCTCCGGCGGCCATAACCGCCTGCGCGTTCAGCTCCTGGTGGGCGCCCCCGAACGTCCCCGGCACCAGGATCATCGGGAGCCCGACGGCGCTGACTTCGCCGATGGTGCCGACGCCGGCGCGCGAGACCACCAGGTCGGCCTCGGCCATCAGCGCGGCCATGTCGTCGGTGAAAGCCAGCCCGCGATAGCCGGGGAGCTCCGCGACCACGCGCTCGACCTCTGCCGCGCCCTGCCGGCCGGCCAGGTGGATCACCGAGTCGAAGCGCTGCAGCAGCTCCGGCAGCACCTCCCAAACCGCCTGGTTGAGGCGCCGCGCGCCCTGGGAGCCGCCGGTCACCAGCAGCACTCGCGGCGGGATCACGGGCGTGCGCCGGGCGAAACCGGCGCGCAGCGGGATGCCGGTCAACTCGGTGCGAACCCTGGCCGGCAGCCGCGACTCGGTTCCGGGCAGCGTGGTGCAGACCACGGTGGCGCCGGCCGCGAAGAGCCGGGTCGCCAGCCCCGGACGGACGTCTTTCTCGTGCAGCACGTAGGGGACGTGCCGGCGCCGGGCGGCCCACACGGCCGGCGCCATCGCGTAGCCGCCCATGCCCAGCACCACGTCTGGATGGAAGCTGTCGAGGATGCGCAGGCCGCGCCGCATGGCCATCGGCACCACGGCCGGCAGGGCCAGGTTCTTCCAGGCCGCGTCCCGGTCGAGGCCGCGGATGGGCACCGTCTCCAGGGCGAGCCCGGCGGCGGGCACCAGCCGCTCCTCCGGCCCGCCCGCTTTGCCCACCATCAGGATCTGCCCCTCCGGGTGCTCAGCGCGGAAGGCTTGAGCGACGGCGAGTGCCGGCATCAGATGGCCGCCGGTCCCCCCGCCCGATATCAAGAGTCGCATCGATCCTCCGCAGGCCCTGGTCGGTCCCCTGGGCCGAGATGTTGAGAAGCACGCCGACCGCGGCCAGCAGGATGGCCACCGACGTGCCACCGTAGCTGATGAAAGGAAGGGGAACCCCTGTGGCGGGCAGGGTGTCGGTGACGGTGCCCATGTTGACCAGGGCCTGGACGGCGATCCAGGTCGTGATCCCGACCGCCATCATCACCCCCAGCCGGTCGGGAGCTCGGAGGCCGGCTCGGTAGCCCCGCCAGGTGAAGAGGCAGAAGCCGAGCAGCACGGCGGTGGTGCCGAGCAGTCCCGTTTCCTCGCCCACGATCGCGAAGATGAAGTCCGTGTGCGCCGCCGGCAGCCAGAGGAACTTCTGGACCGACTGCCCGAGACCGACGCCGTGCCAGCCGCCCGCGCCCAGGGCGATGATGGCCTGCGAGGACTGGAAGCCGGTGTTGAGCGGGTCCTTGAATGGGTCGGTGAAGGAAGAGAGCCGGGCCGCCCGGTAGGGCGTGGAGACGGTCAGGAACACGAACCCGGCGATCAGCACCGCCGCCAGCAGGACCAGATGGCGCTTGCGGCCGCCGCCGGCAAAGTAGATCGAGGCGAAGATCGCGGCCGTGACCACGGCAGTCCCCAGGTCCCGCTCCTCCATCAGGACAGCGAGGACCAGCGCCAGCTTCAGGGCATAGGGCAGGAAGCCGTCGTAGAGATCCCGGATCCGGTCCTGCCGCTTTTCGACCCAATGCGCGCAGTAGACGACGAAGCAGAGCTTGCCCAGCTCGGAGGGCTCGAAGGTGCCCAGGGGCCCGAGGTTGAACCAGCGCCGGGCGCCGTTGACCTGGACGCCGAGGTGCGGGACCAGGACTGCGATCATCAGCACCAACGCCGCGGCCGCGGCCACCGGCGCCAGGCGGCGCAGCCGGTGGTAGTCGATCCGCATCAGGACGAACATGGCCGCCAGCCCCATGCCGACGCCGGCCAGCTGGCGGGCGAAGAAGTAGAGCGCCCAGCGGTGCTCGAGGTAGGCCAGCGCCTGGCTGGCGCTGAGGACGAACACCAGACCCAGTCCCGCCAGTGCCAGGGTTACTCCGACCAGTGGCAGGTCGCGATCGCGCTCCGGCTCGGCCGCGCGAGCCGCCGAGGCCGGGCGGACGCCGGCGAGCGCGCTCACGCAGTCACCCCATGGCGCGCGCGGACCGCGCCTTTGAAGCGCCGGCCGCGGTCCTCGTAGCTCTGGAACATGTCGAAGCTCTTGTAGGCGGGGCTGAGCAGGACCACCTCGCCGGGCCGGGCGGCGGCGGCCGCCAACTCCACGGCTTCTTCGAGGCTGGCGGCACGCTGGATCGGGTGGCCTGCCAGCGTTTGCGCGAGCAGGTCCGCGCTCTGGCCGATCAGGACCACCAGACGGGTGCGCCGGCGTACCTCCTCGGCCCAGGCGGCCAGGTCGAAGCCGCTGCCGTAACCGCCCGCGATCAGGATCAGGGGTTTGCCGGCAAACGACGCCACGCCGACCTGGCCGGCGTCCGGGTTGGTGGCCTTGGAGTCGTTGTACCAGCGCACCCCCTCCCACTCCCCGACCAGCTCCAGCCGGTGCTCGACGCCCTGGAAGCCGGCGATTGCGCGGTCGATGGCGCCATCGTCCAGGCCGGCCACCCGGCCGATGGCGGCGGCCGCGCGCGCGTTCATCAGGTTGTGCTCGCCGGGGATGGGCATGGGCGGGTCAGGGCGATGGCGGTCGAACCAGACCACGCGGCCGCGGGTGCGGCCGGCCAGCTCCCGCACGCGCGCGTCTGCGCCGTTGAGCACGGCCGTGTCCTCCGGTTCCAGGAACTCGATCAGGCGGGCCTTGGCCGCGACGTAAGCCTCCATGGTGTGGTGGCGGTCGAGGTGGTCGGGCGTCAGGTTGAGCACGGCGCCGATGCGCACCCGAGGCTCAGCCACCGACTCCAGCTGGAAGCTGGAGAGCTCGAGCACCACCCAGTGCTCGGGCGTGATCTCGTCCAGCCGGTCGAGGACGGTCTCGCCGATGTTCCCGCCGACCAGGACGGGCCGGGAGCCCTGGCGCAGCACCTCGCCGGTCAGCGCGGTGGTGGTCGTCTTGCCGTTGGTGCCGGTGATGCCCACGATCGGCGCCGGGCACTCCCGGAAGAAAACGTCGATCTCGCTGGAGACCAGGAGCCCATGGGTGCGGGCCGCCTCCAGCAGCGGGTCGTCCCAGGGCACCCCGGGGCTCGCGTAGACGGCGTCGCAGCCTTCCAGGATCAATTGGTCATACGGTCCGTACAAGACCTCCACCTGGGGCGGGAAGGCCGGCGCGGGATCGGGCTGCTTGAGGTCGGCCAGGCGCACCGCGACGCCGCGAGCTGTGAGGTGGCGAACCAGGGCGCGGCCGGACAGACCGGCGCCGATGACCAGGGCGCGCTCGCCCACGGTCAGACGGCCAGGCGGGCCAGCCAGGCGCTCGCCAGCGCCGAGAGAGCGCCCGCTCCCCAAAAGGAGAGCGCGATGCGGTTCTCAGACCAACCCTCTATGCGGAACGTGTGGTGGATCGGGGTCATCTTGAAGACGCGGCGGCCGCCGGTCGCCTTGAAATAGGCGACCTGAATGATGACAGAGAGGGTCTCCAGAGCGAACACCAGACCCAGCAGCGGCAGCAGCAGCAGCCACCCCTGCTGCACGGCCATCGCCGCCAGCGCGTAGCCGAGCCCCAGCGACCCGATGTCGCCCATGAAGACGCGGGCCGGGAAGCGGTTGTAGACGAGGAAGGCGACCAGGCCACCGGCGAGCGTCATGGCCACAGCCCGCTCTCCGGCCGGAGCGCCCGGCAGCGCCAGCGCCACGGCGACCAGCGCGATCAGGGCCAGGCCGCCGGCGAGGCCGTCGGAGCCGTCCGTGATGTTCAGCGCGTTGGCGGTGGCCACGATCGCCAGCACGGCCAGCGGCCAGTAGGCCCAGCCGAGGTCGAACGGCACCAGGTGCTGGGGCGCGTGCGCCAGCCAGGCTACCGGGATCGCCAGCAGCAGCTGGACGGGGAACTTGAGGCGGGCCGGGATGCCGATCGAACCCACCTTCAGCTTCTGGGCGTCGTCGAACGCCCCCAGCAGCCCTCCCACGACCAGCCCGGCCAGGGCCGGCAGCGCGCCGGTATGCCCGGCCATGGTCGCCAGCAAGGCGCCCACGATGCCCATCGCCACGAAGAGCAGACCGCCTCCGGTGGGCGTACCCGCCTTGGCCTTGTGGAATTCCAGCTCGTCCTGGATGACCTGGCCGAAGCGCAGCCGGCGCAGGCCTTGGATCACCGGCGGATAGAGCAGCAGGCCGGCCAGAAAGGCGATCGCGGCCGTGACCAGGTCGAGGATCAAGCCGCTCCCTTCAGCAGATCGAGCACCACCTCTTCGAGGTGAACGCCGTGGGAGGCCTTCACGAGCAGGGTGTCGCCCGGCCTGGCCTCGGCGCGAACCCAGGCCAGGGCGGCCGCGTTGTCGGCAACCAGTTCTCCGCCTGAGGCCTCGGCGAGCAGTGGCCCACGGCCCACGTCGACCACGCAGATGGCATCGAAGAGCTCCCGCGCCCGCCGCCCCACCTGGCGGTGGGCTTCGTCGGCGGCCGCGCCCAGCTCGCGCATCTCGCCCAGGAGCGCGAGCAGCCGACCGCGACGCTCGCGCTCGGCGACCGTTTCGAAGGCGGCCAGCATCGACTCCGGGCTGGCGTTGTAGGAATCGTCGACGATCGTGAAGCCCTCGGGCGCCGGCCACTCGGCCAGGCGGCGATGCACGCTTACCGCGGTCAACGTCGGGGCCGCCGTGGTCAGCGGCACGCCGGCGAACTCCGCCGCGGCCAGAGCGGCAAGCGCGTTGCCGGCCATGTGGCGGCCGCCCAGCTGCAGGGCGACCTCCACGCCACGCACGGTGAACCGGCACCCCGAGCCCTGGGGGCGGTAGTCCCCAAATTCCCAGTCGCCGCCCGGCCCGAAGGTCGTCACCGGGGCGGTCGTCAGCGAGCGCAGCAGCGGCAGCTGCGCGCTGTCCGCCGGCAGCACGGCCAGGCCGTCCGGAGGGAGCGCCGCCACCAGCTCGCCCTTGGCCCGCGCCAGGTCGGCCTGGGAGGCGAAGAACTCCAGGTGCACGGTGCCGATGGTGGTGATGAGCCCGATCCGCGGCCGCGCCAGCTCCGCCAGCCGCCGGATCTCGCCGGGGCCCTGCAGCCCCATCTCCAGCACCAGCGCCCGGTGCTCCGCCTCCAGCCGGAGGATGGTCAGGGGCACGCCGGTCTCGGTGTTGAGATTGCCCTCGGTCTTCAGCGTCGGGAAGCGCGCGGCCAGAGCCGCGGCCAGGAACTCTTTGGTGGAGGTCTTGCCGTTGCTCCCGGTGACACCCACGACCAGAGGCGACACGCGCGCCAGGACCTGACGCGCCAGCGCGTAGAGCGCGGCCCAGGTGTCGGCGACCCGGAGCACCGCCGCCGCGCCGGCGTCGACCTCGCGGTCCACCACCACGGCCGCCGCGCCCCGTGCAGCGGCGTCGCCGACGAAGCGATGCCCGTCGGTCTCGGCACCCATGAGCGCAAAGAA
>Ga0209474_10001765_pt1 | contig 20578 bp, 19 predicted proteins | sample GraSoiAngelo_145_FD_185902 | JGI IMG/M metagenome (GOLD analysis project Ga0209474, IMG submission 185902) | Grasslands soil microbial communities from the Angelo Coastal Reserve, California, USA - 14_1009_05_20cm (SPAdes) (version 2) | ecosystem: Environmental > Terrestrial > Soil > Grasslands... | reverse complement strand
TCCTGCTCACACTGGTGCCCAGGCTGCTGGCCAGTGGGGGCGGCACACCGACGGCGGCCCACACGCCCACCCCGGCCGCCAGCCCGGCGCCCACCAGCGCGCCGCCCACGCCCACCCCGGCTCCGAAACCGAGCGGCCCGCCCAACTTCGGGCCTGCCTCCTCGGGCGACGTGAAGTCGGTCCAGATCGCCGCCAACGGCGGCTGCGCGGTGGGTGGGTCCTGCGCCACCGAGGTCACCGTCAAGACCAGCACGGCGGCTGCGCCCAACGACGTCACCTGGACCATCAAGTCCTACGATCCCTGCACCGGCACCGTGGCGGACGTTGGTACGGACAAGGTCACCGAGCAAAAGGGCTGGAACACGGTGATCGGCGACCGCACCGTAACGCTGCCCGCCAGCCGCGGCCAGCTCCAGGTGGTGGCGGTGACCACGGCCCCCGCCACCGCGGCCTCGCCGCAGCTCGCGGTCGGCTCCGGCTCCTGCTAGAGAGCCCGCCGCGCCCGAGCCGCCTGCGCGGCCTCTTCGTGGACCTCGGTCCCTTGCGCGACTCGCGCGAGTTCCGTCTGCTCTGGATCGGCCAGCTGATCTCGATGACCGGCCGCCAGGTCACCGTGGTGGCCATCCCTTACCAGATCTACGTGCTCACGGGCTCGACCCTGGCGGTTGGCCTGCTGGGCCTGGTGCAGGCGGTGCCGCTGGTGCTGGCCGGCCTTTACGCGGGGGCGTTGGCCGACCGCTTCGACCGCCGGCTGGTGATGCTCGGCAGCCTCTCGGTCCTGGGCTTGACGTCGCTGGCGCTGGCCCTGGCGGCGGGGGGCCGGCCCTCGCTCTGGTTCATCTACGCGGTCTCGGCCGTCAGCGCCGGCGTCTCCACGGCCGAGCACTCGGCCCGCTCGGCCACGGTGCCCCGCCTGGTGGGACCCGCGCGCCTACCCGCGGCGCTGACCCTGACCCAGGTCCTCTTCCAGTTCGCGGTGGTGGCCGGTCCGTCGGCGGCGGGTGTCGTGATCGCGGCGGCAGGACTGCGCTGGGCTTACGCCATCGACGTCGGCTGCTTCGCGCTGGCGCTCGTCTGCGTGCTCCTGCTGCGGCCGCTGCCGGCGCCGCCCGAGGGCCGCCAGACCGAGCTGGGCTGGCGGGCGCCCGCCGAGGCGCTGCGCTACGCGCGCGGCAACCCGGTGCTGCTCGCGATCTTTGCGGCCGACCTCGACGCCATGATCTTCGGCATGCCGCGGGCCCTCTTCCCGGCCCTGGCGGCGCACCTCTTCAGGGTCGGCCCCCAGGGCCTGGGGCTGCTGTACGCGGCGCCCGGGGCCGGCGCGCTGGTCGGCTCGCTGCTCAGCGGCTGGGTTTCGGGGATCCGGCGCCAGGGCGCGGCAGTGCTCTGCGCGGTAGCGGTGTGGGGCGCGGCCATCACGCTGTTCGGCGTGGCCGGTGCCAGCTTCGCCTTCGGCTTGCTGATGCTGGCCGTTGCCGGGGCCGCCGACATGATCAGCGCTGTGTTCCGGCACACGATGATCCAGCTGGCGACCCCGGACCGCCTGCGGGGCCGGGTGAGCGCCCTCAACAGCATGGTCGTCACCGCCGGCCCCCGCCTCGGCGACGTGGAAGCCGGCGGCGTGGCCGCGCTGACGTCGCCAGTGTTCTCGGTGATCTCAGGTGGCCTGCTCTGCCTGGTCGGAGTGGCCGTGATCGCCGCTCGAGTGCCTGCGCTCAGGCGCCAGGCAGCAGCCCGATGACGCTCAAGTTGTGCACCGCGGTGAGGGCCAGCACCACCACCGAGAGCTGAAGGCCGCGCCAGACCAGGGACCCTGCCACGTGACCGCGCCGCTCGGTGCCCAGCCAGTACCGCCGCACCAACAACACCGCCACCCCCATGGCCAGGACCAGGCTGCCCTTGACCACCCAGAGGAGTCCCAGGCCGCCGGTGCTGAGCACGCTGGCAGCGACCGAGTTGGCTTCGACGGCGCCGCGCGCCATCGCCGCTTGCGTGGTCAGGAGATCTGCGAGCTGTCCCAGGCTGAGCATCAGCAGCCACAGCGCGATCCGGGTGCCGCGCATCGAGCGGCTCCCTCGGTTGATAGCAGCCATGTAAGCATTGATGCTACCGACTTGACATAAAAAAAGAAGGGCGGGAGGCATGCGGCCGCCCGCCCTTCAGAAGGGAGTGATTGTCTAGCCGAACTCCACCGCTATGTAGCCGGCCCCGTTGGGGGCGATCTTCCAGGCGGTGCCGACGTACCGATAGGGGCCCATGATGTTGGCGCGGTGCTCGGGGCTGTTCATGAACATCGTGTTGAGCACGCCGTCGTTCGCGCCGCCGCTGTACCAGCCGACGTTTTCGCCGGTCTGTGCAGAACCCAGCCCGCAGCCGAAGTCGGCCTGCACGCCGCCGGCGTGGGAGATGGCCCCCGCCGAGGCCATGCGCACGGCATTGGAGTACGCGACGCCCGCGAGGCAGGAGCTCCACTGCAGGGGCGGGAGTCCCGCGCCGGCGCGGTCGGCGTTGATCATGGCTTGCTGCGCGGAGCCGATGGTGACCGCGGGAGCCGGCGCCGAGCTCCGAGGGCGCGCGGTGACGCTGTAGGTCGGCGCGGCGGCCGAGCCGGTGCCCTCATCCGGTGGCGGTTCCGGGTTGTCGGTGATGGTCGGAATCTCGATCACCACGGCGGGTTTTGCGGGCACGCCGCTCACGAACTCGCCGGCGATCACATCCAGAGTGGGCACCGCCGCCTGGACGTGAACAGGCTGGGACGTCGCGTGTTGGGGGGCCTGTAGATGGAGGTGGCCCAAGGACGCGGTGGTGGCGAGGCCGGCGATGATGAAGGCCGCCAGGCCGCGGAGTGCATCAACCATGGCGCCCAGGGTCGAAGGCTGAACGAACTTCTACGGACCCAAGTGGTTAATAAGCGTTAACGTCGCCGACAATTCGTCATCGATAGCGGGCGTGCTTAAGATTGCGGCCGGATGGCGGGAGCCAGAGGCCGCCTGCTGATAATCGAGGACTCGCCGGAGACGTCCGAGCTCCTGGCCGTCGTGGTCGAGGAGGAGGGATTCAGCCCGGTCGTGCGCAACAGCGGCCAGGAGGGCATCGACGCCTTCGACTCCGAGCGGCCCGTCGCCGTCTTGCTCGACTGGGTGATGCCCGATCGCCCCGGCATCGATGTGTGCCGGCAGCTGCGGGAGCGCGACCCGGCCGTGCCGATCATCTTCGTGAGCGGCCGCGACGACGAGGCCAGCATCAGCCGCGGGCTGGACGCGGGCGCCGATGACTTCGTGGTCAAGCCGGTGCGCCGGATCGAGTTGGTGGCACGCCTCGAGGCCCACCTGCGCAAGGTCCACGATCTCGTGCAGAGCCCGGGTTACGCGCGAGCCAGCGCCGCCGGCCAGGACGGCGACGATCGCAACCGCTTCGGGCAGGTCGAGATCGACTCCGCCGCCCGCATCGTGCGCGTGGAGGGGCAGGAGGTGGCGCTGGGGCCTTTGGAGTTCAAGCTGCTCGAATACTTCGGGCGGAACGCGGGCATCGCGATCTCTCGAGAGCAGGTCTTGAACGAGGTGTACGGCTATGACGCCGACATCTCGACCGAGCGCGTCGACCTGCTGGTGCGCCGGCTGCGCACCAAGCTGGGGGAGGGACCGGAGCGCGGCGGTCAGCTGGTCGCCGTACCCGGGTACGGGTACCGGCTGGAACGGCGCCGCCCCCCCGACGACTAAACTTCGAACGCGACGATGGCGTACATAATCGCCCAGCCGTGCATCGACCTGAAGGACGCCTCCTGCGTGGAGGTCTGTCCGGTCGATTGCATCCACACCGACGACGCCTCCAACCAGTACTTCATCGATCCCGACGAGTGCATCGACTGCGGCGCTTGCGTCGATCCCTGTCCGGTCGACGCGATCTTCCCGGAGGACGAGGTGCCGGCCGAGTGGACGCACTTCATCAAGATCAACGCCGACTACTTCAAGAAGTAGGCTCGACCGGCTGATTTGGCTCGCCACGAAGTAACGCTGGTCCCGGGCGACGGCGTGGGACCGGAGATCTGCGATGCGACGGTGCGCGTCCTCGAGGCCACCGGGGTCGACTTCGACTGGGACGTGCAGCAGGCCGGCGAGAACGTGATGTCCAAGTACGGGACGCCACTGCCCGAGCATGTGCTGGAGTCGATCCGGCGCACGCGGGTGGCGCTAAAGGGCCCGATTACGACGCCGGTCGGCACCGGCTTTCGAAGCGTCAACGTGGCGCTGCGCCAGGAGCTCGAGCTCTACGCCTGCGTGCGGCCCGTGAAGGCCTACCGGGGCGCTCGCAACCTGCGCGACGACCTCGACTTCGTGATCATCCGCGAGAACTCCGAGGACATCTACGCGGGCATCGAGTTCGAGAAGGGCACCCCCGAGTGCCGGAACCTGTTGGAGGAGATCTCGACGCTGTCCCGCAAGCGCATCCGGCCGGACAGCGGGCTTTCGATCAAGCCCATCTCAGTGTCAGGTTCGGAGCGGATCGTCCAGTTCGCCTTCGACTACGCCCGCCAGTACGGGCGCCGGAAGGTGACGCTGGTGCACAAGGCCAACATCATGAAGCACACCGACGGGCTCTTCCTGGCCGTCGGCCGCGAGGTCGCCCAGCGCAACACCGACATCGACTTCGAGGACCGCATCGTCGACAACATGTGCATGCAGCTGGTGCTGCGGCCGCAGGAGTACGACCTGCTCTGCTGCCCCAACCTCTACGGCGACATCATCAGCGACCTGGGGGCGGGGATGATCGGCGGCCTCGGCCTGGCGCCCGGGGCCAACATCGGCACCAACGGCGCCGTCTTCGAGGCCACCCACGGCAGCGCGCCCAAGTACGCCGGTCAGAACAAGGTCAACCCGATGGCGGTGATGCTCTCGGGCGTGCTCATGCTCCGCCACTTGAAGGAGACAGCTGCGGCCGACGCGCTGGAACGAGCGATCGCCGGCGTGATCGAGGAGGGCCGGGCGGTCACCTACGACCTTAAATCGCGCCGGGACGATCCCACGTCGGTCGGGACGTCCCAGGTCGCGGACGCGATCGTGGAGAAGCTGGCGGGTTAGCGGTCGCGGCGGGTCCGAGGCGGCCCTCCGACTCCAGGAGCTCTGGCGCCAGCACCAGCGCACACCCTTCCCGGCGGCCGACCCGGGTCGCTCGCCGGCGCTGCAGGAGATCGCGCTCTACGAGTCCTGGCTGGGCTCGATCGTGGAGGCCGCCATCGAGGGCGGGGGAGAGGTTTCGCATCCGCACGCGCTGATGCTGGAGGTGCGCCGGGCGGAGGGGAACCAGGCGCTGTGGGCCGCGGCCGCCGGGCAGCCCGACCACGTGCGTGCCTACGCCGCCCGCCTGCTGGCGATCGAAGAACTTCTGTCGACTCTTCCCGTGGCCGATTAGGATTCCCGCCGCACATGAGGCGGCTTGCACTCCTGGCGCTGACAGGCCTGCTGGTGGGCTGCTCGACCGGTACTGCGTCCGTGCAGCCGCCGGTGCAGGCCTCGGCTCCGGCCACGCCGACGGCAACCCCCGTGCCGACGCCCACGCCTATCCCGCAGCTCAGCCTGACCGGCCTGTTCCACCCTTCGGAGGCACTGGCGGCGGATCCCGGGCACATGCGCACCTTGATCGCGACCGGCGACATCATCACCGCGCGCATGACCAACATCGAGCAGATCAGCCATGGGTTCACCTGGGCCTTCGCCCCCACGGCGGACTACGTGAAGAACGCGGACATCACATACGTCAACCTGGAGACGCCGCTGTTCGCGGGCTGCAAGCCGAGCTCGGAGGGCCTGCAGTTCTGCGGTGACGCCCGCAACGTGCAGGGCCTGCAGGCGATCGGATCCAAGGTCGCCAACCTTGCCAACAACCACCTCGGCAACTACGGACCGGCCGGAACCCAGGCCACTGTGGACCTGCTGGAGAAGAACGGGATCAAGACCTCCGGGCTGGGGCCGCCCGCGATCCTGGAGGTGCGCGGGCTGAGGTTCGCCTTTGTGGGCTTCAACGGGGTGGGGGTGGCGATCGACCGCCAGGCGATGGTGGCCGGGATCCAGTACGCGCGGGCGCAGGCGGACGTGGTGGTGGTGCAGTTCCACTGGGGCAAGGAGTACGAGCGGCAGCCCATGCCCGATCCCGGCGTGCCCACGCCCGACAACCCGGTCGAGATCGGGCACCTGGCCGTCGATTCGGGGGCCGACATCGTGATCGGTAACCATCCGCACTGGTACCAGGGCATCGAGATCTACAAGAACAAGCTGATCACCTACGCGCACGGCAACTACGTGTTCGACCAGATGTGGTCCGAAGAGACGCGCGAGGGCGTGATCGGGACCTACACCTTCTACGACAAGCACCTGGTCGCGGCTTCCTGGAAGCCTCTGCGCATCTACCAGTACGGGCAGGCGCAGTGGATGAACGACGCCGACTCGGCCCGGGTCCTCGCCACCATGGAGGGCGCCAGCAAGACGCTGGCCGCCCGGCTTGGAGAACCCACCGGTTAGCTTTTAGAATCCGCCAGTCGCTCTCCTGGACGTCACAGCCAACGCCCTAGAAGCCGGGAGGAGGCGGGATCGCGGAAGGCGCCGCAAGCGCCGCGATCTCGCCCTGGTCGCTTTGCTCCTTCTCGCCGCGACCGTCTTCGCCCTGAGCTTGGGCTTGATCTCAGGCCTTCGGCAAGCGCCGGCCGTCACCCGGGCGATGGCTTCGGCGGTGGCTCGCCCGGCGGCTGCGCCCTATTACGGCGGCTTCGCGCCCGCCCTCGGCCCCGACTTGGCGTTTTCCGCCCAGGCGGGGATCCTGGTCGACCTGGACGCCAAGCGTGTGCTCTGGGCCAAGGACGCCGGCAGCCGGCGGGCGCCGGCCAGCCTGGCCAAGATGATGACCGCCATGGTGGCCGTCGACCTCGCGGGCCTGGACCGCCAGCTCATCGTTCCGCAGGAGGCCACCGGGGTGGTGCCCAACCTCATGGGCCTGGAGCCCGGTGACGTGGTGACCGTGCGCGAGGTGCTGTATGGGCTCTTCCTGGATTCGGGCAACGACGCGGCCGAGACGCTCGGCCAGGCCATCGTGCCCCGTGCCCGCTTCGTTGCGGAGATGAACTCGCGGGCTCGCGCCTGGGGCCTGACCGGCACATCCTTCAGCAACCCCAGCGGGCTGGATGAGGAAGGGCTCGCGACCACGCCCTACGACCTGGCCGTGATCGCCGGGCACCTGGAGTCGCGCTATCCAGCCCTGATGGAGATCGCGGGCACCCGCTCGCAGACGATCCCGGCGACCTCGGCGCACCACGCCTACGCGCCTTACAACCTGAACAAGCTGCTCTGGACCTACCCGGGCGCCACCGGCCTCAAGACGGGGCTCACCGACGACGCCGGGGGCTGCGTGGTGGCCACAGCCACGCGCGGCGGCCGGCACCTGATCGCGGTGGTCATGCACTCGGACGTTTTCTTCACCGACGCCGCCCGCCTGCTCGACTACGGCTTTTCGACGCCCGCGTAGGGGAGGGGCTTGCCCCTCCCGCGGGCGGGTCAAGACCCGCCCCTACGAAACCTTGGCGGCGCGCTCCAGAAGCATCCGTCGCTCGCTCTCGTTGCGGGTCAGCGAGGCCGCCCGCTCGAACTCCCGGCGCGCCTCTTCCGCGCGGCCCAGCTTGACCAGGAAGTCACCGCGCACGCTGGGCAGGAGGTGGTACTCGCGGAGCGAGGGCTCCTCCAGCAGCTCGTCCACCAGCCGCAAGCCGGCCGCCGGACCGAAGGCCATGGCCACGGCCACCGCGCGGTTGAGCTCGACCACCGGCGAGGGCGCCACCTCGGCCAGGGCGTCGTACAAGGCCGCGATCCGCTGCCAGTCGGTGTCCTCGGCCGTGCGGGCACGGGCGTGGCAAGCAGCGATGGCCGCCTGCAGCCCATACGGCCCCAAGACCCCACCCAAGTGCTCGGTCCGGTCCAGCGCAGCCAGGCCGCGCCGGATCAGAAGCCTGTCCCAGCGCCCGCGGTCCTGGTCGAGCAGCAGCACCGGCTGTCCGTCCGGGCCCACCCGCGCCCGCAGCCTTGAAGCCTGGATCTCCATCAGAGCCACCAGCCCGTGCACCTCCGCCTCGCCCGGCATCAGCTCGGCCAGCACGCGGCCCAGGCGCAGCGCGTCGTCGCACAGCGCCGGCCGCACCCAATCCTCGCCGGCGGTGGCGGCGTAGCCCTCGTTGAAGATCAGGTAGACGACCTCCAGCACCGAGGCCAGGCGTTCGCGCAGCTCCGAACCGGTCGGCACCTCGAAGGGCACCCGCGCTTCTGCCAGCGTGCGTTTGGCACGCACGATGCGCTGGGCCATGGTCGGCACCGGCACCAGAAAGGCCCGGGCGATCTCGTCGGTGGTGAGGCCGCCGAGCAGGCGCAAGGTCAGCGCCAGCCGCGCCTCCTTGGGGAGCACCGGATGGCAGGCGGTGAAGATCAAGCGCAGCAGGTCGTCGCGGATCTCCGGCTCCGAGGGTTCAACGGCGTCCTCCAGCTCGCGGCCCAGCTCCTGGTACTTGCGGTCCAACCGCTGCATGCGCCGCACCAGATCGATCGCGCGGTGCTTGGCGGTGCCCATCAGCCAGGCGCCAGGCCGCTCCGGGACGCCCGACTCGGGCCACTGCTGCAGCGCCGCCACGAAGGCGTCCTGGGCCAGCTCTTCGGCCAGACCCACGTCGCGCACGATGTGGGCGAGGCCGGCGATGAGGCGCGGCGACTCGATTCGCCAGATCGCCTCGATCGCCGAACGCGGGTCGGAGTTAATTCCGAGAGGACTCCATCTGCTGGCGCATCCGGCGCTCGCTCTCCTTGACCGACTCGGGGATCGCGTCGCCATATTCCTCTAGCTCCGCGACGGGCCGGATCTCGATCTCGACCCCGCCGTCGAAGGGCGCGCGCTTGATCCACTCCACCGCCTCGTCCATGTCCCGCACCTGGAGCAGCCAGAAGCCGCCGATCAGCTCCTTGGTCTCCGTGAAGGGGCCGTCGATCACGGTCCTCTGCTTGCCCTCGAAGCGCACCTTCCGGGCTTTGGAGGTGGGGGTGAGCCCCTCAGCGACCAGCATCACGCCCGCCTTGACCAACTCCTGGTTGAAGCGGTCCATGGCCTCGAAGAGCTCGGGCGGCGGCAGCTGCCCCTTCTCCATCTCCTCACCGCCGGGGACTATCACCATCACGCGCATCTGCAATTCCTCCTGAGTTGATCCTGATAAGGGCATCGAACGAGGGCGGGCGGAATCGACAAGAATTCGGGGTCGTGATCCAGATTGAAGGTGTGAGCGCGCTCGAGGTCCTCGACTCCCGCGGCAACCCCACCCTCTCGGTCACCGTCGAAACCGAAGCCGACGCGGGTACCGCGATCGTACCCTCGGGCGCCAGCACGGGCGCCCACGAGGCCGTCGAGCTGCGGGACGGTGACCGCGACCGCTTTGGAGGCAAGGGCGTCCTCAACGCCATCGCCAACGTCGAGGGCGAGATCGCGGCGGCCGTGGAAGGCCGCGACGTGCTCGACCAGGGCGGCCTCGACCGCACCCTTATCGACCTAGACGGCAGCCCGAACAAGGGCCGGCTCGGGGCCAACGCCATCCTTGGCGTGAGCCTGGCCGCCGCCCGCGCCGCGGCCAACAGCCTGGGCATGCCTCTCTACCGCTACCTCGGCGGCGCTCAGGCCAACCTGCTGCCGCTGCCGATGGCCAACATCCTCAACGGCGGCGTGCACGCCGACAACAACGTCGATGTCCAGGAGTTCATGGTCTGCCCGGTGGGGGCGGCCAGCTTCGCCGAAGGCATCCGGGCGGTGTCCGAGGTGTACCACGCGCTCAAGAAGATCCTGCACGGCCAGGGCCTCTCCACTGCTGTGGGTGACGAGGGCGGGTTCGCGCCGCAGCTGAAATCGAACGAGGAGGCGCTGCAGCTGATCGTGCATGCCATCGGCGAGGCCGGCTACCAGGCGGGCGCCGAGGTGGCGCTCGCGCTCGACCCGGCGGCCAGCGAGTTCTTCAAGGACGGCGCCTATGACCTGGCCGGCGAGGGCCGGCGCCTGAGCCCTGCCGAGATGGTCGACCTCTATGCGGGGTGGGCCGACAAGTACCCGATCGTCTCCCTCGAGGACGGCATGGCCGAGGACGACTGGGACGGTTGGAAGGCCATCACCGAGCGCCTGGGCACGCACTTGCAGCTGGTCGGCGACGACATTTTCGTCACCAACATCACCCGCCTGGCCGAAGGCATCTCGAAGGGCGTCGGCAACTCGATCCTGATCAAGGTGAACCAGATCGGGACGCTGACCGAGACGCTGGAGGCGATCGAGCTGGCGCGTTCGGCCGGCTACAGCGCGGTCATCAGCCACCGCTCGGGCGAGACCGAGGACACCACCATCGCCGACATCGCGGTGGCCACCGGCGCGGGCATGATCAAGACCGGCGCGCCCGCCCGCTCGGACCGGGTGGCCAAGTACAACCGGCTGCTGCGGATCGAGGCCGACCTGGGCGGCTCGGCCCGCTACGCCGGCGGCAGCCGGCTGAGGAAATGAAGCTCGACTCGCGGGCGGTGCACGCCGGCCGCGAGCTGAAGCCGCGCGACCCGCTGGCGCCGCCCATCGTCCAGACCGCCGTCTACGTCTACGACGACCTCGACGACTACGACGCTGTCGCCCGTGGGGAACGTCCCGGCCACGTTTACGCCCGCAACTCCAACGAGAACACGCAGTGGCTGGAGCGTGCGGTGGCCGAGCTCGAAGGCGCCGAGGCGGCTGTGGCCACCGGCTCCGGCATGGCCGCCATCCTGCTGGCTCTGCTGTCGCTCGCCCCGCGTCCAGGGCCGCTTCTGGTCCAGCGCGAGCTCTACGGCGTCACCCTGGCGCTGCTGCGGCAGGACTTCGAGCCACGCGGCTACGAGGTTCGCTACATCGACTTCGCCGACCTGGAGGCGGTGCGCCAGGGGCTGGACGGCGCGGCGCTCGCGATCTGCGAGACCATCACCAACCCGCTCTGCAAGGTGGTCGACCTGGAAGCGATCTGCCGTCTGGCCGCCGAGGGTCGCGTGCCGGTGCTCGTAGACAACACATTCGCCTCGCCGGCGCTCTGCCGGCCGCTGGAGCATGGCGCCACGGCGGTGGTGCACAGTGCCACCAAGTACCTGGGCGGTCACTCCGACCTGACCGCGGGCGTGGTGGCGGCCGGCGGCGAGCTGACAGCCGACATCCGCGCCCGCGGGGTGCGCATGGGGACCACTCTGGGGCCGTTCGAAGCCTGGCTGGCGCTGCGCGGCCTGCGCACGCTGGGGCTGCGCATGGCCCGGCACAGCGCCAGCTCGCTCCGGCTGGCCGAGGGGCTGGCAGGCCTGGACCAGGTCGAGCGCGTCCACCACCCGTTCCTGGAGGGTTCGGCGTCGGAGGCGAACGCCCGGCGCCTGCTCCCTGCAGGTTCCGGGGGCATGATGGCTTTCGACCTGGCCGGCGGCCGCGACGCCGTTCAGGGCATGCTCGGCCGGCTGCGGATGGTCAAGTTCGCGGCCAGCCTGGCCGGGGTGGAGACGACCATCTCCTACCCGGACATCACTTCCCACCGCGCCCTGCCGGCGGAGGAGCGCCTGGCCCTCGGTATCACGCCGGGGACGGTCCGGGTGTCGGTCGGGATCGAGGACGCCGAGGACGTGCTGGAGGACTTCCGCCAGGCCATCAGCGGCTGATGAAGGTCTACACCTTCTTGGCCCCACAAAATCTGCGATTTTGCGGGGACCCCAATTGAAGCTGTATACCTTTGTGCAGCTGGCGGAGACGGCCCTCTTCGCGGCCGTCCTGCTGTACGGCCTGCTCATCCACAGGCCGTCGGTGGCGGCGCTGGGCGGCGGCCTGCTGGTCGGCAAGGCGACCCTCAACATCCTCTGGCCAGAAGGCGGGACGCTGCTCCGCCGCTCGATCCTCGGCTACATCGTGGGGGCCGTATACGTGACTCTCGCGGTGATCGCAATCCACTTCCTGACATAAGGCCCGCGTCCGGGCGGTTTCTAGACTTCACCAGGATGATCCCGCGCACGGACGTCCGCGACGTCACCGGCCTGATCGGCAACACGCCCCTGCTGCGGGTGCGGCTGTTCGAGCGCGAGTTCCCGGGCCTGGAGGTCTACGCCAAGGCCGAGTGGTTCAACCCGGGCGGCTCGGTCAAGGACCGGGCGGCCCTGGCGATGATCGAGGACGGCGAGCGGCGGGGCCTGCTCACCGCGGCCAAGACGATCATCGACTCCACCTCGGGCAACACCGGCATTGCCTATGCGCTGGTCGCGGCCGCCAAGGGTTACCGGGTGAAGCTGGTTATGCCCGCCAACGTCAGCGCCGAGCGCAAGGCGCTGGTCCAGGCCTACGGCGCCGAGATCGTCTTTTCGGATGGCATGGAGGGCTCGGACGGCGCCATCCGTGTGTGCCGCGAGCTGATCGCCGGCGACCCTGGCTCCTACTTCTACCCCGACCAGTACAACAACCCGGCCAACCCGGGCGCCCACTACGACGGCACCGGCGTCGAGATCCTGGAGCAGACCGACGGGCGGGTCACCCACTTCGTGGCCGGGTTGGGGACGACCGGAACCTTCGTGGGCACCGCGCGCCGCCTGAAGCGCCACGACGCTGGCATCCGGACGATCGCCGTCCAGCCCGACGACGCTTTTCACGGCCTCGAAGGCCTGAAGCACCTGCCGAGCGCGATCGTGCCCGGGATCTGGGACCAAGCGCTGGCCGACGAGGTTTGGGGCGCTCCCACCGAGCCCGCCTACGACCTGGCACGGCAGCTGGCCGGCACCGAGGGTCTGCTGGTCGGGCACTCCAGCGGAGCCGTGCTCTGGGCCATCCACCGCCTGGCCCGGTCGGGGCTCGAGAAGGGGGTGGTGGTGACCGTCTTCCCGGACAGCGGCGACCGCTACCTGTCGACCGGCCTCTACCGCCGGCGGTGAAGATCCTGAAGACGGCCCTCGACGAGGTGCACAAGCACGCCTCGGAGGGCTACCCCTACGAGATCTGCGGGCTGCTGCTCGGTCCGCCCGGCGGCGACCGCATCACCGAAGCGCGACGGGCCCGCAACACGGTCACCGATCGCGCCCATGACCGCTACGAGATCGACCCCCTGGACCAGATCCGGATTCAGCGCGAGGCCGACGCGGTCGGTCTCGACGTGCTCGGCTACTACCACAGCCACCCCGATCATCCCGCGCGCGCTTCGATCACCGACGCCGAGCGAGCCTGGGCGGGGCCGGTCTACGTGATCGTGTCCTGCGCGCAGGGCGAGGTGGTCGACGGCAACGCCTTCCTGGCCGAGGCCGACGGCGGCCCCATGCGCCCGGTGCCGATGGAGGTGGTGGCGTAGCCAGCGCGCCGGGTAAAGGCTGGCTCAACCGCAACGTCCTGGCCATCGGCTTCGCCGACCTCATGGCCGATTGGAACTACGAATCGATCCTGGCCGTGCTTCCACTCTTTCTCACCAGCGGCCTGGGCGCGCCGGCCTTCGCGGTCGGCCTGGTGGAGGGGATCGCCGACGGCTCCTCGGCCGCGGTCCGCCTCTGGAGCGGCTGGTACAGCGACCGCATCGCCTGGCGCAAGCGGCTGGGCGTGGCCGGCTACGCGACCACCGCCGCCGGGTTCGGCACCCTGGTCGCCATCAACGCCTGGCCGCTGGTGGTGGTCGCGCGCGGCCTGGCCTGGATGGGGCGCGGGCTGCGCCAGCCCGTGCGCAGCTCGATGCTGGCCGGTTCCGTCGAGCGCCAGGACCTGGGCAAGGCGTTCGGTTTTCACGAAGCGCTCGACACCCTGGGCGCCCTCGCCGGTCCGGCCATGGCCTTCCTGCTCCTGAGCACCGGCCACGGGTTTCGCAGCATCTTCTGGGCGGCCCTGGTGCCAGGGGCGCTGTGCTTCCTGCTCTTCGGACTCCTGACCCGCGATCCCAGGCGCGGACCCGCGCAGCGGCCGGCGGTGCGCGAGGCCCTGCCGGGTGGCTTCCGGCGCCTGGTCACCGCGGTCGCCGTCTTCGGCGCCGGCAACTTCGCGCCCGCCTTCTTCACGCTGCGCGCGGCCGAGATGCTGACGCCGAGCCTGGGCCACGCCGCGGCGCTCAGCGGCGCGGTCCTCTTCTACCTGTTCCACAACGCCATCGGAGCCGCCGCCTCCTTCCCGGGCGGCTGGCTGGCCGACCGCTTCGGAAAGCAGAAGGTGCTGGCGGGGGCCTACACCGCCTTCGTCCTGGCCTGCCTGGTGGCGCTGGTGGGCACCGGCGCGGGCGCCGTGGCTCTGCTGGCGGTTCCCGTGGGTGTCTACCGGCCGCTGGTCGACGCCACCGAGCAGTCCCTCACCGGGTCCCTGGTCCCGGAGCACGCGACGGGCACCGCCTTCGGAGTTCTGGGCGCCGTCAACGGCGCCGGAGACCTGGTCTCCAGCGTGGCGACCGGCCTGCTCTGGAGCTCAGTCGGGAGCTGGGCCGGCCTGGGCTACGGCGCGCTGCTCGGGCTTGCGGGAGCCGTTCTTCTGCTCCTGCTGGTGCGCCGTCCGCAGCTGGTGCCGGCGGGCCAGGTACTCGGGTAGGGAGGCCAGCGGAGGCCTCTCCCAGTCCTCGATCTGGCGCAGCTCCAGGAAGAAGCGGTCGTCGTTGTAGTGGATCAGCTTCATGGAGCGGTTGACCTCCTCCAGGAGGTGCATGCGGTGGCGGTCGCCCAGGCGCTTGACGGCCACCTGCAGGATCGCAAAGGCCATCTTGGAGAGGTCGAAGAGCTCCTGGTTGCGGTGGATGCGCACGCCCAGGTCGACCTGGGCGATGCGGTTGAGCCCGAAGCTCTCGAAGATGTCGATCAGGTGCCCTATCTCGACTCCATAGCCGGTGAAGAAGGGCAGCCGCTCCAGCAGCTCGCGGCGGCCCGCGTACTCGCCGGACAGCGGCTGCAGCAACCCCGAGAGCTCCGGATAGAAGAGGTTGATCACCGGGCGCGCCGTGAGCTCGGTGACGCGGCCGCCGCCGGCGGTCTGCTCCTCGCCGCCGAAGCGCAGTGGGCGGCGGTAGAAGCCCTTCACGTAGCCGATCCGGGGATCGGCCAGCAGCGGCCCGATGGTCCCGTAGACGAACTGGGGATGGATGTTGGAGATGTCGGTGTCGCACCAGGCCACCAGGTCGCCGGCCAGCAGATGCAGCGACTTCCAGAGGGCCTCCCCTTTGCCGCGGAAGGTCCCGTATTCGGGCAGGATGTCCGGGTGCTGGTGCACCCGGACGCCCAGCGCGCGTGCGATGGCGGCGGTGTCGTCGGTCGAGCCGCTGTCGACCACCACGATCTCGTCCAGCAGCGGGTTGTCCTCGACAAGGTTCCGCTGCATGACCTCGATGATCCCGCCGATGGTCTGGCCCTCATTCAGCGTGGGGAGGCCCAGGCTGATGGTCAGCCCCTGTTGGCGCTTCAGGTCGACCAGCCGGCCGACGTCCCTGAACTCGCGCGAGTGGAAGGTGTTCTCCGCGAACCAGCGATCGACCACGGTCGAAAGGTCGGCGTTGCGGAGAAGCGGCGAGGGGGCCGATTCGTAGTCCCAGACCGGCTGCACTGCGCGGGCGCTCTTGGCCACGATCACGGTGCCCGGCAGCCGGCGCACGGTGTCAGCCAGCCGCAGGCTGACCACCACCGAGGATCGCGCGGCCTCGGCATAGGCTCCGAAGACCACCATGCGGTGACGCGCGGCTTCGGCCCGGATGGCCGCCGCCGGCGTGTGCGACTCAACCTCGATCAGGTCGACCTTGGTGCGGCCGAGGACCTTGAGCGCGCGCCGGAACGAGATCGACTCCGCCAGCCGGCGCTCCGGCGGGGTGCGCGGCTCGTAGACGTGCATCACCGTGAGCCGGGCCCGCCGCTGCCGGGCCAGCGCGGCAGCCGCCCGCAGGGCCAGCTCGGCCGAAGCTCCACCCCGGACCGGCACCAGGATCCGCTCGCTGGAACCGATGGGATCCTCTCCGGGCCGGATCAGGATCAAGTCGGCCGGCGGCTCGGCTATCAGGTCCTCCAGGTGGCGGTCGCCGCGCCGGCGGGAGAGCCCCGGCCACTCCAGCACGACCAGGCTGCTGCCGTTCTCGAAGGCCGCCTCGCGCACGGCCTGCGCCACGTTGTGGGCGACCCGCACCTGCACTCCGAAGCCCGCCCGCTCCATGCCCGTGATCCGCTGCAGGAGCGAGCGGTAGCGGCGGGCGACGGTCACGCTGCGTGCGATCTCGCGGCCCTGGGGGATCTCCACCACCCCCAGCACGTGACCGTCGCCGCCCTCGCGGCGGAGCATGGCCTCGGCGACCTGGAGCAGGGCGGGAGCGGCCTGGGCCCGCAGGACGGGCACCAGGACGTGGGGGCGGCGCTCAGGCAATGGCTTTCTCCACGGCCGCCTCGATACGGGGCAGGATGCGGTCCCAGGAGTAGGTGTCCGCGACCCGCCGGCGCTGCGCGACCAGGGGCTCGGCCAGGGCGGCGGTGACCGCCATCGCCACCGAGTCCGCCCCGGCGCCGGCAGGGAAAGCATGTATTCCGGCACCGCCGATCTCGCGCAAGACCTCGAGGTCCGTACAGACCAGGGGCGCCCGCACGGCGGCGGCCTCGATCACAGGCAGGCCGAAGCCCTCGGCCTCGCTGGGCAGCAGCACCACGTCGGCCACTCGGTAGAGATCGGCGATCGTGGCGTCGTCGACCGGGTGCGGGGCGCCGGCGGGCGCCTGCTCGTGAAGAAAGCGCACGACATCATCTAACTCAAGCCGGGCCCGCAGCTCAAAAAGCTCCTGCTGGTAGTTGCGGTTGTCGCCGGCGTGGGGTCCCAAGGGCCCGCTGACCGCCAGCATCAGCCGGGGGAGGCGCTCACGCAGGAGGGCGGCGGCCTCGAGAGCCAGCTCCAGGCGCTTGCGGCGGGTGACTCTCAGCGGGACCAGCACCAGCGGGTCGGCGCGGTCCAGCCCCGCCGCCCGCAGCAAGCTGCGGGTGGCGGGCCGGATACCCAGGAACTGGTCGAAGTCGATGCCGTTCGGAATCACTTCGGCCTCGACTCCCAACAGCTGCTGCAGATCGCGCCCCCTGACCTCCGAGATCGCCACATAAGCGGCGTCCGGCTGGGCCCGGTGCAGGAGATCGTATGGCTCGCCTTCCCGATGAAAGGCCCGGTAGTGCGCGTTCAGCCAGGCCAGGTCGTGCACCCAGTGCAGCACCGGCCAGGGGCCCCCGGCGAGGGCGGCGGCCAGGGGCAGGTTGAAGGGCATGGTGGCCACGTTGTGAGCGATCACCAGATCGCGGTCGGCCAGCAGCGGCGCCAGCTTCTGCTTGATGCGTTCGCGCAGGCTCTCGAAGGCCGAGTGCTCGGCCTGGCCGCGGCGCAGCGCCTCGTACAGCGCCTCCACCTCGGGATGCCGGGAGTCGAGCTCGGGGACGAGCGTGGCGTCGCCGCGGCCGGCCAGCAGCTGCACGTCGTGGCCGGCGCGGGTGAGCAGCCGGCGGTGCTCGCCCAGGATGGCCTCCACGCCGCCGGTCACCGGCGGCGCCGTGTAATGCAGCAGGGCCAACCGCCGTTTCTTCAGGCGGGCAGCTCCAGCTCCAGCCCGGGCGGCTTGCGGTCGACCGTGACCCGGGTGCCCCCGCGGCTGCGATCGACCGTGAAGTCGAGAATGCCGCCGCCGACGTGCATCCCCTCCACGCGCAGGCGGTCGAAGAGGGGCGTCTCCAGGGGATCGATCCGCAGCCGGCCCCCGAACACGTCGGCGTGCACCCCGCAGAGGGTCTGCAGGAAGTGGAAGAGGGCGCCGGCGCCCCAGGCCTGGGGACTGCAGCTGACGAGGTACTGGCCTGGGCCGGAGTTGAAGCGGCGGTCGCGCGCGAAACCGCAGAAGAGCTCCGGCACCCGGTCGTCGGTGAAGCGCATGGTGGCTTCGAGCACGGAGCGGGCGACCAGCTCGGCCTCCCGCCGGAAGCCGTAGCGGCGCATGCCGGCCGCGATGATCGAGTTGTCGTGGGGCCAGATCGAGCCGTTGTGGTAGCTCATCGGGTTGTAGCTGCGCTCCTGGCTGGAGAGCGTGCGCACGCCCCAGCCCGAGAACATGTCTGGCGCCACCAGCCGAGCCACCACCTGCCCGGCCCGCTCCGAGGGCAGGATGCCCGACCACAGGCAGTGGCCGGGGTTGCTGCTCACCGCCTGGACCTGGTTCTTGTCGCGGTCCAGAGCCTGGGCATAGAAGTCGCGGTCGGCCACCCAGAAAAGCTCGTCGAAGCGGCTGCGCAGGACCTCGGCTTCGCGCCGCAGCTTGTCGGCGAACTCGTGCCGGCCCAGACGGCTGAAGAGCCGGGCCAGGCCGGACTTGGCGTGAAAGACGTAGCCCTGCACCTCGACCAAGGCGGCCGGCAGGGGGGCCAGCGTCCCGTCGGCCGCGGTCAGGGAGTTGTTGGAGTCCTTCCAGCCCTGGTTGCGCACGCCCAGCGTGGAGTGCTGCGTGTACTCGACCAGGCCGTCCTCGTCGAGGTCCCCGTAGCGGTCGATCCACTCCAGGGCCGCGAAGACATTGGGCAGCAGCTCGCTGCAGAGATCGACGTCGCCTGTCCAGTCCAGCAGCTCGACCAGGAGGACCAGGAACAGCGGGGTGGCGTCGACCGTCCCGTAGTAGGGGGTGTGGGGGATCTCCTTGAGCCGCGCCAGCTCGCCGAAGCGGATCTCGTGGAGGATCTTGCCCGGCTCCTCCTCGCGGTAGGGGTCGACCTTGGTGCCCTGGTGCTCGGCCAGGTAGCGCAGCGTGCCGTAGGCGAGGTCCGGGTTGAGAGCCAGGCACTGGAAGGACGTGATGAGCGCGTCGCGCCCGAAGGGCACCGCGTACCAGGGCGTGCCCGCGGTGGGGTAGAGGCCGCTCGGCGTTTGGTCGCAGAGGATGCGGAGGTCCTCCAGGCTGCGCCAGACCAGCCCGTTGTCGAGCACCTCGTTGTCGCTGCGGTAGGAGGTGCTGGCGGCATTCCAGCGCTCGTAGGTGCGTTCCAGGTCCGTCAGGGAAGCGTCGAACTGGAAGTCGAGCTCGGGGTACTCCTCGCCCGCGATCGGGAGCACGTCGACCATGACCACGAAGGTCTGCTTCGGCTCGAGCTCGACCTCGAAGCTGGCCACTCCAGTGGCCAGCCGTGGCTTGGGGTCGAAGACGACCTCCGTTCGCCGCAGCATGCCGTCCGCCCCGTCATAGGCGAACATCAAGCCGGTCTCCGTGAGCCGGGCCGGGCGTGGCGCGCCGACCACGGTCGAGTGGTAGCCGCGCACGGTGAAGATGTCCAGGTAGTCGGCGTCGAAGCGCAGCTCCAGCTCGACGCGGACCGGCCCCACATTGCAGTTCTGGAGGCCGATGCGCTCGTGCAGGGAACCGTTGTGGACGAACCTGGTCCGGCGCAGGCTGAGGCTCTGGCGGGGGATGGGGGAGCCGTCCGGATTCGCCAGCGTGGGGTTGACGAGCTGGAAAGTGGCCACGTAGGCGCGGTCGACCGAGTGGTTGAGGAGAATGGGCACCCGTCCGTTGAGGCGCAGCTCGAAAACGCTCAGGTAGCGCGTGTCCTGGCGGTAGAAACCCAGGCCCAGGTCGTTGCCCGCCGGGATGTCGCCGTTGATGTCGGAGACGGCGAAGACCTGGTCTTCCTTGAGGATCACCCGGTCTTCGAGCACTCAGCCCAGCTTAAATGGGTGGTCGTGCCGCGCCCAATCGTGGCCGTCGTCGGGCGTCCCAACGTCGGCAAATCGACGCTCTTCAACCGGCTGATCGGCTGGCGCAAGGCGATCGTCGACGCCACGGCCGGTCTGACCCGGGACCGGCTCTACGGCGTCTGCGAGTGGCGAGGCCGGGAGGTGACGGTGGTCGACACCGCGGGCCTCGACCTGGACGGCGCCCACGACGCGTCCCGAGCCGCGATCGAAGCCCAGACCCAGGTCGCCATCGAGGAGGCGCAGGCCATCGTGCTCCTGGTCGACGTCCGCGCCGGGCTGACGCCGCTGGACCGCGACATCGCACTCATGCTGCGGCGCTCGGGCCGCCCGGTGGTGGTGGGCGCCAACAAGGCCGACCACCCCGGCCAGGAGCACTTCCTGCACGAGATCCACGAGCTCGGCTTCGCCGACCCGGTGCTCGTCTCCGCGCAGCACGGGATCGGCGTCGACGACCTCCTGGACCGCGTGCTCGAGCTGCTGCCGCCGCCCGAGCCTGAGGCCATGCCCGAGGAGGAGGAGACGGCGCGGCTGGCCATCATGGGCCGGCCCAACGTCGGCAAGTCGTCGCTGCTGAACGCGCTCCTGGGCGACGAGCGCGCACTGGTTTCGGAACTGCCCGGCACCACCCGCGACCCCATCGACACCTCACTACTGTTCGACGGCCTTCCCGTCGTGCTCGTGGACACCGCCGGCATCCGGCGCAAGTCCTCGGCGCGGGACCGCCTGGAGCGGTTCTCGCTGCTGCGCGGGATCAAGGCCATGGAGCGGGCCGACGCCGTGCTCTTGGTGATGGATGCGTCGACGGGCGTCCTGGCCCAGGACCAGCACGTCGCGGGCTACGCGCTGGAGG
>Ga0209474_10001762_pt1 | contig 20604 bp, 16 predicted proteins | sample GraSoiAngelo_145_FD_185902 | JGI IMG/M metagenome (GOLD analysis project Ga0209474, IMG submission 185902) | Grasslands soil microbial communities from the Angelo Coastal Reserve, California, USA - 14_1009_05_20cm (SPAdes) (version 2) | ecosystem: Environmental > Terrestrial > Soil > Grasslands... | reverse complement strand
CGCTGTTTGCGCGCAGGAGAGGGTGATGCGACCTCGGAATTGCGGAGTGCGGATTGCGGATTGCGGAGTGATTGCGGATTGGCGATGGCGGATTGCGGATTGGATTGCAGAGTGGCGGATTGCGGATTGGATTGCAGATTGGCGGATTGCGGTCGTCCTCATCATTGCGACCACATCGCTCGCTGCTGCGGAGCTCAAAGTCGATCTCAGCAAGGAGCAGGTCGGCCGGCCGCCGGCGACGTTCGAGCCGATGGTCGGCACCTGGGTCGTCGTGCAGGACGGCGGCGAGAAGGCGATCATGGTCGACGGCCGGCCGTGGGTCGCGAGCAAGGACAACCCGACGAAGCTGCTCATCGAGAGCGCGCGCAAGCTGTACGGCACGAGCAACGAAGAGCTCATGGACAACGCGAAGCAGTTCGCGTACTTCCCCGTCGCGGTGCTTCGCGGTGTCGATAACTTCTCGAACGGGACGATCAGCGTCAAGTTCAAGACGATCTCCGGCGACGCGGATCGTGCGTCGGGCATCCTCTTCAACGTGAAGCCCAACGGCGACTGGCTCGCGGTCCGCTACAACGACACCGAGAACAACGTCGCGCTGTGGGAGTTCCACAACGGCATCCGCCGAAACGTGCGCTTCAGCGACCGCGCCCACAAGTTCACGCCGGATCGCGCGACGTGGCACGAGCTGAAGCTCACGATCGACGGCGCCGATCTGAAGACGTACCTCGATGGCGAGCTCGCGCTCGCCTACACGCTCGGCAGTGCGCCCGGCCCCGGCCGCAACAACGCGCCGCCGAATCCGGATCTGATTCCCGCCAACAACGCCGTCCTGCGTCCGCCCGTGCAGGGAAAGATCGGCCTGTGGGCGAAGACCGACACGACGAGCTACTTCAAGGATTACGTGGCGAGCCCGAGGTGATTTCGTTCGTGATGGTACGTCGATTGTGGAACGCGATCGTTGGCGCGTTCGTGTTCGTGCTGGTGACCGCCGCCCTCGCACACGCACAGTCCCCCAATACATCCACGCTTGTCGTGCTCGTCACCGATCCGTCGGGCGCCGTGATCGAAGGCGCGAACGTGCTGGCGGTCAACGACCAGACGGGCGCGGTTCGCGAGGCGGTGTCGGGGCGCGACGGCCGCGCGACGATCTCCGCGCTGCCATTGACTGGCGCGTATTCAGTTCACGTCTCGACGCAGGGCTTCGGCGACGAGCGCAGCAACGTCACGCTTCGGTCCGGCGAAACGGCGACGCTGAAGGTCAAGCTGCAGGTGGGCGCGGAGCATACCGAAGTGACGGTCTACGGCACCGCGCACGGCGTCCGCGCGGATGCCCAGATCGGCCGGCGTCTCGACAGCGCGCAGATCGACGAGACGCCGATCCTCGGCCGCAAGGTGACGAGCGTGCCGCTGCTCAACGCGGCGTTCCGCCAGGCCAAGGGCACCGGCGATCTCTTCGTCAACGCGACGTATTTCGTGACCGGCGCCGGCAGCCGGCGCACGACGACGTTCACCATCGACGGCGTGAACAACGACGAAGGCTGGGGCCGCCAGACGATGCTCTCGACCGTGCCGCTCGGGGCGGTGCAGGAGATGGCGATGCTGTCCAACGCGTTCTCCGCCGAGTTCGGCTGGACCGCCGGCCCCGCCGTCAGCATCGTCACCAAGTCGGGCACGAACCAGCTGCACGGCGACGCGCTCTACCTCGGGCGGCCCGGCGGCTGGCAGGCGACGACGTTCGCGACAGATGGATTCTGTGCTCCGTCAGTCGCCACATGCCAGACGCCGGCGACGCTCGCGGCGATCAACCCGGCGGACGTGCCCGACGCGCTCAATCAATACTCCGCATCGGTCGGCGCCGCGCTCGTCCCGGACCGGACGTTCTTCTTCGCGTCCGGCGACTACACGCGGCAGGATCGGACGACGTTCCTCTCGAGCACGCTGCCGGCGTTTCTGCTGCCGGCCGACGGCAGCCTTGCCTACACGGGCAATTATCGGCAGGGCCTCGTGAACGCGCGCGTGGATCACAAGATCTCCCCGAGTCAGACGTTGATGCTGCGCGCGAACTTCGATCGCTTCTACGACACGAATCCGAACGACGCGGTCGGAGGGACGAGCGCGCCGAGCGTCGCGCGTCGGTACACGCGCGGCGCGGTGACGGGCCAGGCCAACCTCACCTCGATCGTCAGCTCGCACGTCGTCAACGAGGCGCGGCTCGCGTATCTCGACGGCGATCCGGTCACCAGGTGGGAAGCCGAGAACCTGTCGACGACGTATACGCGCGCGGGATCGGTGCCGTTCACGATCGGGCAGTCGCGGCTCACCGACACCTACAGCCGGCAGGCGCAGCTCTCCGACACGCTGTCCTGGTCGCGCGGCAGGCAGACGATTCGCGTCGGCGGCAGCGCCGCGCGCCACACATCCGGCGGCATGGGCAACGAGCCGGGCTTTGCCGTGCTCGGCACGTTCACGTTCCTCAACACCACGACCGCGCCGTTCGACACGCTGACGCTCGCGGACGTTCAGAACTACACGCAGCCGATCAGCTATGGGATCACGACCTACACCCTCAACCAGTGGCTCGTCGGCGCATTCGCGCAGGACAACGTGCGGGTCAGCGACGATCTGACGCTCGATCTCGGCCTTCGCTACGACGTGCAGACGTTGACGGACGCGAAGAAGGACCTCGCGCCGCGCATCGGGTTCGGCTGGCACCCGAATGGCGCCGCGCGGATCGCCGTCCGCGGCGGCTACGGCCTGTACTACTCGCAGATTCAGTCGAACCTCATCGCCGACTCGCTGACGGCGGGGCTCGACGGGTTCACGACCTACACCGCGGCGCCCGGACAGTTCGGGTTTCCGACGTGCCTGACCGGATCGTGTCTGCCGCTCTCCTTCGATCCGCGGACGCTGCCGGCGTCGCAGCTGCCGGCGCGCAACATCACGCTGCGCGCGGGCCAGGCGGCGTTCTACCGGACGCAGTTCGCGCAGTACGGGCTGAACTTCGATCTGCTGGCGAACTATCCCGACGCGCTCGTCAGCCCGCGCAGCCAGGTCGCGTCAATCGGCGCGGAGCGCGAGATCGGCAGAGGACTGTTCGCCGGCGCCGACTACGTGCACCAGCATTGGACCGGCCTCGATCGCACCGTCGATCTGAACGCGCCGTCGCCGTTCGACCGCACCGCGCCGGGCCAGGTGCGGAGCGTGGCGGCCGCCAACGCGACGCGGCCGATCGTGCCGGCCAACGGCGGCGTGCGATCGGTGAACGTGCTGATGAACGTCGGCGTCGCCGACTACGACGGCCTGCAGACGCAGGTCAGCTATCGCGGCCACGCGAAGATGTTCGCGGCGGTGAGCTACACGCTGTCGAAGGCGACCAACACGTTCGAGCCGGACGGCAACGGCATCGCGCCGAACGACGGCAACATCGCGCGGCTCGGCGAGGTGGAGCGCGGGCCGAGCGTCCTCGATCAGCGCCATCGCGCGGTGATCACGTTCAGCTGCGAGCTGCCGTACGCGATCACCGCCGGCACCGTGACGCAGCTCGCCTCGGCGCGTCCGTTCAACGCGACGACCGGCGTCGACAACAACGGCGACGGCGCGAACAACGATCGTCCGGTCGTCGGCGGCGCCGTGATCGCCAAATCGAGTTTCCGCGGCACGGCGACCGGGGACGTCTCGGTGTTCGCGGAAGGGCGCATCCGCTTCGGCGCGCGCGCGCTCCTGCTGCGGCTCGAGGGGTTCAATCTGTTCAACCACGCGAACATCCTCGGCCGCGCGCAGACGATCTACGGCGACACCGGAACGCCGAATCCGACCTTCGGCCAGATCGTGGCGGCCGGCGCGGCGGCCAACGCGCTGCCGGCACTGGCGAACATCGACCCGCCCCGCATGTTCCAGCTGCAGGCGCGATTCACCTTCTGAGATCGCGGGAACCACGAAGACACGAAGAACTACGAAGACACGAAACACGAACAACACCCGAAGACTCTCTTTGTACTACCGTCTTCGTGATCTTCGTTGTCTTCGTGTCTTCGTGGTACGTCACGCGAGATGGCCGCGGGGACCGCGACGGGCCTTGAATCGCGCGTACGTCGCGAGCGCGACGACTAGCGCGCAGCCCTCGACGTAGACCTTCTCGGCATCGATGAAATCCGGCGGCCGGTTCTTCAGCAAGGGGTCGGCCCAGACCCCGTGGACGAAGAAGACCGCGGCCGCGGCGTACGCCGTGTAGTGCAGCGTCTTCCATCGCCGCCGGCCGAACACCTCGCGGAAATACGACGTCGCGACCACGAAGGCGACGAGATAGAAGGCGACGGCGCCGAGCGTGGTCGGCACCGGCTGCGTCGGCGACCAGATCGGCACCACCACGTCGAACAGCCGGAAGCCCGCGGTGCTCGACGCGAGGAGGATCGTCGGGTGCACGAACGCGAGGCCGAGGCCGACGTAGCCGAGCCAGTTGTGAAACGTGAACAGCTTCAGCCCCCGCACGCGCGGCCAGCGGCGGATCGGGTTGTAGCCGACCGAGAGCAGAAGCCCCAGAAGAATTTGCGCGGTGAAGACGCCGACGGCGACGAGCCCCGCCGTCCCCGACACGTCGATGGCCGTGGGCACGCCGAAAAGTCTACTTGAACAGACGGCCCGCCTCGTCCGGCGTCAGCGATCCGCCCGCGACCTCGATGGCGCGCGCGAGCGCCGGATCGCGCGACGCGGCGAGATCGGCGGGCGACGGCAGCACGATCTCGTCGGGCTCGACGCCCACCTTCTCGAGGCTGCCGCCGTCCGACATGCGCACGTCGCCGATGGTGACCGACGCGGCGTAGAAGGCGAGCGCGGCGCCGACGCCGAACTGATGCGGGAAGATCCGCGACGTCATCACCTGTCCCGACGTCCGATCGCCGAGCACAGAGCCGCGCTTCTCGATCTGCACGATCCGCGCGAACATCTCCGCCGCCGACGCCGATCGGCTGTCGACGAGCACGATCAGCCGCCCGCTGAAGCGGCTGCGCGCCGGCTTCGCCACCTCGCGCGTCTCCCGGCCGCGCAGCTTCTCCTGCGCGACGAGGATCTCGCGATCGAACGTGCGGCTCACCAGCTCGCGCAGCGCCACGACCGCGCCGCCGCCATTGCCGCGCAGGTCGAGAACGAGGGTCCGGCTGCCGCGCGCCTTCGCGATCATCTGGTCCACGGCGTCGGGATTGCCGAACACGCGCATCTTCCAGACGAAGATATCGGGCGCGATCGACGCGCCGGTGTCGCGCGCGCGATCGAGGTCGCGCTCGAGCTCCGCGACGAGATCGCCGAGCCCGGTGATCGGCTTGCTCTCGACGCGCGACGCCACGTCCACCGTCCGCGCCGATCCGTCCGGCTCGAGCACGGCGACGCGCTGCTGCGCCTGCGGGCGGATGAACCGATAGAAGTAGACCAGCCGCCAGAGATTGTCGCGCGTCGGCTCGAACGTGTTGAGGAGCAGCACACGGTCGCCCGGCGCGAGCCCCTTCGCGGCCGCGTCGCTCGCGCGGTCCACCTCGACGACGAGCGGCACGCTGCCGACGATCGCCATCTGCCAGCCGTAGTCGACGCGGACGCGGCGGTTCGGCGGGATGAAGGTCGTGTGCGAGTCGTCCAGCTGCGTGAGGAATTCGGCGAGCGTCGCGATGCCGTCGTTGAAGCTCGGCGTCGTCTTCAACCGCAGCGCGGCGTCCTTGAACCGCGCGTCGAGGTCGACGCCGTGAAATGTCGGATCGTAATAATGCTTCGCGACGTCGTCTCGAAGCGTGCGCAGCATCGCGATCATGAAGTCGCGATCGTTGTCTGAGAGTCGCGGTTGGAACGAGAACGCAAAGGAGGCAAAGAGCGCGAAGACGCAAAGCGCGGCGCAAAGCGCGAAGCCGCGAAGGATAGCGCCCTTCGCGCGTCCTCCGCGCTTCGCGGCCTTTGCCTCCTTTGCGTTCCTTTCGTTACCGGGACGCGTCCGTCGTGCTCCTCGCGCCGGCATTTTTCACGTACCGATCGAACCAGTTGAGCCGCTCGGCGAGCACGTGCAGCAGCGTCTCGCGCGCGGCATAGCCGTGCGCTTCGTTGGGCAGCATCACGAGGCGCGCCGTGCCGCCGAGCCCTTTGATTGCCGCGTAGAGCCGCTCCGAGTTGATCGGATAGGTGCCGGTGTTGTCGTCGGCCTCGCCATGCATCAGCAGGATCGGATCCTTGATCTGGTTTGCGTACCAGAACGGCGACATCTTCGCGTAGAGATCGGGCACCTCCCAGAAGGTGCGCCGCTCGCTCTGGAAGCCGAACGGCGTGAGCGAGCGGTTGTAGGCACCGCTCTCCGCGAAGCCCGCGCGGAACAGACGCGAGTGCGCGAGCAGGTTCGCCGTCATGAAGCCGCCGTAGCTGTGGCCGCCGACGCCGATGCGATCGCGATCGGCGACGCCCATCTCGACCACCTTGTCCACCGCCGCCTGCGCGCTCGCCACGAGCTGTTCGACGTAGGTGTCGTTCGCCGTCTCGCCCGGCCCGATGATCGGCATCGTCGGGTTGTCGAAGATCGCGTAGCCCGAGAGCAGCAGGAACATGTGCGACGCGCCGCGCAGCAGGGTGAACGAGTTCGGCGATCCGGTGACCTGGCTCGCCGAGTCGGCGTCGCCGAACTCGCGCGGGTACGCCCACATGACGAGCGGCACCTTCGTGCCCTGCTTGTAGCCGGGCGGCAGGTACAGCGTCCCCGACAGCGTGACGCCGTCGTTGCGCTTGTAGGTGACGTACTGCCGCAGGATGTCGCGCGCCTGCGGCAGCGGATCCCCGAAGCTCGTCACGGCGCGGCGGCTGTCGCCGCCGACGTCGCGCACGTAGTAGTTCGGCGGCTCCTTCTGCGTCTCGTAGCGCGTGAGTATCCGGCTCACGGCGTCGTTGAGCGGTGCGACGACCGACTCGAGCGATTCGGTCGACGAGCGGAACAGCCGCTCGGTCTGCAGCGTCTTCACGTTGAGCCGATCGAGGAACGGCCGATCGCCTTCCGGCGACGCGCCCTCGCCGGTGAGATAGATGTAGTCGCCGTTCTGCACGATCGCGCCGCCGGATCCGCCGCGTCCGCCGCCGCGGCCGCCGTTCGAGCGGCGCGCGACCGGACTGCCGGGGTTCTCGTACGCCGCATCCTGTTTGCGGTCCCACACTTTGCGCGGCGCGGCGCCGGGCTCGAGGAGCCAGGTGCGCGTGCGGCGCGACGCGCGATCGTTTTCGCTCAGCAGCCCGAGGCCATGGTCGGTGTAGCCGATGCTCTCGAACCGCCACTCGGTCTTCGCGAGCTCGGTCGGCTGGCTCGAGAAGGGCGCCGCCAGCGAGACGACGCGATCGCGGAACGGCGCCTTGTTCTTCAGATCGCCGCCGTCGAGCGCTTCGACCCAGAGGATCGTCGCGGGCTGATCGGCGCGCCACCGGTAGCTGCGCGGGCCGGGCTCGACGCCGGTGAGCGGCGTGCCTTCGCGCGACGGCAGATCCGCGATCCGCTTTTCCGCGTCGCCGGCGCGCGACCAGATCTCGATCTCCTGCGCGAAGCCGTTCATCGGCATCAGGTGCGAGTACGGTTTCTTCACCTTCGCGACGAGCACGTGCTGGCCGTCGGGCGACGGCGTGACGCTGTTGAAGACCGCGGGACGGCCGATCGCGCTCTTCGCGCCGCTCGTCGTGTTGATGGCCGTGAGCTGGCTCGTGAAGTAGTGCTCGAACAGCGCATCGTCGTGCGCCGTCTTGAGCAGATCTTCGTAGGTCGGCGCCGGCGCCGCCTTGCCGTAGTTCTCGTGGACGTTCGGCCCGGCCGGCACCGTCGGCTCCGCGGGCGGCGCGCCGCGGCCGGGCGGAACGAGCTCGCACACGATCGTCACGTTGTCTTTCAGCCAGTCGCACGGATCGCCGGCCGTCGCGTTGATCCGATCGCCGCCGGCGACGACGGCTTTCGCGCTGCCGCTGGACGCGTCGGCGATCCACAGCTCGATCCCGCCGTCCTTGGTCTGCAGGAACGCGATGCGCGATCCGTCAGGCGAGAACGCCACGTGCGAGACGCGCGGCTGCGGCGGCATCGTCACGGTCGATTCGGCGCCGTCGGCGATCCGCTTCAGCGCGATCGCGGTGATCCCGGTGCCGGGCAGGCCGGATGCGCGGAACGGCCCGTTGGTCTTCGCGTTCACGCGCAGCCCTGCCAGCCGGAGCATCGGCTGCGAGAGCTCGGCGATCGTCGGGTACGCGCGCGCCTTCAGCAGCGCGAGCGTCTGCCGGTTCGGGCTGACGAGCGTCTGCGGCAGCGGCTCGGCGTCGAACGCCTGGACGATGGTCGGCGGCGGCAGCGCGTAGCGGGGCGGATCGGCGGCCGCCGGCACCTGCGCCCGCAGCGCGGCGAGCGGCGCGAGGACGAGGGCGGCGAAGGCGAGCGCGCGAAGAGAGCGTGACGCGGGCATAAGCGGCTCCTTGTAGAAGGCGATTCTACGCCGGGAGGCGGTCGCGGCCGGGGCTAGGGGCCAGGGGCTAACCGGACAGTGGATGGAGCGGGGACGACCGAAATCGTGAGGGGCGCGCTCGCGGCGACAGTCGCCGCGGCGGCCAACGCGAGACGATAACCGGCCGCCGGAGTGAGAAGCGCGAATGTCCAGCACGCGCCGCCGGCGAGCGGGCCGCCATACCGGATATCCACCTCGCTTCCGCGCTCGACGATCTCGAATGCCACCGATGGGAGCGACGCCGGAACCGCGAGGCCGAGCGCCTTCACGACGGCTTCCTTCAGGGTCCAGAGATCGAAGAATCGCTCGCGGCGCGCGCGATCGTCGAGTGGCGCGAGCGCGGCGAATTCCGACGGCGCGAAGAACCGCGACGCGAGGCGCTCGGGATCGACGTCGCGATCGACGCATTCGACGTCGACGCCGACGGCGACGCCCGGCGGCGCGACCGCGCACGCGACCATGCCGCTCGTGTGCGTCAGGCTGAACGACGGCAGCGGTCCGCAGCCGCCGGCGAGCGCCGGCTTGCCGCGTGCATCGCGAACGAAGCGCCAGCTCGACGGCCGACCGGCCAATGCGGACAGCGACGCGCGCAGCAGCGCGTGCGCTGCCGCGTAGTCGCGCGCGTCTTCTGGAAATCTGAAGCGCCGATGCCGCTCGCGTTCGTCGTCGGACAGCATCGCGAGCGCTCGGTCGAGGTCGTCGGTCGTCAACGTGGACGTCGCGCGCCAGACGACGCGAACGTCGGCGGGGGTCATGTGAGCGGCTGGAGCCGCGATCGGATGTCGGCGAGCAGCCCGTCGCGCGCGCGCGTCAGATAGAAATGATCGCCTTCGAAGCGGCGGACCGAGAACGGGCCCGTCGTCTGCTCGCGCCACGCGGCAAGGCGATCGCCCGCGACGATCGGATCGCGATCCCCGCCGTAAGCGGCGATCGCGCAAACGAGCGGCGGCGCATCGATGCAGCGATAGGTTTCCATGAGCGCGATATCGGCGCGCAGCGCCGCGACCATCTCCTCGCGAAGGCCGCCGCACTCGAGGACAATTCTCGGCACGCCGCCGTAGGCGGACGCGACCGCTTCGAGAAACGTCGGATCGCCGTCGACGAACCGCAGGCCGAGGTCCACGCGCGGGAGCTGCGGCGCCGGCGATCCTGACGCCAGGAGCAGCGCCGGCGCGTCGAGCCCGCGCGCGCGGAGGCGGCGCGCCACCTCGAACGCGAGGATCGCGCCCATGCTGTGGCCGAAGAACGCGCACGGGCGATCGACGAGCGGCGCCGCCGCATCGGCCAGCGCGTCGACGAGAGCGTCGAGATCGGCCGGCGGCGGCTCGGCCGCGCGCTCGTCGCGTCCGGGGAGGTGCGCCGCCACGACCTCGATCGGCTCGCCCTCGAGCGCACGCGACCACCCGGCGTAGACCGACGGCCCCCCGCCGGCGTGCGGAAAGGCGATCAGCCGGACGCGCGCCGCCGGCTTCGGGCCCGCGACGACGAACCAGCGCCGCTGGCCTGCTGCATGCAATGGCCGAGCGCTGGAGGTGGACGTGAAGCTCATCGGTGTGCTGCTGCTCGTGTTCGGAATCGTGGCGCTGGCGCTCGGCGGCATCACCTATACCAAGCGCGAAAAAGTGCTCGACATCGGGCCGATCACCGCGACGACGGAGCGGGACAAGACGATTCCACTGTCGCCCATCGTCGGGCTTGCCGCGGTCGCGGGCGGCATTGTGCTGATCGTTGTCGGAGCCCGCACTCGCGTGTAAATTCTCTTCTGTTACGGCTTCGGTCCGAACACCTCGTCGATCGTGAGGGTGGTGATCGGACCGAGGTTCAGCGCCCTGATCTTCGGCTCGATCGTTTTCAGATCCCCGACGACGACGACGGTGGCGCGATCGGGCTGCACGTACTTCTGCGCGACGCGCTGCACGTCGGCGGCGGTCACCGCCTGGATGTTCTGCACGTACTTCGCGAAGTAGTCGTCGGGCAGGTGATAGACCAGCGCGTCCTCGAGCCGTCGCGAGATGTCGCCCGTCGCCTCGAACGCCGACGGATACCGCAGCGCGACGTAGTTCTTCGCGCGCGCGAGCTCCTCGGCGGGCACCGGCTTCAGGATCGCGTTCAGCTCGTTGAAGAACTCGGTGAGCGCCTCGGCGGTCTTGTCGGTCTGCACGCCGGCCGCGGCGAAGAACGGGCCCGGGCCGAGGCGCATGTCGAACCCGGAGCTCGCGCCGTAGGTGTAGCCGTGCACCTCGCGCAGGTTGTTGTTCAACCGCGACGAGAACGAGCCGCCGAGAATCGTGTTCATCACGCTGATCGGAAAGTAGTCGGGCGTCGAGCGCGGCACGCCAATCGATCCGATCCGGATCTGCGACTGCGGCGCGCCCGGCTTGTCGACCAGGTAGATCTGCCGCCTCGCCGGCGGCTCCGCCGCCGGCAGCTTCTCCGCCGCTGCGGCGCCCGCCGCCTTCCACGATCCGAACGTCTTTTCGAGCAGCGGCACGACGGCGCCGGCGCTGAAATCGCCGACGGCCAGGAGCGTCGCGTTCTCCGGCCGGACCGCCGACGTGTAGAAGCCGCGCAGATCGTCGCTCGTGAACGTCTTGATCGTCTCCGCCGTGCCCATCTGCGGCGTGCCGTAGCGGTGGCCCTTGCCGTAGAGGACGCGCGAGAACGCGACAGCGGCAATCGTCGGCGGATCGTCGCGCCCCTGCAGCAGGCTCGTCAGGCGCTGCTGCCGCTCGCGATCGAGCTCGTCGCGCGGGAACGTCGGCCGCAGCGCGACGTCGCCCATGATCGGCAGCGCGTCGGCCAGACGCGCCACCGGCACGTGCAGCCGGACCGTCGACGCGTCGACCGCGCTCGCCGCGCCGAGATCGGCGCCGAGGAAATCGACCGCGTCCGCGATCTCGAGCGCCGACCTCGAGCCGGCGCCCTCCTCGAGCAGCGCCGCGGTGAAGCTCGCGACGCCGTACTTGCCCGGCGGATCGTTCGCCGTGCCGCTGAAGACGACGAGGTTCACCTGCGCCACCGGCACCTTGTGATCCTCGACGATCCAGACGGGCACGCCGTTCGACAGCTTCTGCTTCTGAATCGTCGGCAGCTTCAGCGCCGCGGGCGGGCCGGGCTGCGGCGGGTGCGTACGATCGGGCGCCTGCTGCGCCGCGGCGATCGCGGTCGAGAGCGCCGCCGTGAGAACGATCAGTGGCATTCGCATATGTGCCTTGTGTAGGGCGAGCCTTTCAGGCTCGCCGCTGGGGCGACCCTGAAAGGGCCGCCCTACAGTCGTCTCCTACGGACGCTTTTCCGGCTCCACGGTCAGCTCCACGCGCGCGCCGAGCGGGAGATACTGCGCCGCTGCGGCGCTCACGTCGTTCGCCGACAGCGCGCGATACCGAGACAAATCCTGGTTGAACCAGTCGGGATCGCCGGTGGAGGTGTAGTACGCGTTCAGCTGATCGGCGACGCCGCCGAACCCGCCGACGCGCTCCATCCGGTTGTAGAACGACGACTCGATCTGATTCAGCGCGCGCTCGAGCTCGTGCGCGCTCGGCGGCTCGCGCTGCAGCTTCTGGATCTCCTCGTCAATCACCTTCTGCAGCTCGGCGACCGTGTGCCCCGGCTGCGGCGTCGCGACGATCTGGAACGACGACGAGAGCTGCGCCGACGCCTGGAACGCGTTGACGTCCTGCGCGATCTGCATGTCGTACACGAGCCGCTTGTAGAGCCGCGAGTTCTTGCCGCCGGCGAGCACGTCGGCGACGACGTCGAGCGCGGCGTCGCCGGGCTCGAAGTGCCGCGGGGTGATCCACGCGAGGTACACGCGCGGCAGCTGCACGCGATCGGTGATCGTCTTCTTCTGCACGCCGGTGAGCGCCGCGCCGGGCATCGTCATCGGCTCCGGCGCCGGTGCGGCCTTCACGTCGCCGAACCACTTCTCGATGAGGCGGCGCGCGTCGGCCGTCCGCAGATCGCCGGCGACGACGAGGCTCGCGTTCGACGGCGCGTAGAACTTCTTGAAGAACGCCACTACGTCGTCGTAGCTGGCGGCGGTGAGATCCTCCATGTAGCCGATCACCGGCCAGTGATACGGGTGGCCGGGCGGATACAGCATCTCGCCGAGGACGACCTGGGCCGTCCCGTACGGACGGTTCTCGACCGACTGCCGGCGCTCGTTCTTCACGACGTCGCGCTGCGCGTCGACCGTCTTCGGCGTCATCGTGTCGAGCAGGTAGCCCATGCGGTCGGACTCGAGGAAGAGCGCGAGCTCCAGCGAGTTCGACGGCACGTTGATCCAGTAGTTGGTGCGATCGGTTTCCGTCGAGCCGTTGTTGTCGCCGCCCGCCGCCTCGAGCCACTCGTCGAACTCGCCCGGCTTGACGTGGCCCGAGCCCATGAACATCAGGTGCTCGAAGAGATGCGCGAAGCCGGTGCGCTTTTCTTTCTCGCGCGCGGAGCCGACGTGGTACCACATGTTGACGGTGACCATCGGCACGCTGTGATCCTCGTGCAGGATCACGCGCAGGCCGTTGGGGAGCGTGAACTGCGAATACGGCACGTGGATCGTGCGCGGCGCGGCCGGCTGCGCGGCGGCCGGCTGTGCGGCGGCGGGCGACGCGATCGCGGCGACGAGAAGAGCGGCGGCGGATCTCATAACGGCTGATTTCAACACAACCCGCGCGCGGCGACAAACGCCGTTCACGGCCCCTCGGCCGGCGACGTTCACGTTACTCGAGCGCGCTGCGAAATCTGTAGGGCGAGGCTTTCAGCCTCGCCGCTGGCGACCCTGAAAGGGTCGCCCTACGTCGATTTCGGGCGCCCCGATTGTGGACGGAGTGCGGGCGTGATGAAATAGCCCCGTGTCGGACGCGCGGCCGCTCGTCGGCGTGATCATGGGCAGCAAGTCGGACTGGGAGACGATGAGCCAGGCCGACCAGATCCTCACCGACTTCGGCGTCCCGCACGAGGCGCGCATCGTCTCGGCGCACCGCACGCCGCAGTGGATGGCGGAGTACGCCTCGAGCGCCGCCGCGCGCGGGCTCGAGGTGATCATCGCCGGCGCCGGCGGCGCCGCGCATCTGCCCGGCATGGTCGCGTCGCACACGGTGCTGCCGGTAATCGGCGTACCGGTGCAGAGCGCGGCGCTCCAGGGCCTCGACTCGCTGCTCTCCATCGTCCAGATGCCGCGAGGCGTTCCCGTCGCCACCGTCGCCATCGGCGCGGCCGGCGCGGTGAACGCCGCGCTGCTCGCGGTGGCCATCCTTGCGAACTCGCGTCCCGATCTCCGCGCGAAGCTCCAGGCGTACCGCGATCGCATCGCCGCAGAGATCCGCAGCCAGGCGCTCTGACGGCTTCTGTCGGTCATGCCGCGCATCATCGGTCCGGGTTCCACGATTGGCGTGCTCGGCGGCGGCCAGTTGGGGCGCATGTTCGCGATGGCGGCGCGCCGCCTCGGCTACCGCGTGCACACGCTGGCGCCGGAGGACGACACGCCGACTGGGCAGATCGCCGACGTCGAGGTGAACGCCGCGTACGACGACATCGACGCGGTCCGCGCCTTCGCGCGCGCCGTCGACGTCGTCACGTTCGAGTTCGAGAACGTGCCGGCGGCCGCCGCGGCAGCCGCCGAGGAGATCGCGATCGTGCGGCCGAACGGGCGTGCGCTCGCGATCGCGCAGCACCGCATCCGCGAGAAGACGTTTCTGGCGGAGGTCGGCGTCCCGGTGGCGCCGTTCGCGCCGGTCCGAAGCGACGAGGAGCTCGCCGCGGCGGCGGCGCGCGTCGGTTTTCCCGCCGTGCTGAAGACGGCGTCGTTCGGCTACGACGGCAAGGGACAGGTCGCCGTTGATTCGCCCGATCGGATCGCCGCCGCGTGGCAATCGCTCGAGCGGCGCGACGCGATCCTCGAGGCGTTCATCGACCTCGATCGCGAGATCTCGGTGATCGGCGCGCGCGGCGTCGCCGGCGAGTGGTCGCATTTCGGGCCGATCGAGAACGCGCACGTGCGCCACATCCTCGACGTCTCGGCCGCGCCGGCGCACGTCCCGCCGGCGGTGGCGGCGCAGGCCGTCGACATCACGCGCACCGTCATGGAGGCGCTCGACTTCACGGGCATCTTGTGCGTCGAGTTCTTCGTCGCCCGCGACGGGCGGCTCATGGCGAACGAGCTCGCGCCGCGGCCGCACAATTCCGGCCACCTGACGTTCGACGCGTGCCGCACCAGCCAGTTCGAGCAGCAGCTGCGGGCGATTTGCGGCCTGCCGCTCGGATCGCCGGAGCTGCTGCAGCCGGCGGCGATGGCGAACCTGCTCGGCGACCTCTGGAGCGGCGGCGAGCCTTCGTGGGAGGCGGCACTCGCGCTCCCGGACGTAAAACTTCACCTATACGGCAAACTCACGCCCAGACCGGGACGGAAGATGGGCCATCTCACCGCGCTTGCGCGGACGGCAGACGAGGCACGCGCGCGCGTCGTCGCCGCGCGTTCGGCGCTTCGCGCCGCGTCCGGGCCTAGGGGCTAGCTGTCCTTCTCCACGTTTACGCCAGCCCTCAGCCCCTAGCCTCCGAGGCCCTCTCTCAGGCGCGAGATTTGCTTCGACCTGAAGCATGGAGCGCGGGCTCAGCCGTAGCGTCCTGGTCGCCTCGATCGCGGCGCTCGCCGCCGCGCATGTTCTTGCGGCCACGCCAACCGATGCGACGAGTGCGGCGGGTCCGATCCTGCAGCGATTCCTTGCGCTCAGCGATCCATCGCCCACCTCGTATCGCGCGCTCCGCCATCTCGAGGCCCGCAACGACAAATTCGACATGAGCGCGTGGATGGACGTCTGGACCGAGATCGACGCGTCCGGCTTCAAGTACCGCATCGTCGCCGAGGAGGGATCCGACTCGATCCGGTCGCGCGTCTTTCGCGAGACGCTCGAGACGGAACGGCGGATGTGGGCGTCGGCGGCGCCGGACGCCGGGTCGGTGACGCCCGCCAATTACATCTTCGACGATCGCGGCGCGCTCGCCGACGGCCTCGCGGCGCTCACGATCAAGCCGCGCCGCCGGGACATGCTGCTCGTCGACGGCGCGATCTTCCTCCGGCCCGAGGACGGCGAGCTGCTGAAGATGGAAGGCGACCTCGCCAAACCGCCGTCTTTCTGGACACGGCGCGTCCGAATCGTACGGCATTTCAGACGCTTCGCCGGCGTGCGCATGCCGGTCTCGCTCGACGCCGTCGCCAACCTCCGGTTCTTCGGCCAGTCCACCTTCCACGCCGTTTACGAATATGAAACCGTGAACGCCGAGCGGGTGGGGACGCCGCAGCTTCGCGCCGCCTCGCGATAACAAATTTCGACAGCGCACACGGCTGCACGCGCGGCTCGCCGCGCGCGTCGGCGCGCCGCAGCGCGGCCCTATAATCAGCGCATGCACTCCCACGCCGCCGCGGCCGTCGTCGTCGCGCTGCTGTCGGCGGCGGCGCAGAGCGGCGTCTCGCCGCTGCAGCGGTTTCTCGCGCGCGGCGAGGAGCCCGTGGTCGAGTACCGGGCGCTGCGGCGCCTCGAGGCGCACAATCCCAAGTTCAACCAGAACGGCTGGATGACGGCGTGGACGGAGTACGACCGCGCGCGCGGCTTCCGCTTCGGGATCGTCGACGAGGGCGGCTCGAGTTACATCCGGACGAAAGTGCTGCGCGCGGCGCTCGAGGGCGAGCAGAAGATCTGGGCGGACCACGAGCCGCAGAAAGCCTCGTTCACCGACCAGAACTACACCTTCGATCCGGGCGCGCCGGCGCCAGACGGTCTCGCCACCGTCGCCGTGAAGCCGCGCCGCAAGGACATCCTGCTCGTCGACGGCGCGATTTTCGTGCAGCCGAGCGACGGCGATCTCGCGCGCATCGAGGGCCGGCTGTCGAAGGCGCCGTCGTTCTGGACGCGCCGCGTCGACGTCGTCCGCCGCTACGAGCGGATCGCCGGCGTGCGCGTGCCGGTGTCGATCGAATCAGTGGCGCACGTGCTGATCGCCGGCCGCTCGACGTTCAGGATGACCTACGAGTACGAGACGATCAACGGCCAGCGGGTGGGATCGCCGGCCGTCGATCGCGCGCAAACGAATTGAAACAGCTGTAGGGCGGCCCTTTCAGGGCCGCCGCGGCGAGGCTGAAAGCCTCGCCCTACATCGCCGCATCGGAGACCGGCTACCGCAGCGGCGGCTGCGGGCACGCGGGCAATATCGTCGCGTCGTTCTTGAGCGCGCCGGGCGACGCGCTCAGGTACTTCGCCGACGACAGCACGATCTGATCGATCGAGAAGCCGTCTTCACGCGTCGTAATCTTGATCGTGTGCGTTCCGCGCGCGTCGGAGAAGCGCACCGCCGGTCCCATCACGCCCACGCCGTAGCCGTTGTCCTGCCAGCCCCACGCTTTCTCTCCGCACCCGGAGCAGTCCTCGAGATTCACCGACGTCGCCGAGCTCGTGTTGATTTGCCAGATCGGATTGCCGCTCGCATCGACGGCGTCCGAGAACTGCACGAACACCGAATCGTTGCCCCAGAAATCGTTCTGCGCCTTGCCGCGGATCCAGAGGTGGTAGTCCACGTTCGCGTCCGCCTGGAAGTCGGTGTCGAAGAACGCGAGGCCTGGCTGCGGCGACGTTGCCTTCGGCGCGCCCGCGTCGGGATTGAAGAGGCGCGCGCCGCCAGCGGCCGTCGGATCGCTCGTGACGGTCCAGCCGGTTGCGTGCGCAACCGTCGACGCATAGATCACCGTTTCGCCGACCGTGCAGTCGCCCGGCGGCGGTGGCGGCGGTGGCGGCGGCGTGACGGCACTCGTGCGCTTCAGCACCGTCACGTCGTCTTTCGTCGCGCCGGGCGCCGCGCTCAGATATTGCGCCTTCGAGAAGACGACTTGATCGATCGACAGGCCGTCCTCTCGCGCCTGAATCCGCATCACATGGTGCCCGGCGCTATTGAACCGCACGAGCGGACCGAGGACGCCGGCGCCGTAGCCGTTGTCGTTCCACCCCCACCCGTGGACGCCGCATCCCGTGCAGTCCTCGAGAATCACCGCCGTCGCCGACGTCGTGCCGATGCGCCAGATCGGATTTCCGGACGCGTCCACCGTATCGGAGAACTGCGCGTACACCGAGTCGTTGTTGTACGAGTTGGCCGCGGCGATCCCGCGGATCCAGATTCGGTACGCGCCGGGATCCGCGTCGAAGGCCCACTCGACGTAGCTCGCCGGCGTCGAGAGCGGCGTCGTCACTTTCGGCGCCGCGCGATCAACGTTGGCGGCGCGGCGGCCCTCCGCCGCCGTTGGATCCGCGACGAGCGACCAGTCCGATCCGGTCGCGGTCGCATCCTCCGCCGCGTACAGATGCACCTCGCCCGCCGTCGACTCGGTCCAGCGGGCCGGCGGCACGACGTGCACCAGCACCGCGTCGGTCGTTTTCGATCCCGGCGCGGCGTTGATCCGCGGGAACGTGTTGTCCGTCGCCGTCATGAGAAACACGCCGTCGCTGCCGTCGGATGCGAGATCGGGGAAAAGCTCCGTCCCGCTGCCGCCGAGAATCGTCGCGAACTTCGGCGCCGCGAGCGCACCGCCGCTGTCGAGCGGCAGCGTCGCATAGAAGAGGTCGAACGGCGCGTTCTGCGCCGGTGTCTGCCAGGCGTCGCTCGTGAACGGGAAGTCCTTCGATGCGCTCCAGCCGATGGCGTGAACGAGCGTCGACGATCCCGTCGGATGCGTGACGATCAGATGCGAGCCCGTTTCGTCGCTGCTGCCGTCGAGGAGCTGCGTCTTGATCACGTGCGATCCGTTCGCCGCGATCTGTGCGACGACCGCGGCCTGTGCTTTCGCGCTGACGTCGCGCGCGCTCGACTGGCCGGGCACCAGCGTGGACTGCGAGGAGCCGATGACGTAGATGCCCGTCGCGTCCGGCGCGACGCCGAACAGCTCGTCTCGTCCGTCGCCGCCGAAGTAGCTCGCGAAGGCGAGCGAACCTGTCGGCGTCAATTCGACGAGGAACCCGTCGGTGAACTGCGAGGCGCCGGAGTTGCCGAGGCTCGGCTGAAACGCGCCCATCACCGGCAGGTTGGTGGAATTGGTCTCCCCGACGGCCCATGCGTTGCCGGACGCATCGTAGGCGACGCCGAGCCCGCTTTCGGTGAAGCCGCTGCCGCCAAAGTACGTCGAGTACACGAGGCTCGATCCATCGGTTGACACCTTCGTCACCACCGCATCGCGGATGCCGTTCAGCGATCGCTGCGGCGTGCCGGGCGTTGTCGGATAGTCGGTGCTGGCCGACTCGCCTGTGACCACCGCCTCGCCAGCGGCGTTCACCGCGAGAAAGTTGAAGAAGTCGGTGCCCGATCCGCCGATGTAGGTGCTGTAGACGAGGCTCGAACCCGACGAAGCGATTTTCGTCACGAAGCCGTCGCCGGCGGCGAAGCCGTTCTGCACGCACCCGTTGTCGCAGGTGCGGTCGAACGCGCCGGGCGTCGTCGGAAAGTCGATCGACGCGGTATAGCCGGCGACGTAGATCGCGCCCGCGGCGTCGACGGCCAAGCCATTCGCGTAGTCGGTGCTCGTGCCGCCGAGGTAGGTCGAGTAGACGAGCTGTGTGCCGTCGCCGCTGAATTTCGAGATGAAGGCGTCGCAGAGGCCGCTCCGCGCATTCTGAAACGCGCCCTGCGTCGGGAAGTCCGCCGAGCAGGTCTCGCCGGCCAGATACACGAAGCCGTTGCGCGCGACGACGCGTTTAGCGATGTCCGAGTCGGTGCCGCCAAGGAAGCGCGACAGCACGATCATCGGATCGATCGTCAGCGGCGACGAGCGGTCGTAATCGCCGAGCTCGAACGTCACGGCGCCGTCGGACGCAATCGCGTACGACGCGGCGACGGGGACGCGGCGGCCGCCGCGATCCTGATATGCAGCCGGGAGCTTGTGCATCATGCCGCGGCCCGCGGCCGAGACGATGAGGTCGCCGCCGGCGCCGGCGCGAATCGAGTCGGCGCCGCGGAACGTCAGCGCGATCGCCGCCGGATCGGCGTGCGGCGCCACGACGAAATCGTATTCGAGCTGTCGATCCGTTCCGTAGAAGACGACGTCGATCCCTGGATACACGTTCTTGTAGCGCAGGCGTTCGAACGTGGGCACGTCGGTGGTCCATTGCCGCGCGTCGGCGCCGCGCAGGTAGTGAACGCGCCCGGAAAGCGGCGCCTCCTCGATCGGCGTCACGGGAGACGCGCCGCGGAACGCGAGCGCGACCGTCATGCTCGTTTTCGCCGCCCGATCCTTCACGCCGAACGAGACGCCGGACGCGTGAAACGCCGCATCGAGCTGCGGTGTCCTTGCGATCGCGGCGTATTCCGCCGGCGCCTGCCCTGAGTTGCGTTCGAAGACGATCGGGCGTGTAACGGAGACGTCGGAAAATGATGGGGTTGCCGGCAGCGATTGACGCTGAGCCGTATGCTGCGCGCACGCGAGAACGGAAATTACCGACACCACGAAAAGAATTCGCTGTTTCATTACGCGCACTCCAGAAAGTGGCTGGGGAGCCGGTGCGCGCCGGGGATAGAGCAACGCCCGCGCCGTTGAATACGGCCGGGCGCTAGGGCCGGGTGTCCATCGCGCGGAGGGCGATGGCGAAGAGCAGGAAGCCGACGGCGCCGCGCCAGTAGCCGACCGGTTCGAGCAGAAACGTCGTGTGCGAGAACGCGATGGCCGTTCCGACCGCGAAGGCGAGCGCGGCAAGGCCGATGAGCATCCAGCAGAGCGTCCGCACGCCGCGGATTATACCGTCCACGGCGTCAGGCGCTTTCCGCGACAAATGCGATGGTCTTCTGCACCAGGCGCAGGTACGCGCGGATCGTCGTTTCCAGGCGCGGCAGCGGCGTGTCTTCTTCCTTGCAGTGCGACAGGCCGTTCGAGGAGTACGCGAACATCATCACGACCGGCATGTGCGGCACCATCTCGGCGGCGTCGTGCAGCGGGCCCGACGGCAGCTTCGGAGCATCGCCGGTCTCCTCGCGCACGGCCTCCTCGCACAGCGCGACGAGCGCCGGGTGGAACGGCCGCGGCTCGATGCGCCACAGCGGCCGCCATTCGACCTCGACGTTGTTGGCGTGCGCCGCCTGCGCCGCCGCCGCGTGC
>Ga0209474_10001761_pt1 | contig 20611 bp, 20 predicted proteins | sample GraSoiAngelo_145_FD_185902 | JGI IMG/M metagenome (GOLD analysis project Ga0209474, IMG submission 185902) | Grasslands soil microbial communities from the Angelo Coastal Reserve, California, USA - 14_1009_05_20cm (SPAdes) (version 2) | ecosystem: Environmental > Terrestrial > Soil > Grasslands... | reverse complement strand
CGGCCCCCGCTACCAAATGAGCGACGCGCGCCTGTCGCAGGCCACCCACGGTGCACGCCGGCCTCGCGGCCCCCGCTACCAAATGAGCGACGCGCGCCTGTCGCAGGCCACCCACGGTGCACGCCGGCCTCGCGGCCCCCGCTACCAATGACCGTGCGAGCGGCACTGGTGCTGCACGGCCCCAACCTCAATCTCCTCGGCACCCGCGAGCCGGCCGTCTACGGGCGGGTCACGCTCGCGCAGCTCGACCGCCTGATCCGCGAGCATGCGCGGCGTCACGGGATGCGCGTCGAGTGCCGTCAGTCGAACCACGAGGGCCAGCTCGTCGACTGGCTCCAGTCGGCCGAACGCGAGCGCTTCGGCGGCGTCGTCTTCAACCCCGGTGCCTTCACCCACTACTCGCTCGCGCTCCGGGACGCCATCGCCGCGATCAAGGTGCCGGTCGTCGAGGTGCATCTCTCCAACGTGCACGGGCGCGAGGAATTCCGGCGCCACTCCGTGCTCGCTGCCGTCGCGCGCGGCCAGATCTCGGGCTTCGGGCCGCAGAGCTACCTGCTGGGACTCGACGCGCTCGCGGCGGCGCCGGCGCCCGCGCGCCGGCGCCGGTGAATCGCCGCGCCCGCCCGGTCGTCTAAGCGGCGACGGGTCGGGGGAGCGGGTGACCCGTGGTCGAGCTCGACGATCTCGCCCTGGTCGAGCGGGTGCGCGCCGGCGACGTCGCCGCGTTCGAGCCCCTGGTCGAGAAGTACCGGCAACGGGTCTACCGTCTCGCCCGGAACGTCCTGCACGACAGCGAGGAGGCGTTCGACGTCGCCCAGGAGGCGTTCATCCGCGCGTTCCAGGCGCTCCCGACGTTCCGGGGGCAGTCGGCGTTCTACACGTGGCTCTTTCGGATCACGCTGAACGTCGCGTCCGATCGCGCGCGCCAGCGCACCGCGCGCGGGCGCGCCTTCGGCACCGAGCGGGTGGAGGAGGAGGAATGGAGCCGCACGCTCGTGGATACGGGCGAGGGGCCCGACGCCTCGGCGGCGCGGGCCGAGGAGCGTCGCCGCATCGGGCGCGCGCTCGAGGCTTTGCCCCCGCATCACCGCGCGATTATCATGTTGAGTGATCTCGAGGGTCTGTCGTACCGCGAGATCGCGGAAGTGCTGGGGATTCCCATGGGGACCGTCATGTCGCGTCTGCACAACGCGCGCAAGCGCCTGCGCGCAGCCCTCGGGCCGCTGCTCACCGTGCTCCTCGCGCTGCTGGCCGCCCTCGCCGCGCCCGCGGGGGCCGAGGGGCAGCAGGTCGTGAGCTTCGGCACTCTCGTGCTCGCGAGCGACGCGGCGCCGCCGCCGCCGACGGCCGGCCGCGGCCAGGCGCTCGCCGAGCCCGACGAGCGCCTCGACAGCTTCCTGCCGAAGCTCCGGCAACTCTTCCGCTACACCTCGTACACGTCGCTCGAGCGCTACCGGGCCGAGGTGCCGATGGGCGCGACACAGCGCTGGCGGGTGCCGGGTGAGCGCCAGCTCTCGATCACGCCGGAGGCGTTCGCGAAGGGCGCGGTGAAGTTCCAGGTGCGGCTTTCGCGCGGCAGCCTCACAGAGGTCAACACGCACATCCAGGCCCAGACGGGCAATCCCGCGGTCATCGGCGGTCCGCGTCACGGCGACGGCGTCCTGATCATCATCGTCTGGCCGAACCCGAACCCCTGAGCGGAGGCGGCGTGAGCGAGGGCGAGGAACGGTACTTCCGGGAGCGGGCCCGCATCGAGCAGGGCCACGTGAAGTATCGCGAGAAGCTGCGCGAGGAAGGCAAGCTCTTCGTCCGCGACCGCCTGAAGCTGCTGCTCGACCCTGGCTCCGAGTTCCAGGAGGACTGGCTCTTCGCGCGCTCGCAGGAAGCCGACACGCCGGCGGACGGCGTGGTGACGGGCGTCGGCAGGGTCGGCGGGCGCACCGTCTGCGTCATGGCCAACGACTACACCGTGAAGGCGGGCTCCTGGGGCGAGAAGACGGTGCAGAAGATCGTGCGCATCCAGGAGAAGGCGGCGCGCCTGCAGGTGCCGCTTCTCTATCTCGTGGACGCGGCGGGCGGGCGCATCTCCGAGCAGATCCGGATCTTCCCCGGGCGCTTCCACGCCGGACGCATCTTCTACAACGAGGTGCAGCTCTCCGGGGTCGTCCCCCAGGTCTGCATCCTCTTCGGGCCCTCGCCCGCCGGCTCGGCGTACCTGCCGGCCCTCACGGACGTCGTCATCATGGTCGACGGGAAGGCCTCGCTCTACGTCGGGAGCCCCCGCATGGTCGAGATGGCGATCGGCGAGAAGACGACGCTCGAGGCGCTGGGTGGCGCGCGGATGCACTGCGAGGTCTCCGGCTGCGGCGACGTGCTCGCCGGCTCCGACGAGGAGGCGATCGAGCTCGCCAAGCAGTACCTCGCCTGCATGCCCTCGTCGTACCGGGAGCTGCCGCCCGTGCGGGAGGCCGCGGAGCCGAAGCCCGGGCGCGCCATCACGGAGATCGTCCCCTACGACCAGCGCAAGTACTTCGACATGTACGAGGTCATCGACCGCCTCGTGGACGCGGGCTCGTGGTTCGAGCTCAAGCGCCTCTTCGCCCGCGAGATCATCGTCGGGCTCGCGCGCCTCGGCGGCCGCGCGGTCGGGATCGTCGCGAACCAGCCGAAGGTGAAGGGCGGCGTCCTCTTCGTGGACTCCGCCGACAAGGCGGCGCGCTTCATCTGGCTCTGCAACGCGTTCAACATCCCGCTCGTCTACCTCGCGGACGTCTCCGGCTTCATGGTGGGGAGCAAGGTCGAGCGCGAGGGGATCATCCGGCACGGCGCGAAGATGATCTTCGCGACCTCGCAAGCGACCGTGCCCAAGATCTCGGTGATCGTCCGCAAGTGCTACGGCGCCGGGCTCTACGCGATGTGCGGGCCCGCCTTCGAGCCCGACGCGGTGCTGGCGCTCCCGCAGGGGCAGATCGCGATCATGGGGCCGGAGCCCGCGGTGAACGCCGTCTACTACAACAAGATCATGGAGCTGCCCGAGAGCGAGCGCGCGGCGTACGTGAAGCAGCGGCGCGACGAATACGCGCGCGACGTGGACATCCACAAGCTCGCCTCGGAGATGCTCGTGGACGACATCGTGCCGGGTGGGACGCTGCGCGACGAGCTGATCAAGCGCCTCGCGTTCGCGCAGAGCAAGGTCCAGGAGTTCCCGCAGCGCCGCAACGGCGTCTACCCCGTCTAGGGTTCCGTCCTCAGCCGCCGAAGCGTCGCCGGGCCTCCGCGAGCGCCTGCGCGATCGGCGCGGGCAGGCGCGCGCCGAACTGCCGGTAGAACTCGTCGAGCTCGCCGAGCGCCTGCAGCCACTCGGCGGCGTCGCAGCGGAGCGCCTGGCGCAACCGCTCGGCCGGGAGGTCGAGCCCGGCGGTGTCGAGCGCGCCGGCCGCGGGCACCCACCCGATCGGCGTCTCCTCCGCGCGCGCCGTCCCGCGGATGCGCTCGACCATCCATTTCAGCACGCGCATGTTCTCGGCGTAGCCCGGCCAGAGGAAGCGGCCGTCGGCGTCGCGGCGAAACCAGTTCACGCGGAAGATGCGCGGCGGCGTGGCCAGCTTCGGGCCCGTCGCGAGCCAGTGGCCGAAGTAGTCGGCCATGTTGTAGCCGCAGAACGGCAGCATCGCCATCGGGTCGCGGCGCACCACGCCGACCTTGCCCGTGATCGCCGCCGTCGTCTCCGTGGACATCGCCGAGCCGAGGAAGACGCCGTGGGTCCAGTCGAAGCCCTCGAAGACGAGGGGGATCACGCTCGAGCGCCGCGAGCCGAAGATGAGCCCGGAGATGGGCACGCCCTGCGGATCCTCCCAGTTGGGCGCGATCGACGGACACTGCCGGCAGAGCACGGTGAAGCGCGAGTTCGGATGGGCGGCGGGGCCGTCCCCGGGCTTCCAGGGCTTGCCCTGCCAGTCGCTGAGCCCCGCGGGCGCCTCGCCCGTGAGGCCTTCCCACCAGGGCTCGCCGGCCGGCGTCAGCGCGACGTTGGTGAAGATCGTGTTCGCCCGCACCATCGTCGCCCCGTTCGGATTGGTCGTCGGGCTCGTGTTCGGCGCCACGCCGAAGAAGCCGCGCTCCGGGTTGATCGCGCGGAGCTGGCCCTGCGCGTCCACCCACATCCAGGCGATGTCGTCGCCGAGCGTCCAGGCGCGCCACCCTGGCAGGTGCGAGACGACCATCGCCAGGTTGGTCTTGCCCGACGCGCTCGGCATCGCGCCGGCGAGATAGGTGACGCGCCCCTCGGGATCCTCGACGCCGATGATGAGCATGTGCTCGGCGAGCCAGCCCTCGCGGCGCGCCTGCGCGGAGGCGATGCGGAGCGCGTGGCACTTCTTGCCGAGGAGCGCGTTGCCGCCGTAGCCCGAGCCGACGCTCCAGATCAGCTTCTCCTCGGGAAAGTGGAGAATCAGCCGCCGCTTCGGCGAGAGATCGCCCAGCGAGTGGAGGCCCGCCACGAAGTCGCCGTCGCCGCGCAGGTGCTGGATCGCCGTCTGGCCCACGCGCGTCATGATGTGCATGCTCGCGACGACGTACGCGCTGTCGGTGACCATGAGCCCCACGCGGCTCATCGGCGAGCCCGTCGGGCCCATCAGGTAGGGGATCGCGTACATCGTGCGGCCGTGCATGCTGCCGCGGAAGAGCGCGCCGGCTTTCGCCTTGGCCTCGGCCGGCGCCATCCAGTTATTGGTGGGGCCCGCGTCCTCGCGCTCGCGCGTGCAAATGAAGGTGAGCTGCTCCGTGCGCGCGACGTCCTGGGGATGGCTCCGGTGCAGGTAGCAGTGCGGATAGGTGCGCGGGTTCAGCGACAGGAGCGTCCCGTCGCGCAGCATCGCCTCGACGAGCGCGTCGTATTCGGGCTGCGAGCCGTCGCACCAGACGACCGTGGAGGGCCGGGTGAGGGCCGACGCCTCGTCTACCCACTTCTCGGCCACGCTGGTCACGCTCATCGGCTCCTCTCTCGGCGTCGGGTACACGATGCGGGTCGCGCGCGTACGGCGTCGTCGCGATTGTCGCCGTTGGCCGGCGCCCGTGTCAACGGCGAGCCGCGTGCCCGTGCTAGCATCGCCGCGTGACGGGTCTCGTCCTGGCCATGCGGTACCTCACGATCGTGCCGGTGCCGGGCCGCGAGGCGCACGGGCTCGCGCCGCTCGGGCGCGCGGCGCCCTGGTTTCCCGTGGTCGGGCTCGCGCTGGGCGCCGCCCTGGTCGGCGTCGAGCGGCTGACCAGCGCCGTGTTCTCCCCGCTCCTCGCCGCGCTCCTCACCGTGACCGTCTGGAAGGTGCTGTCGGGCGGCCTCCACCTCGACGGGCTCGCCGACTGTCTCGACGGCCTCGCCGGCCGCGACGCCGCGCACCGGCTCGGCATCATGCGCGACAGCCGCCTCGGCGCCTTCGGCGCGATCGGGCTCATCCTCTTCCTGCTGCTCGAGATCGGAGCACTCGTCGAGCTGCCGGCCGACGTGCGCTGGCGCGCGCTCCTCGTCCTGCCCGCCGTCGGGCGCGCGACGCCGCCGCTCCTCGCGCGGTGCTTCGCGTCCGCCCGCGTCGAGGGGCAGGGCGCCACGTTCCGCGACGGCCTCCGCGCGGGCGCGGCGCCCCTCGGCCTGGCGCTGGCCGTCGCGCTCGCCGTCGCGGCGCTGGGCGTTGTCGGGCTGGCCCTCGCCGCGGTCTCGGTCGCCGCGGCGCTGGCGCTCGCAGCCTTCATGGCGGGAAAGCTCGCGGGGGTCACGGGCGACGTGCTCGGCGCGGCGATCGAGATCGCGGAGCTCACTGGGCTCCTCACGGTGGCGGCGTGGGCGCACGCGAGACCCTGATCTACCTCCTGCGTCACGGCGAGGTGGTGCTCGCCGAGACGAGGCGCTTCATCGGCCACCTCGACGTGCCGCTCTCCACGCGAGGCGAGCGGCAGAGTCGGGCGCAGGCCGCACGGCTCGCCGGCGCCACACTGACCGCCGTCGTCACGAGCGACCTCGAGCGCGCCCGCCGCACCGGGGAGATCGTCGGGGCGCCCCACGGGCTCGTGCCCGTCGTCGTGCCCTCACTGCGCGAGATGGCGATGGGCCGCTGGGACGGGCTCACGGCGGAGCAGATCCAGGAGCGCGAGCCCGCGGCGTTCGCGGACTGGATGGCGCGCGTCGGTGAGTTCCCGTTCCCGGAGGGGGAGAGCGTCGCCGACCTCCTGGCGCGCGCGTGGCCCGCGTTCGAGGCGATCGTCGCCGCGCACGAGGGCGAAGCGGTCGCCGTCGTGGCTCACGGCGGGACGAACCGCGCGCTGCTCTGCGCCGCGCTCGGGCTCCCGCTCGCGCGGCTGCTCGCGCTCGGCCAGGACTACGGAGCGCTCAGCGTGCTCGCGCGCATCGGCGCGCGCTGGGAGCTCCGGCGGCTCAACGAACACGCGGTGCTATAATCCGCGCGCGATCGGCCAAGACGCCGGGGGAGGACGTATGAGGCGATGGCATGGCTCGGCAATCGTGGCGCTTGCGCTCGTGCTCGCCGGCGGAGTCGGCGTCGCGGGCGCGCAGCAGCCGAAAATGGGCGGCGTGCTCCGCGCGGGGATGATCGGCGAGCCGCCCTCGCTCGACCTGCACTGGACGACCGCGGTGATCACCCAGCAGATCACCTGGCACGTCTACGAGACCCTCTACACCTACGACCGGAGCTTCACGCCGGCGCCGATGCTCGCCGAGGGCCACACGGTCGCCGATGGCGGCCGGCGCTACATGATCCGACTGCGCCGTGGCGTCCGCTTCCACAACGGCAAGGAGATGACGTCCGCGGACGTCGTCGCCTCGCTCAACCGCTGGGGGCGCATGGCGGGGACCGGCAAGGCCATCTTCAAGAACGTCGAGGCCGTGGAGGCGAAGGACCCGTACACGGTCGCCATCCACATGAAGTCGCCCTCGGGCGTGCTCCTCGCCGCGCTCGCGCGGCCGAACAACGGCGCCGCGATCTACCCGAAGGAGGTCTGCGACGCGGCCGCCGACGGGCAGCCGAGGGAGGTCATCGGCACGGGCCCCTTCCGCTTCGTCGAGCACAAGCCGGACCGCCATATCAGGCTGGCGCGCTTCAAGGACTACGCGGCTCGGACGGAGGCGCCCGACGGCTACGCCGGCCGGCGGACCGCGTTCGTGGACGAGATCCTCTTCATCCCGGTGCCCGACGTCGCGGTGCGGCTCGCCGGGGTCGAGACCGGGGATTACCACTTCGCGCAGCAGATCAAGCAGGACCAGTACGACCGCATCAGGACGATGCCGGGCGTGGCCCCGCGCATCGTCAAGCCGTACGGCTGGTCCACCGCCGTCCTGAACCAGAAGCAGGGGCCGATGACCGACAAGCGGCTGCGTCAGGCGCTCCAGGCCGCGCTCGACATGGAGCCGATCATGGCGGCGGGCTTCGGTCACAAGGACTTCTACCGGCTCGACCCCGGCCTCCTCTTTCCAGAGCAGCCAGCGTGGTGGACGAAGACCAGCGGTGAGCTCTACAACCAGAGGAGCCCCGCGAGGGCGCAGACGCTCCTCAAGGATGCTGGCTACGCCGGTCAGCCGATCCGCTGGATCACGACCCAGGAGTACCAGTGGATGTACAAGAACGCGCTCGTCGCCAAGCAGCAGCTCGAGGAGGCTGGCTTCAAGATCGACCTCCAGGTGGTGGACTGGGCGACGCTGGTCCAGCGCCGCAACAAATCCGAGCTGTGGGACGTGTTCTCGACGGGCTTCACGCTGACCCACGAGCCCGCGTTCACCACGGCGGTGGACTGCAACTGGCCCGGCTGGTGGTGCCTCGAGGAGAAGAACAAGCTCATGGAGGGGCTCGTGACCGAGCTCGACCCGAAGAAGCGGCGGGCGATGTGGGAGCGGGTCCAGGCCCTCTTCTACGAGGACGTCGGGCGCATCAAGTTCGGCGACTACTTCCAGCTCGACGTGACGCGCGCGGAGGTCAAAGGCTTCCAGGTGTCGCCCGAGCTGTTTCTGTGGAACGTCTGGCTCGATAAGTCGCCCGGGTGAAGACGTACCTCGCGCGCCGGTTGCTGGCGCTGATCCCCGTCGCGCTGGTCGTGGCGACGGTGGCGTTCGTGCTCATGCACCTGGCGCCCGGTGACCCCGCGTCGGTCATCGCGGGGCCGTACGCCTCGGCGGACGACGTGAAGCGGCTGCAGCACCAGCTGGGCCTCGATGCGCCGCTGCCGGCGCAGCTCGTCCGCTGGTACGCGCGGCTCCTCCGCGGCGACCTGGGCGACTCGATCTTCCTGCGGCGGCCCGTCCTCGAGGCGATCGCCGACCGGGTGGAGCCGACCCTGCTGCTCACGTCGCTCGCCACGCTCCTGGCGGTCGCGATCGGCGTTCCCGCGGGCATCGTCTCGGCGCGGCGCCCCAACTCGTCCGAGGATCAGGCCCTGATGCTGTTCGCCCTCCTCGGGATCTCGGTGCCGAATTTCCTCCTCGGCCTGCTGCTCATCCTGGTTTTCTCGGTCCAGCTCGGGTGGTTCCCCGTCGCCGGCTACTCGCCGCTCGAGCACGGCGCGCTGCAGACCCTGCGCTCGCTGCTGCTGCCCGCCGTGGCCCTCGGCGTGGTCCAGTCGGGGCTGATCGCGCGGATCACGCGCTCGGCCATGCTCGACGTGCTGCGGGAGCCGTTCATCCTCGCCGGGCGCGCCAAGGGGCTCGCCGAGCGCACGGTCGTCTGGAAGCATGCGCTCAAGAACGCGATGATCCCGACCGTCACGATCATCGGCGTCAGCTTCGCGGTTCTCCTCGGCGGCGCGATCGTCGGTCGAGACGGTCTTCAACATCCCGGGGCTCGGGCGGCTCATCATCTCCGCGGTCCTGCGCCGCGACTACCCGGTGATCCAGGGCGTCGTCCTCTGTGTCGCCGCGGTCTACATGGTGATCAACCTCCTGGTGGACCTCTCGTACCTGGCGTTCGACCCGCGGGTGCGCTACCAGTGAGCGACGCGCGCCTGTCTCAGGCCACCCACGGCCCACGTCGGCCTCGCGGACCCCGGTAAGTGACCGGCGTGTCGCGGCCCGAGGCGCAGGCGCTCCCGGCGCTCGGCGCGCGCCCCGGCGGCGCCCGCCGCGTGCGGCCATGGGCCGTCCCGCTCGTGCGGCGGAGGATCGTGGTCGTGGGCGGCCTGCTCCTGGCCGGGGCGACCGCCGCGGGGGCGCTGGCGCCGGTGCTGGGCGGCGACCCCACTCGGATGGATGTCGCGGCGCGCCTCGCGGCGCCGAGCCGCGCCCACTGGCTCGGCACCGACGACGTCGGGCGCGACGTGTGGAGCCGGGTCGTGTACGGCGCGCGGCTCTCGCTCCTCGTGGGCGCGGCCGTCGTCGCCCTCGCGCTCGTCGCCGGCGTCCTCTGCGGGCTGCTCGCGGGCTACTACCGGCGGCTCGACAATGCGATCATGCGCGTGATGGACGGCCTCATGGCGTTTCCCGCGATCGTGCTGGCGATCGCGCTGATGGCCGTCCTGGGACCGAGCGTGCTGAACGTCGTCGTCGCGATCGGCGTCGTCTACACGCCGCGCGTGGCGCGCATCGTCCGCGCCTCCGTCCTCGTGATCCGGGAGACCGCGTACGTCGAGGCCGCCCGCGCGCTCGGCGCCTCCGACGGGGCGCTCCTCGCCCGCCACGTGCTGCCGAACTGCCTGTCGCCGGTCGTCGTCCAGGCGAGCTTCGTGTTCGCCGCCGCCGTGCTCACCGAGGCGGCGCTGTCGTTCCTCGGCGTCGGTGTCCCGCCCTACGTGCCCTCGTGGGGGAATATCCTCTCGGAGGGCCGGCTCTACATCCAGCAGGCCCCCTGGCTCGTGCTCTACCCGGGCGCCGCGATCATGCTCACCATCCTCGCCCTCAACCTGGTCGGCGACGGCCTCCGCGACGCGCTCGATCCGAAGGCGCGCGGCCTCGCCAGCGACAAGCAAGGAGCCGCCTGATGCCTCCACACCGGAACGCCTACCGCCCGACCGTCATGGGAACCCGCGGCGTCGTGGCCTCCGCCCACCCGCTCGCCTCCATGGCCGGGATCCGCATGCTGCTCGCCGGCGGCAACGCCGTGGACGCGGCCGTCGCCGTGGGTTCGACGCTGAACGTCGTCGAGCCCTTCATGTCGGGCGCGGGTGGGATCGGCGTCATGCTGATCTCGCGCGGCCGCGAGCGGCACGTGCTCGACTTCATCGGCCGCGCGCCGAAAGCGGCGGACGCCCGGCGCTGCACCGATGACGAGCTCGCGGGCGGCCCAAAGTCGTGCGCGACGCCGGGCAACCTCGGCGGCTGGCTGGCCGCGCTCGAGCGCTTCGGCTCGATGGACCGCGCCGGGGTGCTCCGCCCCGCGATCGAGCTCGCCGAGAGCGGCGTGCCGCTGACGTTCAAGAACGTGGATTTCTTCGAGGCCGCACGCGCCACGCTCGGGCGCTCGCCGGAGGCGCAGCGCCTCTACCTCGCCAACGGCGGCCCGCGCGCGGGCGCCGTCGTGACCTACAAGGAGCTCGCGGCGACGCTTCGCCAGGTCGCGGAGGGCGGCAGCGAGGCCTTCTACCGGGGGCCGATCGCGAAGGCGATCGCCCGCGCCGTGACGGAGGCCGGGGGCTGGCTCGCCGAGGAGGACCTGGCGGCCTTCGCACCCGAGTGGCGCGAGCCCGTGACGATCCGGTACCGCGAGCACGACGTCTCCTCGGTGCCGCCGCCGTTCTCGGCCTTCCAGATGCTCGAGACGCTCAACATCCTCGAGGGCTTCGACGTGCAGGCGTGGGGCCACAACTCGGTGGACTATCTCCATCACCTGATCGAGGCGATCAAGCTCGGGTCCGCCGACCGGCTCGCCTACGCCTACACGGGAGACGTGCCGATCCGGGGCCTGCTGTCGAAGGCGTACGCGCGAGCGCAGCGCGCCCGCATCGACCCCGTGCGAGCGGGGCGGAGCGAGGGCGAGCGCCACAACCGCGCGCGGCTGGCCGACGAGATCCGCGAGGGCCATCCCGCGAGCTTCCAGAACGAGCAGACGACCCACTTCGCCTGCGCGGACGCCTCCGGCACCGTCGTCTCGGTCACGCAGACCCTCGGCGTACCGTTCGGCTCGGGGTTCGCCGTGCCGGGCACCGGCCTCGTCCTCAACAACATCCTCAAGTGGATGGACCGCGACCCCGAGTCACCCAACGTGCTGCGCCCCGGCAAGCAGGCGGGAACGATGATGTCGCCGACGCAGGTCTTCCGCGACGGCGCCTTCGTCCTGTCCATCGGCACCCCCGGCTCCTATGGGATCCTCCAGACGACGCCCCAGATGCTCCTGAACGTCCTGGAGTTCGGCATGAACCTCCAGGAAGCGATCGAAGCGCCACGCGCGCGCGTCTACCGTGACCGCCTGGTCGACGCCGAGGCGCGCATCGCCGCCGACACGCGCACGGCGCTCGCGGGGCGCGGCCACCAGGTCAACACCATCGATGACTGGTCCTGGATCGTGGGCGGCGGCCAGGGAATCGTCCGCGACCGGGAGTCCGGCGCGCTCATGGCCGGCGCCGACCCACGCCGCGACGGCTACGCGCTCGCGGTCTGACGGGTGCCTGTGCTAATTGGTCATCGGACAACCCATACCTAGGTAATTCCCTTACTAAGAGTGGCCGGTACATTTCCGGTTCCTCTGCTCTAGGCCATTCCCTAACTAGCTGTCGTATCAGCATTCTGAACTCGGCACCCCCATTGCTATATCAGAGTGTGGGTGCCCCTCGGGCGACCCTCGAAGGAGGCGGGCGATGGTCCGTGGTCGGACGCTCATGTTGCTGTTCGGCGGCGCGATGCTGATGTGGAGTGCGGCTCCCGCCGAGGCGGTCGCGCCGCGCGGCCTCGTGGAGCGTGGGCCGGCTCCCCGTCTCGCGCGTCCTTCGCAGACGACCACCGCCGACGTGGACGAGCTCCTCGATCTGTCCCCGCTGCGCGCCCAGCTCGAGGCCCTCGCCGGTGGCATCCCTGCCCAGCTGCGGGAGGCGCACGGCGAGCTCGACGCTCACGACCGTGGCGTGGTGGACCGGGTCGCGGCGCGCCACTTCGACAGCGGGATCCTCTTCGCGCGGGTCCGGCTCGCGCTCGGCCGGAACGTGGACCCGGCCCGGCTCGACGCCACGCTCGCCTGGTACCGCTCGCCGCTCGGCCGCCGGATCACCCGGCACGAGGTCGCGGCGTTCCCGGCCGGGCGCGCCGAGATGGTGTCGCCGTCGGACGAGCGCGTCGCCCTGGTGCAGCAGCTCGACGAGCGCCGCGGCGTCTCGGAGACGGCGCTCGACGTCGCGATGGCGCTCATGCGGAGCCTCGCACGGGTCGCCGAGCCCCTCCGTCCGGCGCATCTGCGGCACTCGCGAGACCAGCTCGAGAGCCAGCTGACGCTGGCCCGGATCCAGGGGTTCACGCCGATCCGGATCGCGTGTCTTCAAGATATGCTGCTCGCCTACGCCGAGCTGACCGACGCCGAGCTGACCGCGTACCTAGGATTCCTCGAGTCGCCGGCGGGCCAGTGGTACACCGGAGCGATGAACGAGGCCGTCGTGGACGCGGCGAGCGTGGCGGCGGGGCTTGCGGCGGTCGAGCTCGTAACCCTCGTGCCACGCCTGACCGAGAGCCGCTGAGCGCGCGCGCTACGCGCCGCGATCGGTTCGGGCGCGGTGGGCGCGATAGGCGGCGAAGATCCTGTCGTTCATCTCCTGGCACGCGGCGCGCGCCCGCGCCTGCAGCGCTGGCGTGTCGGCGAGCAGCGTGAGCGCCTTGCGCCCGATGGCCGCGTGCCGGTACTCGTCCGGGAGGATCTCCGCGCGGTAGAGCTCAGCGGTCTCCGGGTCCACGTCGCGCGCGAGCGCGATCAGCGTCTCGAACCCCTCGCACGACTGGGTCTCGCCGGCGAACTGGAACATCGCGAGCTTCTCGAGGGTCGGACGCGTCCGGCAGGCGCAGAGCCAGTCGAAGAGCGCCTCCCACTCGGACAGCGGACGGTAGCCGTCGGGGTCCTCGCCGAGCGCGACGAGCCGCGCCCGGAGCAAGCGGTAGTGACGGTGCTCGTCGTCGAGCTGCCCGGGCAGGAGCTCGCGGATCTCGCGCTCGGGCACGTGAGGGATCCAGGCGGCGATCAGCTCGACGGACCGGAGCTCGTTGTAGACGCCCTGGCGCATGCGGTACCGGATCTGCTCGAGGCGAAGCGCCGGGGGCGCGTTCGGGTCGAGGCGGACGTCGCGGTCCCGCCAGAAGCTCGCGTTCTCCTCGGCGAGCGCGCCGACGAAGCGCCGCGCGTCCCCGCTCATTTTACCGGGGTCCGCGAGGCCGGCGTGCACCGTGGGTGGCCTGAGACGGGCGCGCGTCACTCATCGCCGCTTGAAGGCGATCGGTCCGAAGAAGGACTCCGCGGCGGAGTTGGTGTCGTCGGAGTCGATCGCGATCGAGATGGCCTCCGGGTTCTCGGGCTCCTCGCCGTAGATCTTCTTGAAGTCCGCGACGACGTCGCGGCGCTCGGTGAGCCACCGGCCGAGCTCGGTGGCCGCCGAGCGCACCACGACGTAGGTAACCATGCTCGTCTTCTCGCTCTTCACGACGAGCCCGGTGGGCGCCTGCGTGTCCCAGACGTAGCCGATCAGCCGCGAGCGCAGCTCCTTGGGGAAGCGCGGCCAGACGAGATAGAGCTGCGCGGCCTGGTCGTCGGTGTGCTTGCTCCGCGAGTCGGCGCCCTTCGGGAGCGTGACCACCTTCCAGCTCCACTCGAGGATCGGCGTGTCCTTGAGGCGCCACTTGCCTGTGAGCTCCTTGGTAATGGTGGAGCTGTCGTTCCGACTTTTCAGCTGGATCACGCGGCGGCCGTCGTTCTCGACGATCGTGAAGTCGTGCTTGGGGTTGCCCCAGATCTGATCGCCCTTCCAGCCGTCGGGAACGCCCTTGACGCCCACCGCGAGCTTCGACCAGTCTTCGACGAGCAGGACGTCGGCCGCCCACGCCGTGGCGGCGAAGAGGAGGGCGGCGGCCAGCATCGCGGTCCGGGCCCGCATGCGCCTTATGATACCTTCATCCCGTGCCGGCGCCGCCCGATTCGCTCCGCGTCGACAAATGGCTCTGGGCCGCGCGCTTCTTCAAGACGCGCGGCCTCGCGACGGCGGCCTGCGCGGGCGGCAAGGTGGACGTGAACGCCGACGCCGCGAAGCCGGCGAAGGCCCTGCGCGTGGGTGACCGGCTCGTGATCACGCTCCCGCGCGACAAGCGCCTCGTGCAGGTGCTGGCGCTCTCCGAGCGGCGCGGGCCCGCACCCGTGGCGCGCGCCCTCTACGCGGACCTGACGCCGCCCGCGCCACCGCGCCAGCGCCAGGCGCCACCCCCGTACCGACCGCAGGGCGCCGGGCGGCCGACCAAGCGCGAGCGCCGGCAGCTCGAGCGCTTGCGAGGACTCCCATGACGGGCACCGAGACGTACGACTGGCACGCGATCGTCGATGGCCTGAACCGCTACCTCCGTCTGCGCTCGGTTCCGATCGGCATGAAGCTCTTCGAGACCGTCGAGGAGATGGACGCGATCCCGAGGATCCGCCGCCCGAAGGCGAAGCACACGACCGACCAGATCGTCGCGCAGGCGCGGCAGCTCGGCTGGACGGTCGGGATCACGATGGCCGACCTCGTGGGCGCCCAGTGCGGCGCGGTCATCGGTCTCCATCCCCAGGACGACGAGTGGCTGTCGGGCCGGCGCATGGCGGGCGTGTGGTTCAAGACGCAGGAGGACGCGAGCCTTCACCAGCGCGCCATGGATTGCGTCCCGCACGGCCGCTATCGCGCGATGGCGGTCTCGCCGCTCACGTCCGGGCGGCTCGACCGGCCCGATATCTGCCTGATCTACGGCACCCCGGGGCAGATGATCTTCTTCATCAACGGCCTCCAGTGGACGGGCTACCGGAAGCTCAGCTTCACGTCCGTCGGCGAATCGGCCTGCGCCGACTCGTGGGGCAAGGCGCTCAAGACGGGCGAGCCCGCGCTGACGATCCCGTGCTACGCGGAGCGGCGCTACGGGGGCGTCGCCGACGACGAGCTGCTGATGGCGATCCCCCCGCGGTACCTCCCGCAGGTTCTCGAGGGCCTCGCCGCCCTCTCGAAGAACGGGCTACGCTATCCTGTCCCGCCGTACGGCATCCAGGCGGACGCCGCAGCGGGACTGGCCGTCAGCTACGCCGACAAAGACCGGAAGGGGGCGTGATGGGACTCATCGGGCAGATGTTCGAGGGCTTCCGCGTCGGCCGCGAGGAAAAGATCCGCCACCTGGAGCGCGTGCCGATCTTCGCGGACTGCAGCCTGAAGCAGCTCCGCTCGATCGCCGACATCTCGAAGATCGTCGAGGTGCCCGAGCGGACCATCTTGTTCCGCTCGGGCGAGCCGGGCGAGGAGTTCTTCATCCTCATCGACGGCACGGCGCACGTGACCGTCTCGCCGCAGAAACGGGCCAGGATCCGGCCCGGCGAGTTCTTCGGCGAGATGAGCCTGCTCGACGGCGAGCCGCGCTCGGCCACGGTCAAGGCCAAGACCGACCTGCGCGTGCTCGTGATCGAGCGCCTCCACTTCTGGAAGCTGCTCCGCGAGGTCCCGGGGCTGACGGAGCGGATGCTCGTCACGCTCTCGCGGCGCATCCGGGCTCACGAGCGCTCCCAGATTGCCTGAGCGCGGGGCTCCCGCCTAGAACGTCAACTTGTCGCCCGGGCTGATTGGAAAGACCTGCGTCGTCGTCTGACCCAGCGCCGCCTGGTACTCCTGCGGTGTGCCCCGGAGGACCGGGAACGTCGCGTAGTGGACCGGGATCGCGAACTTCGGCCGGAGCATCTCCTTGGTCGCGTACGCGGCGTCGCGCGGGTCCATGACGAAGTGGCCGCCGATCGGGATCATGGCGAGGTCGGGCTTGTAGTACTCGCCGATCAGACGCAGGTCGCCGAAGAGTCCCGTGTCGCCCATGTGGTAGAGCTTGAACCCGTTCTCGAACTCGACGATGAAGCCGCACGGCTCGCCGCCCGGATAGGTCGTGCTCTTCTTCGTGGCCGGATCGACGACGGTGATCTCCGACGAGTGCTCCGCGCGCACCTGAGTAATCGTGATCTGCGGCCCGAGCGGGTTCACGCGCCCGCCCTTGCCGAAGCGCACCGCCTTCTCCGGTGGCACCCAGCCGAGGTCGACCATCGTCGCGATCAAGCCGGCGGGACCGAGCACTGGGGCGCCCGTGCGCCGCGCCAGCTCGGCCGCGTCGCACGACCCGTCCGTGCGGCCGATCAGGCCGACGTGGTCACCGTGGCCGTGGGTCACGAGGATCACGTCGACCTTGCCGAGCGTGTCGAGGTTCTTGTACTGCTGCGGCGTCTTCGGGTTCCCGGTGAGGAACGGGTCGATGACGATGACCTTGCCGGTGAGCGTCGTCAGCTTGGTCGTCGCTTGACCCAGCCAGTGGACCTCGATCTTCGCCGTCTGCGCCCAGGTCGGTTCGGTCGCGATGCCGTAGGTGAGCGCGCCGGCGGCCAGCTTTAGGAAATCGCGACGCTCCATGTCCATGACGCGTCCCTCCCGTGGTGAGAACGGTCGGCCGACCTTAGCACGAGTCACCATCATCGCGAGCAACGCGCAGCAGGCGCCGCGGGTTCCGTTGCGCGTGGCACACGGATCTGCTACCGTCACCGCGTAGCTCGCGCCCCGGGAGCCCCGTCGGGCCCAGGGAAGGCGGTTGAAAGCCGCCGCGACCCCGTCACTGTAATCGGGGACGAAACCCGCGAACGCCACTGGCCGTCGGGCCGGGAAGGCGCGGGGAGTAGGACGATCCGAGAGCCAGGAGACCTACCCGGGCGCGCACCTTGAAACCGGTCTTCGAGGGAGGACCCGGGGGTCTTGGCGTCATCGCTCTTCGTTCTCGGTGGAGCCCGCAGCGGCAAGAGCCGGTTCGCCGTCAGCGATCCGTCGCTCCGCGGGCGCGTCGCCTTCGTGGCCACGGCCCGAGCGGGGGACGGCGACATGGCGCGACGGATCGCGCGCCACCGGGCCGAGCGCCCGCGCCACTTCACCACGGTCGAGGAGCCCCACGACCTCGTCGCGTGCCTGGCGCGGCTCGAGGGCGCCTATGATGCGGTCGTCGTCGACTGCCTCACCATCTGGGTCTCGAACCGGCTCCTGCGCGGCGACGGCGAGGACGTGCTGCTCGACGAGGCCGAGGCGCTCGCCAAGCTGATCGGCCGCCGGGCGTGCGCGCTCACGCTCGTCTCCAACGAGGTCGGCGCGGGCGTGCACCCCGAGACCGACCTCGGCCTGCGCTTCCGCGACCTGCTCGGCTTCGTCAACCAGAAGGTCGCCGCCGCGTGCGACCGCGTCGTCCTGATGGTCGCGGGCATTCCCGTCACGCTCAAGTCCGTGCCTCCGCCGTCGGGGCGAGCCGCGCCCGGCTTCGATGCTCTCCAGTCTCCTTAGCTCGATCGCCGCGCCGCCCGCGGGGCTCGCCGCCGAGGCGCAGCGCCACCTCGACGGCCTCACGAAGCCGCCCGGGAGCCTCGGCCGCCTCGAGGAGATCGCGCTCCGGCTGGCCGTGCTGTGCGGCGGCGCGCCCGGCGTGCGCCGACCGGTCATCTTCACGTTCGCGGCCGACCACGGCGTCGTCGCGGAGGGCGTCAGCGCGTACCCCCAGATCGTGACGGCGCAGATGGTCGAGAACTTCCTCGGGGGCGGCGCCGCCGTCAACGTGCTGGCGCGCCAGGCCGGCGCGCGCGTGGTCGTCGCCGACTTCGGCGTGGCGAATCCGACGCCGCCGGCGCCCGGGCTGGTCTCGTGTCCGATCGCCCCCGGGACGGCCAACCTCGCGCGCGGGCCCGCGATGACCCGCGGCCAGGCGGTGAGCGCGATCGAGACCGGTGCGCGCCTTGCCCTCGACGCCTTCGAGGCCGGCGCCGATCTGCTGGGCACGGGAGAGATGGGGATCGGCAACACGACCGCGGCGAGCGCGATCACCGCGGCCATCACGGGTGCCCCGCCCGAGCGCGTCACGGGCCGCGGCACCGGCGTGGACGACGCGGGGCTCGCGCGGAAGGTCGAGGTCGTCGCGCGCGCGCTGTCGGTGAACGCGCCCGACCCGCGCGACGGGCTCGACGTGCTCGCAAAGGTCGGGGGCTTCGAGATCGCGGGGCTCGTGGGTGTGATCCTCGCGGGCGCGTCCCGACGCGTGCCCGTCGTGCTCGACGGCTTCATCGCCGGCGCCGCGGCCCTCGTGGCCGTGACGCTCGCGCCCGCGGCGCGCGCGGCGCTCTTCGCCTCGCACCGCTCGGCCGAGCCCGGCCACGCGGCGGTCCTCGCCCACCTCGGGCTCGCGCCGTACCTCGACCTCGAGCTGCGCCTGGGCGAGGGGACGGGCGCCGCGCTTTTCATCCACCTCGCGCGCGCGGCCGCGCTGGTCTACCGCGAGATGGCCACGTTCAAGTCGGCCGGGGTGAGTCAATCGCCCGAACGGCAGGGATGACCATGCGCGCGCTCGTCATCGCGGGGGTGGCGTCCGGGGTCGGGAAGACGTCGATCACGCTCGGGCTGCTCGAGGCGCTCCGCCGCCGCGGCCTCTCTGTCCAGGCGTTCAAGGTCGGCCCCGACTTCATCGACCCGGGCTTCCACGCGCGCGCCAGCGGGCGCCCGTCGTACAACCTCGACGGCTGGATGTGCGGCCGCGAGCGCGTGCTCGCGTGTGTGGCGGGACACGCGACGGGCGCCGACGTCGTCGTCGTCGAGGGCGTCATGGGCTGCTTCGACGGCTTCGAGCCCACGAGCGACGAGGGGTCGACGGCGCAGGTCGCGAAGTGGCTCGGCGCGCCCGTCGTGCTGGTCCTCGACGCCTGGGCCCAGGCGCGGAGCGCCGCCGCGGTGGTGCGCGGCTTCGAGACCTTCGATCCCGCGCTGCGCGTCGCCGGCGTGATCGTGAACCGCGCCGGCAGCGAGGGCCACGGCCGCCTCGTGCTCGAGGCGATCCGGTCGGCCTGCCGGGCCGAGCCGCTCGGCGCCATCCTCCACGAGGAGGCGCTGGCGCTGCCGGAGCGCCATCTCGGGCTCGTCACGGCCCTCGAGGGGGCGCTCAGCGAGGAGAGGCTCCGCCGCCTCGGCGACGCCGTCGAGCGCTCCGTGGACCTGGACCGCCTCCTGGCGCTCGCGACGCCGAGCGTGGTGCCGGCCGCGGGCGGGCCCGAGCGCGAGTGTCTCTCCGCTCAGCACGGCCGCGCCCCGACCCGGCGAGCACGGATCGGCGTCGCCCACGACGCGGCATTCCAGTTCTATTACGCGGAGAACTTCGACCTGCTGCGCGAGGCGGGCGCGGACCTCGTCGCCTTCAGCCCGCTCGACGCCCCGACGCTACCAGCGGTGGACGGGCTCTACCTCGGCGGCGGCTACCCCGAGCTCCATGCGCGGCGGCTCGCCGAGAACGTCGCCATGCGCCGGGCGGTGCGCCGCTTCGCGGACTCGGGGCAGCCGATCTACGCCGAGTGCGGCGGTCTCATGTACCTCGCGGAGAGCCTCGAGGACGGGGACGGCGCCGCTCACGAGATGGTCGGCGTGCTGCCGGTGCGGGTGCGGATGTCCCCGCGACGCATGGCGCTCGGCTACACGGAGGTCGCGTTCACCGGCGAGACGCCGCTCGGGCCGTCGGGCGCCATCGCGCGCGGCCACGAGTTCCACTACTCGAGCGTCGACCCCGTGCCGGAGGGCGTGGCGCGCGCCTACCGGATCACGCAGCGCGGAGCCGAGCGCCGCGCCGAGGGCTACCTGGTCGGCCGGACGCTCATGAGCTACGTCCACCTCCACTTCGCCTCGAACCCGGCGCTCGCGCCCTCGCTCGTCGCCGCGTGTGCCCGCGCATGAGGACGGCGCTGCTCGCCCTGGGCCTGCTGCTGGCGCTCCGCGCGCCGGCGGCTGCCCTCACGACGCGCGACATGCTCGGGCGCCCCGTGACGCTCGCCGCGCCGGCCACCCGGATCGTCTCGCTCGTCCCGAGCGTCACGGAGATCCTCTTCGCCCTCGGCGCCGACAACCGTCTCGTCGGCGTCACGGACTTCTGCGACTACCCGGCGGCCGCGCGGCAGAAGCCAAGCGTGGGCGGCATGGTCAGCCCGAACCTCGAGGTCCTGGTGTCGCGGAAGCCCGACCTCGTGGTCGCGACGACCGAGGGGACGCGCGAGGAGACCGTCGCCCAGCTCGAGCGCCTGCGGATCCCGACCTACCTCGTCGTCGCCCACCGCGTGACCGACGTCACGGCGCTGGTCTCACACCTCGGCGAGCTCACCGGCCGCCGCGTCGCGGCCGACGCGCTGCGCGCGCGGATCGAGCAGCGGGTCGACGCGGTCCGCCGCGCGGTCGCGCCGTACCGGCGTCCGCGCGTCCTCTACGTCCTCTGGCCGGAGCCGCTGATCGTGCCGGGCCGGGACGCGCTCGTCACGGAGCTCATCCGGCTCGCGGGCGGCGAGTCGATCAGCGCCGGCGACGGCGATTCGTATCCGCGCTACAGCCTGGAAGCCGCCGTGGCGAAGGCGCCCGAGGTGATCCTGCTCGCCAACCACGGCGCCAACACCGGCCC
>Ga0209474_10001760_pt1 | contig 20613 bp, 19 predicted proteins | sample GraSoiAngelo_145_FD_185902 | JGI IMG/M metagenome (GOLD analysis project Ga0209474, IMG submission 185902) | Grasslands soil microbial communities from the Angelo Coastal Reserve, California, USA - 14_1009_05_20cm (SPAdes) (version 2) | ecosystem: Environmental > Terrestrial > Soil > Grasslands... | reverse complement strand
GCGACCGCGGCCAGCCTGAGCAACGCTGGGCGCGCGCCTTCGGCTTCGGGCAGGCGAGCGGCACCGACATCGGGCTCATGCAGGCGGGGCTTCTTCCCACCATCGGGTGGAGGCACCGCACGTATACCCGCGCGAGCGATTCCTGCTGCTGGCAGGTCGACCGCCTCTGGAAGCCGGGCGACTCGATCCAACTCGCGATCGGCCAGGGCGACCTCCTGGTGACGCCGCTCCAGATGGCCCGCTTCTACGCCGCGATCGCGAACGGTGGCAAGCTCGTGACGCCGCACGACCTCCTGGACGTCGAGAATCCGAACGGGACGATCGTCCCGACGACCGCGCCGGCTGCGCCGCGGCCGATCCCCGGCCTCGACCCGGCGTATCTCAAGGTCGTCCAGCAGGGCCTCTTCGAGGGGACGCATGACACCTTCGGCACCTCCTACGGCGTCTTCGGCAACTTCCCGGTGTCGATCGCAGGCAAGACCGGCACCGAACGATCCGAAGACCCCGCCGCAGCTCGTCGTCTGCGCCGTGATCGAGAACGGCGGCGAAGGCGGCACAGCGGCAGCCCCGGCGGCCGAGCGGGTCTTCGCGAAGTTTTTCAACGTGCCCGCGACGCAGACGGGATTCATCCACTCAGACTGATGCTCGAGTATGCGGGATCACAGCGAGCGGGACTGCGCGCCGAGCGCGAGGCTCCCGGCCTGCTCAGCATCGTCCGCTCCCTCGACTGGATCCTGCTCCTCGGCATCGCCGGGCTCGTCGTCGTGGGCCTCTGGGGCGTCGCGGGCGTCACGAAGTTCGCGATCCCGAACGACCCGAGCTACTACCTCAACCGCCAGATCCTCTACGCGTGCGTGGGGGGTGTCGTGCTGGTGGCCGCGGCGCTCGTCGACCCGGACCTCTATCGGCGCTACTGGCGTGCGATCTTCATAGGCACGGCCGTGGTGATCGCCGGTGTTCTCCTCATCGGGCATGCCGCGCGGGGGTCGACGCGCTGGATCAGCCTCGGTTTCTTCACCTTCCAGCCCTCGGAGTTCGGGAAGCTCCTGTTCGTCCTCGCGCTCGCGGGGATGCTGGCCGAGCGTCAGCGCATCGTCGGGGCGTGGGCGACGACGCTGAGGGTCGTCGGGCTCGGCCTCGTGCCGGTGGTGCTCGTCTTCGCCCAGCCCGACCTCGGCACCGCGCTCGTCTATCTCGCCGCACTCGGCGCGATCCTCTTCGTCGCCGGGGTGCCCTGGCGGCACCTGGCCGTCCTGGGCGGCGCCGTCGTGTTCATCGCCGTGGGCGTCCTCTGGGCGGGCCCGGCGGCAGGTGTCAGCGTCCTCAAGAGTTACCAGCAGCAGCGGCTGACCTGCTTCACCCATCCGTCGACGTGTTCGGTCGCGGCGCGGTACAACGTCGAGCAGTCGATCACGACGGTGGGCTCCGGCCAGACCCTGGGACGCGGCCTCAACGGCGCAACGCAGGTCAACCTCGGCTTCCTCCCTGAGAGCCAGACCGACTTCGTCTTCGCGGGCTTCGCCGAGCAGCGAGGGTTCGTCGGCGCGGCGCTCCTCCTCGGCCTCTACCTCCTCGTGCTCTGGCGCGGCCTGCGCGTGATCACCGTCGCGCGCGATCTCTTCTCAGCCGTGGTCGCCGGCGGCATCGTGGTCGCCCTCCTCTTCCAGATCTTCGTCAACGTCGGCATGACGATGGGGATCGCGCCGATCACCGGCATCCCATTGCCGTTCGTGAGCGTCGGCGGCTCCTCGCTCATCGCGAACCTCGCTGCGATGGGCGTGCTGCTCGCGATCTACGCGCGCGGTCGCGTCTCGCGCTACTCGCGGCGACGCTGATGCTTTGGCTGCCGGTCTCGCCCGCGGCCGCTCGCCGGCTGCTGACCGAGATCGAGTCCTCGGGGCGAGGCGAGCACACGCTCGCGGTCGGCGGTGCGGGCGAACTAGCAGCCGTGCTGCGGCAGCAGTTCCTGCGCGGGCGCGCGGAGCCGGCAGCCGTGCGCCTCGGCGGTCCCAAGAACGCCGACGTGTACGTGCACGTCCTCACGGGCGAGGCCGGCGAGGAGGACCTTGCAGCGCTGCGGCGGGCGGGACGGGAGCGAGTCCCCGCGATCGCCGTTGCCGTCGGCTTTGCGGGGGACGTTGCCACGATCCCGTACGTCCGAGCGACGGATGTCGTCCGGGTCGCGGCCGGGCAGAGCTTTCCGCTCGACACGATCGCGTGTGCGATCGCGGCGCGGCTGGGCGAGGACGGCGCCCCGCTCGCCGCGCGCGTCCCGCTGCTTCGCGAGGCCGTCTGTGAGCGGCTCGTGGCGTCCTTCGCGCGGAAGAACGGCTTGCTCGCAGCTGCCGTCTGGATCCCCGGCGCGGACCTGCCAATCCTCGCGCTGAACCAGCTCCGGCTCGTGCTCCGCCTCGCGCAGGCCTATGGGGCTGACAGTGGTCGCGAGCGGCTGCCGGAGCTTGCGGCGACGCTCGGTGCCGGCTTCGGGCTACGCGCCCTCGTCCGAGAGCTCCTCGACATGATGCCCGGCGCCGGCTGGCTGCTGAAGGGCGTCGTCGCCTACGCCGGGACGCGCGCCCTCGGCGAGGCGGCTCGGCTGCGGTTCGAGCTGGCTCCTACGCCGCGGCCGGGCGGAGCCTCGCACGCCGCGCCCTGATCGCGCGCAGGCGCTGCGACAGGCGAGCCCAGGCCCACGGCTCGATCTCGTGGTAGCGGCTCTCCGCCTGACTCCGTGTCGCCTCGAGGTACTCGAACCATGCATCCGCCTCCTCGATCATCAGGAGCTCTTCGGCCTCACGTTTCGCCACCACCGCTCACCTCCCGGACGTGATATGGCCGGATCGTAGGTCCGGGCTCGGACGGACCCGCCCGAGGCGGGTGCTACCCTGAGCGCGAGGCCATGCCAAGCCTTTTCATTGACAACGAGCGCGCGCGCACCCCGACAAACGGGGTTGCCGGCGCGCGCCCATCCGAAGGAGCTTTTTCTTGCCCTGGTTCCGTATCCGGAAGAAGAAATCTTCCGACGACCAACGTTCCCCTGACGAGCTCGAGGCGAGGCCCGAGCCCGAACTGACCGAGCCGGCCGCCGAGGCGGCCGCTTCCGAACCGACCGACCCGACCAAGCCCAAGCGCCGCCGCGGCAGCCGTGGTGGGCGCGGACGGAAGAAGCCCGGCTCCACCGCCGCCGCGACCGCGCCCGAGCGGAAGGAGAAGGCGAAGACCGAGCCGAAGCAGCCCCAGCGCCGCGACCTCTCCCAACGGCAGGAACGCCGGCGCGACCAGTCGACCCGGCGCCGCCGCGAGCCACCGCGCCGCGCGCCGCTTCCCGCCGCGAAGCGCGAGCTGCTCGTCTCCGTCGACGTCGGCGAGCGCCGCGTCGCCATCCTCGAGGACGAACGGGTCGCCGAGGTCTACCTCGAGCGGCCGGAACGTCGCTCGATCGCGGGCAACATCTACCTCGGCCGCGTCGACAACGTCCTGCCGGGGATGGAGGCCGCATTCGTCGAGATCGGCCTCGAGAAGAACGGCTTCCTCTACGTCGACGAGATCGTCAGCCCCGAGCTCGAGAAGGGCCACGGGCGCAAGATCCAGGACCTCATCTCGCGCGGCCAGACGATCCTCGTCCAGGCCGTCAAGGACCCGATGAAGACGAAGGGCGCGCGGCTGACGACGCAGATCTCGCTGCCCGGCCGGTTCGTCGTCCTCGTCCCGCAGGGAGAGGGCCTCGGCGTGTCGCGCCGGCTCGACGACGACGAGCGCAACCGGCTGAAGGAGATCCTCAAACGCCTCGACGTGAAGGAGGGCGGCGTCATCGTCCGCACAGCCGCCGAGGGCGCATCGGAGGAGGACATCGAGCGCGACCTCGTCTTCCTGCAGCGGCTCTGGCGCTCGATCCAGGCGAAGGCGAAGAGCGCGAAGGCGCCGGAGCTCGTCTACCAGGAGGCCGAGCTGCCGCTGCGCGTCGTCCGTGACCTCTTCACCGGCGACTTCGAGAAGGCGTACGTCGACGACGAGCGCACGCACAGGCGACTCGTCGGCTACCTGAAGAAGACGTCGCCGCACATGGTCGAACGTGTCGTCCGCTACAGGGAGAAGACACCGCTCATGGAGTCGTTCGGCGTCGAGCAGGAGATCAAGTCGACCATCAGCCGGCGCGTCGACCTTCCCTCCGGCGGCTACCTGATCTTCGACTACGCCGAGGCGTTCACGGTCATCGACGTAAACACCGGCCGCTTCGTCGGCGGGCGAGGGAAGAACGCCGGCGGCCGGCTCGAGGACACGATCACGAAGAACAATCTCGAGGCGGTGAAGGAGGTCGTCCGCCAGCTGCGGCTGCGCGACATCGGCGGGATCATCGTCATCGACTTCATCGACATGGCCAATCCGAAGAACCGGGCCGCCGTCGAGGAGGCGCTGCGGACCGAGCTCGAACGCGACCGGACGAAGACCTACGTCGTCGAGATCTCGCCGCTCGGCCTCGTCGAGATGACGCGCCAGAACGTGACCGACGGGCCGCGCGAGGTGATGACCCGCAAGTGCCCGACCTGCGGCGGCGACGGAATCGTCTACTCCGAGGCTTCGGCGGCGATCGACGTCGAGCGGAGGTTGCGCGCGCTCGCTGCAGGCTCGCGGGCGCAGGCGTTCCGGGTCGAGCTCGCCGATCCGATCGCGAGCGCGCTCGTCGGGCCCGGCGCGAGGCGGTTGCTCGAACTCGAGGCGCTGACGAAGAATCGGTTCTTCCTCGAAGGCAAGCCGCAGACCCATCTCGACCATTTCGTCGTCCTTAGCGAGGGCAAGCTCGCCGATCTGGCGCCTCCCGCGCCCGTCGCAGAGGACGCCGAAGTCATGCTGCAGCTCGTCGAGGTCGACCGCTACGACGCCGGGGCAGCCGTCGGCAAGCTCGACGGGCTCGACATCGTCGTCGCCGATGCGGCGCCGCTCGTCGGCAAGCGCGTCAAGGTGCGCGTCGAGCGCGTCCTCGACGGGCGCGCCTACGCCGTCGCTGTCCGCAAGACGAAGGATGTCCCCGAGCCGCTGACGGCCGAGGGCGAAGCAGAGAAGCCGACCCGCAAGCCCCCGGCGCGCAAGGGCGTGACGTCCGCCACGGTCGAGCTGGACGCAGTGGAAGAGGAAGAGGAAGAGGAAGAGGAAGAGCCGGTGGTCGTGGAAGAACCTGAGAGCGACGTCGACGTCGAAGAGACGGCGGAAGCCGAGGAAGCAGAGGAAGCCGAGGAAGCCGGAGAGGCTCCGAAGCCGAAGAAGAAGACGCGGCGCGGCTCGCGCGGCGGACGCAAGCGGAAGAAGCCTGCCACGACCCCGGAGGTTGCCGCGCTGGAACTGGAAGCGGGCGGTGCTTCGGAGGAGGCACCCGAGCCGCCGCGCGCGGTGACCATCCACGTCCCCGGCGAAGATCTCGGCCGCGAAGGCACGGTCGAGCCGGTGGAGGAACCACCGGCCGACGCCGCCCCCGAGGCCGAGCCCGAGGCGGCGTCCGAGGTTGCCGAGGAGACGCCGAAGCCGAAGAAGAAGACGCGGCGCGGCTCCCGTGGGGGCCGCCGCCGCAAGAAGCCGGCAGCCGCATCTCAGAACGGCGCCGAGGCGCCTACCGAGCCCGAGGCCGCTTCCGAGCCCGAACCGGCGACCGAAGCCGAGGAGGCGCCGGAGGCGGAGTCGCCCTCGGACAACGGCGATTTCGAGTACGTCCCGATGTCCGAATGGGTCGACGAGATCGAGACAGGTCGTTAGCTACACTGCTGACCCGCGGGCGTGAGGCCCGCGTTTCCACGCGATGAGCTCCTACGCGATCATCAGTCTCGGCGGCAAGCAGTACCGCGTCCAGGAAGGCGAGCGGCTGCTCGTCGACCGCCTGCGCGAGGACGAGGGTGCGACGGTCGAGCCCCGCGTCCTGCTGGTCGGTGGCAACGGTGCCCCCGATCTGGCGCCGTCCACGACCGTGACCGCCCGCGTGGTCGGGCACGAGCTCGGCAAGAAGATCCGCATTGGCAAGTACCGCCGCCGCACCGGCTACAAGAAGCACACCGGGCACCGCAGCCGCCTGACACGGATCGAGATCGAGTCGATCGGCGCCAAGCGGGGGAAGGCGGCGACGAAGCTGAAGACCCAGGAGAAGGGCGTGGCCGCCCCAGCAAAGGCGGAGGCAGCGCTTCCGGACGGCTACGCCTCCATGACGATCGCGCAGCTCTCGGAGGCCGCGGGCGGTTGGAGCCGCGAGCAGGTCGAGGCGGCGCTCGAGCACGAGCGCTCGGGCAAGGCGCGAAAGGGGGCGCTCGCCGCGCTCGAGAGCGCACTGGAGGAGAAGAACTAGATGGCACACAAGAAGGGGCTCGGCTCGTCGCGGAACGGCCGCGACTCGAATCCGAAGATGCTCGGCGTGAAGCTCTTCGCCGGCCAGGACGTGTCGGCGGGGATGATCCTCGTCCGGCAGCGCGGTACGCGCTTCCGCCCCGGCCCCGGCGCCGGGATCGGCAGGGACGACACGATCTTCGCCATGCGCGATGGCAAGGTCGCCTTCCGGACGAGCGGCGAGCGCCGCTTCGTGTCGGTCGTCGACTAGCAGCGCCATGTTCCATGACCGGGCGCGGCTGACCGCTGTCGCCGGCCGCGGCGGTGACGGCTCGATCCACTTCCGGCGCGAGAAGTACGTGCCACGCGGTGGGCCGGACGGCGGCGACGGCGGCGACGGCGGTGACGTGGTGCTCGTCGCCGATCCGAGGCGGCGCGATCTCTCCGGCTTCCGGCCGAACCAGAAGCTCCGGGCGGGCCGCGGCGGTGCGGGCGGCGGCAAGCTCTCGAACGGCGCGCGCGGCGAGGACGCGGTACTCGCCGTCCCGGTCGGGACACAGATCTTCGAGGGCGACGAGCTCGCCGCCGACCTCGCGCACCCCGATGCGCGCATCGTCGTCGCGGAGGGCGGCGGGGGCGGCCGCGGCAACAAGCACTTCGCCGGGCCGCGCAGGCAGACGCCGCGCTTCGCGGAGGTCGGCCTGCCCGGCGAGGAACGGGAGATCGAGCTCCGCCTCAAGCTCCTGGCCGACGCCGCGCTTGTCGGCCTCCCGAACGCGGGCAAATCGTCTCTCCTGACCCGGATCTCGAACGCGCGGCCGAAGGTCGCCGAGTATCCGTTCACGACGCTCTCGCCGGTCCTCGGGACGGTGGAGGCGCCGGACGGACGGCAGCTCGTCGTCGCCGACGTTCCCGGGCTGATCGAAGGCGCGAGCGAAGGCGTCGGGCTCGGGCATGAGTTCCTCGCCCACCTCGAGCGGGCCCGGGTGCTCGTGCACGTCATCGACTCCGCCGAGGCCGATGCCGACGAGCGCTGGCGGACGATCGACGCCGAGCTCGCCGCCTACGGAGCCGGGCTCGACGAGCGGCCGCAGGTCGTCGTCCTCAACAAGATCGACCTACGCCCGGATCCGCCCGCGTTCGGCGTCGAGGACGAGCGGATCCTCCGCGTCCTCCGCGTCTCGGCAGCGACCGGGGCGGGCCTCGACGAGCTGCGCAAGACGCTCTTCGAGCTCGTGCCGCTGGATCAAGACGTGGAGGAGGCCTCCGCGGACGAGATGGTCGACTTCCTCGTCTACCGGCCGCGGCCGGCGCGGCGGGCCTTCCGCGTCTACCGCACCGAGCGAGGCTTCCGCGTCATCGGCACGCCGCCGGCGGAGGACGAGCTCGAGGCCATCCTCCGCGCCGCCGGCGCCAGGACGGGCGACGAGGTCGAGGTTGGGGAGGAGCTGCTCGAGTGGGAGTGACTGCGCTGTACGGAGGCGCGTTCGACCCGCCCCATCTCGGTCATGTGGCTCTTGCCGACGCGGCGAGGGAGCGCTTCGGCGTCGATCGGCTCGTCGTCCTGGTCAACGAGCGGCCCGCACATCGTTTGGTCAGCGCGTCCGCCGACGATCGTCTCGCGCTCGCCCGCGCAGCCTTCCCGCACGACGACATCCGCTTCGACCCATACCCCCGTACCGTCGAGCTGCTCCGCGCCGAGCATTTCGACGATCCCGTCTTCGTCATGGGCGCCGACCAGTTCCGCGGCTTTCTCGCCTGGAGCGAGCCCGACGAGTTGCTCGAGCGGACGCGGATCGCGGTCGCCACGCGGCCCGGCTTCCCCCGGGACGAGCTCGACGGCGTGCTCGAGAGGCTCGACCGGCCCGAGCGGGTCACCTTCTTCGAGATCGAGCCGAATCCGGCCGCCTCGACGGACGTCCGGGCCCGCGTCGCCGCGGGAGAGCCGTTCGACGGGCTGGTTCCGCCCGCGGTCGCGCGGCTGATCGGGGAACGCGGGCTTTACCGTCCGTGAGTCGCGGATACACTGGAAGCCAGCTATCTGAGGACACGAGCAGACACTGACTTCCCTCGAACAGGCCCGCCGCATTGCCGCTCTCGCCCGCGAGAAGCTGGCCGAGGACGTCGTGATCCTCGACATGCGGCCGGAGTGCTCGTTCACGGACTACTTCGTGATCGCGACCGGGCGCAACGTGCGCCAGACCGCGTCGATCTGGGACGAGGTGCACGCGCGGTTGAAGCAGGAGGAGCGGCTCCTCCCGCAGAGTGTCGACGGCACGCGCGAGGGCGCCTGGATCGTCGCGGACTACCTCGACGTCGTCCTCCACGTGTTCACGCCGGACGCACGCGGCTTCTATCGGCTCGAGGACCTGTGGAGCGACGTGCCGGCCGTAGACGTCGACGCGGCCGCGGTCTAGGCCGGCTTCAGCCCGCGGCGGGTGAGGAGGACGTTGCCGACCTGCGTCGGCAGTCCGTGTACGAGCTTGCCGCCGAGGTGGATGTCGAGGTTGGGCGGATCGCCGATGCGGATCCAGACGGGGCCGTTCTTCAGGTTCACCGGCAGGGTCTTGCCCTGTAGCAGGGTTCCTTCGTAGACGGTCGGCCCGCTTGCGCTGCCCGAGCGGGCCCAGAGCCACGAGTCGCCTCGCGAGGCGACGATCATGGCCCGGGTCGGGAGCGGGGTGGAGACGTGCTTCTTGTGCTTCTTCCCGGCGTCGTCGGGTGTGAGGCGGTCGTCGTCGGAGTGGACGTGGGCGGCGCCCCGTGTTTCGTCCCCGAGGAGCCGCTGAGCTGCCAGGCCGCAACAGCGGCAACGATCGCGACGAGTGCGCCGACGACGATCAGGGGGCGCAGGAGCCCACCCCCGCCGAAATGCGATCTCGACCGCGCAAATCGCTCCGGCACAAGCAAGGGCTGTTCCTCGGGGCGGGCGAAACGGTTGTTGTACTCGTCGACGTAGAGGTTCCCGTCGAGACCGAGGTAGTCGGCGTACGTGCGCAGGAATCCCTTCACGTACGCGTCGCCCGGCAGCTGCTCCCAGCGCTCCTCCTCGAGCGCCTGGAGGTAGCGGTCGCGGATCCGGATCGCCTTCTGGACGTCGGCGGGCGTGAGGCCGCGTTTCAGGCGAGCCTCGCGCAGGCTCCCACCGATCTCGAACATGCTGCATTGTCACTGATGGGGGCCGGGAGCAACAGCGCTGGGAATCAATTGGGCTCGGGATTACGAGTTCGGGGCTAGACTGGGCGGGAACAGAGGGGCCGTAGCTCAGCTGGGAGAGCGTCTGGCTGGCAGCCAGAAGGTCAGGGGTTCGAGCCCCCTCGGCTCCATAGACTCGGCTGGATGAGCCACGAGAGCGCAGAGCTCCTCCTCCGCGGCTACCACGCGTTCGTCGCCGGCGATCTCGAGGCGATCGAGACGATGCTCGACCCTGACGTGGAATGGGTGCCCGCCGGCGAGTCGGACTCGATTGTGATCAGCCGTGACCGGGTTCTCGAGGTCGTCGCCGAGCGGGCCGCCGAGAATTACCACGTCGTCGTCGACCGGGCGATCGGGCTCGCGGACCGTGTGGTCGTCAGCATGCGCTTCTCGCGGATCGAGCTCGACCCGTCCGACGAACGGCCGCTGCAGAGCCGCCGTAAGTACCTCCTCGGCCGCTGGGCAGCCGTCGTCTACGTCCGCGGCGGCAGGGTCGTGCGCGTCGAGGAGCACCCGCACCTCGAGGCGGCGCTCGAGGCGGCGGGGCTCGAAGGCGAGTAGGTACAATCCGGATACCTACTACAGCTTGGAGTGTGAGTCAGCCTTGACCGATCTGTTGCTTGTCCCGCTCGAGGACACCGTCGTCTTCCCGGGCATGAACGTCACCCTCACGGTCGACGTCGGCGACGAAAGCCGCGTCGTGCTCGTGCCGCGTCACGAGAACGAGTACGCCGCCATCGGAACCATCGCCGAGGTCACCGATCGTGTGCGCATCCGTGGGGGCATGCGCGCGGTCAGCCTCGAAGGTCTTCACCGCGGCGTCATCGGCGCCGCACACAGCGACGCGCTCGGCCGGCTTCGTGCCGAGGTCGAGGAGCGCCCCGACGAGAACCCGCCGCCCGTGCAGACGCGCGAGCTCGAGCGCGAGTACCGCGCCGTCGTCGAGGAGATCCTCGAGCTACGCGGCGCCGACGACCGCGTTCGCGAGTTCCTCCGTGCGATCACGGAGGCCGGGGCGCTTGCCGACACGTGCGCTTACGCCCCCGACATCACGTTCTCGCAGCGCGTCGAGCTGCTCGAGACCGTCGACGTTGTCGAGCGGCTGAAGCTCGCTCTCGAGCTCCAGCGGGAGCGGCTCGCCGAGCTGCAGGTTCGGCGCCGCATCCGCGACGACGTCGAGGAGGGCGCGCAGAAGCAGCAGCGCGAGTGGTTCCTTCGGCAGCAGATGAACTCGATCCGCAAGGAGCTCGGCGAGGACGAAGGTTCCGTCGTCGACGAGTACCGGACGAAGATCGAGGAAGCCGGGATGCCCGAGACCGTGCGCGCGCAGGCCGAGCGCGAGCTCCGGCGCCTCGAGACGATGGGCGACGCGAGCGGCGAGGCCTCGATGATCCGCACCTACCTCGACTGGCTGATCGCCGTGCCATGGTCGAAGCGGAGCGACGAGACGCTCGACCCCACCGGGGCGAGGGAGGTCCTCGACGCCGACCACGCTGGCCTCGACGACGTGAAGGACCGCATCGTGGAGTACCTCGCGGTGCGCAAGCTCCGCGAGGACCGAGGCATCCCGAACGACAAGAAGTCGGGCGCGATCCTGACCCTGATCGGGCCGCCCGGCACCGGCAAGACGTCGATCGGCGAGTCCGTCGCGCGGGCGCTGAACCGCGAGTTCGTCCGCATGTCGCTCGGCGGCATCCGCGACGAGGCCGAGATCCGCGGCCACAGGCGCACCTACATCGGCGCGCTGCCCGGCCGGCTCGTCCGCGCGCTGCGCGACGCCGGGACGATGAACCCCGTCATCCTGCTCGACGAGGTCGACAAGGTCGGCGCCGACTGGCGCGGGGATCCATCCGCGGCGCTGCTCGAGGTGCTCGACCCGGCGCAGAACCACTCGTTCCGCGACCACTACCTCGACGTCGAGCTCGACCTCTCGGAGGTCTTCTTCATCGCGACCGCGAACGTCGCCGACACGATCCCCGGGCCGCTGCTCGACAGGATGGAGGTCATCCGCTTCGACGGCTACACCGTCGACGAGAAGACGGCGATCGCTCGCGGCTACCTCTGGCCGCGCCAGGTCGAGCGGAACGGGCTGCGCGAGGACGAGGTCTCGATCGCCGACGAGACGATCCAGCTCGTCGTCTCGGAGTACACGCGCGAAGCGGGCGTCCGCCAGCTCGAGCGCGAGCTTGGAACGATCCTTCGCAAGACGGCGACGCGCATCGCGGCCGGCCAGGTCGAGGCGCCGGTCGGCGTCGACGTCGACGTAGTGCGGGACGCGCTCGGTCGCCAGAAGTTCTTCCAGGAGGCAGCCGAGCGGACAGCCGTGCCCGGTGTCGCGACCGGCCTCGCCGTGACCGGCACGGGCGGCGACGTCCTCTTCGTCGAGGCGACGTCGATGGACGGGGCGAACGGCGAGCTCGTCCTCACCGGCCAGCTCGGGGACGTGATGAAGGAGTCGGCGCGGATCGCGCTCTCCTACGTCCACTCGCATGCCGACGAGCTCGGAATCGAGCCGGATGTGTTCAAGGACAGGTCATTCCACGTGCATGTCCCGGCCGGAGCCATCCCGAAGGACGGCCCGAGCGCGGGGATCACGATGAGCACCGCGCTCGCCTCGCTCCTCTCGGAGAGGCCGGTGAAGCACACGGTCGGGATGACCGGCGAGGTGACGTTGCAGGGCCGCGTCTTGCCGATCGGCGGTCTGAAGCAGAAGGTGCTCGCCGCCCACGCTGCCGGGCTCACCGACGTGATCATTCCCGAGCGGAACCGCGCCGACCTCGACGACGTGCCTGGGGACGTGCGCGAGGCGATGCGCTTCCATCCGGTGATGACGCTCGGCGAGGTGCTCGACCTAGCCCTCGAGCCGAAGGCGAAGCCGAGCCTCCATGCGGTGTAATCACTGCCGGCCGCTGCCCGAGGAGGTCGCCCGCGCAACAGACCTTCTCGGGCGCCGCTGGGCGCTCGCGATCCTCTGGGCTGCGGCCGAGGCAGGCGCGGTGCGTTTCAACGAGTTCAAGCAGACCCTCGAGGGCATCCCGCCGCGCACGCTCGCGGCGCGTCTCAACGAGCTCGAGGAGGCGGGCGTGCTCGAGCGGCGCGTCTTCGACTCGCGTCCACCGCGCGTCGAGTACCGCCTGACCGAGACGGGCCGTCGCCTCCGTTACGTCGTCGAGGCCCTCAGCGCGTTCGCGGCATCCGCCTAGGCGGGTGCCAGGGCGGCGATCTCGCGCTCGAGCGCGAGCCGCTCGAGGGCCTTCGTCTCGATCTGGCGCACACGCTCGCGCGTCAGGCCCATCTCGCGTCCGATCTGCTCGAGGGACTTGGGGTCACGATCGCCGTCCAGCCCGTAGCGCAGCTTGATCACCTGCTTCTCGCGCTCGGGCAGCTTCTCGACCACCCCGCGTAACGCATGCTCGCTGAGGCCGACGACGACCTCCTCCTCGACGTTGCCCTTGTCCGTGGCGACGATGTCGCCGAAGGCCGTGTCGCCCTCGTCGCCGAGCGGCTTGTCGAGGCTCGCGACCGCGCGCGCCGCCGACCGCACCTCGCGGACGTGCTTGAGGGAGAGCTTCGCCGTCCTTGCCACCTCCTCGTCCGTCGGCGGCCGCTCGAGCTTGAGTGTCAGTTCCCGCTCGGCACGGGCGATCTTCTGCTCCCGCTCGACGATGTGGACGGGAATGCGAATCGTGCGCGACTTGTTGGCGACGCCGCGCTGCACCGCCTGCCGGATCCACCAGGTCGCGTAGGTCGAGAACTTGTAGCCGCGACGCCAGTCGAACTTCTCCACGGCGCGGATCAGCCCGATGATCCCCTCCTGGATCAGGTCGAGCAGCGAGAGGCCGTGCCCCTGGTACTTCTTGGCGATCGAGACCACGAGGCGAAGGTTCGAGTTGATCATCTTGTCCTTCGCACGTCCGTCGCCACGCTCGATCAGCTTCGCGAGCTCCACCTCCTCGGCGGCTGTCAGGAGCGGATAGCGGCCGGCCTCGTTGAGGAAGAGCTGGACCGAGTCCGTCGTCATCGCGGCGACCGTCTCGTTCGAGTAGTGCGTCTCGCCGACGTCCGGGAGGCTGCAGTCGTCCGTGAGCTCGATCCCGCGCTCCTCGAACTGCTCGTACAGCGCCGTGACCTCCTCGTCGTCGAGGTCGAGCTCGGTCAGGACCTGCGTGAACGCAGACAGGTTGACGCAGCCGGCTTCGTCGGCATGTTCCATCAGCGCGCGTAGCTGGTCGTGGCTCATCCCCCTGCTATTGCCACGCCTTCCGGTTCGGTAACGCGTATACGTTTCGGGCCGCATTCAGCGGTAAACTCGGGAGCGGTGAAGGCGCCGGACACGCTCTGGGAGCTCGTCTTCCTGATGGTGATCCTCAAGATCCCCATCGCATATCTCTGCTACGTGGTTTGGTATGCGGTGAAGGCCGAGCCACACGGACGCGGCGGTCCTGCCGGAGTTCGCGTGGTACCCGACCCGCCGCCGCCGGGCGTCGACCACTTCCGCCGGCGGCCGCGCCGCCGGCCGCCTCGCCCGCACGGCGGCCCGTCCCGGGTCTACGCGCGCACGGCGCGCGCGGCGGCTGCGCGCGCCGATAGGATCGCCCGCGGTTGAACGCCGAAAGCGAGATCCTCCGCGAGCGTGCGGAGCCTGCGGGCCGTCGCACGGCGGAGACCGTCGCGGGCTTCCTGGCGGCGACCGCGATCTTCGTGAGCCTCGTGGGCATCGCGTGGCACCCGTTACGCCTGATCCTGCCGTCGCTCGCAGTCGCGCTCATCGCCTCGGGGATGGGTGGCGAAAAGGGCCGCCTCCAGCTCGCGGCCGTGCTCATCTGTGCCGTCTGCCTCTTCTTCGGGTTCACGGTCGCGGTGGTCACGAGCCACCCGCTCTGGTAGCGCAGCGGCGCTGCTACAACAGTCTTGGACATGGGACGTCCCGACGTCGACGGGCTGAACACCGGCTACGCAGCGCTGCTCCTCGAGCAGTACCTCGACAACCCCGGCGCCGTGCCCGAGGAATGGCGCGACCTGTTCGAAAGCGAGCCCGAGGCGCTCCTCCGTCGCCAGCCGGGTCTCGCGCGCCTGCTCGAGCGCGCTGCCGCGGACGGGGACGGACACACGGCGCCGGTCGCCGCGCCCCCGCCTCCCGCAGCTGCGCCCGCACCTGCACCGGTGCCGGCAGCTCCCGCGGACAAGGAGCTCCTCGGCGGCATCGCCGCCGCGATGGCGCTCGTCAAGGCGTTCCGCATGCACGGTCACCTGGCTGCGCGGATCGACCCGCTGGGCTCGGAGCCGCACGGCGATCCGGCGCTCGAGCCCGAGCGCTTGATCCCCAAGCTGACGCCCGAGCTCCAGGCGCGCATTCCCGCCTCGCTCCTCCGCCTCTTCGTCGAGGGCGAGACGCTCGCCGACGCGCTGCCGCGGCTGCGGGAGACCTACACCGGCACGATCGCCTACGAGATCGAGCACATCTCCGACCACGAGGAGCGCGTCTGGCTGCGGCAGGCGATCGAGTCGGGCCGCTACCGCCGTCCGCTCTCGCGCGACGAGCGGGTGCGCCTGCTCACCAGGCTGAGCCAGGTGGAGGGGATGGAGCGCTACCTGCGGCGCGCGTTCCTCGGCCAGAAGCAGTTCTCCGTCGAGGGGCTCGACGTGATGATCCCGATGCTCGACGAGGCGATCGATCTCGCCGCCGCGGGCGGCGCCCACGAGATCGTGCTCGGAATGGCCCACCGCGGCCGGCTCAACGTCCTCGCTCACGTCGTCGGGCGCCCGTACGAGACGATCCTGCGCGAGTTCGAGGGCGAGCGCACGATCGAGGCCGTCGTGTCCAGCGAGGAGGGAGGCAGCGGCGACGTCAAGTACCACCTCGGCGCGCAGGGAACCCGCTCGACCCCGACCGGCGACATCACGATCACGCTCGTCTCCAATCCGAGCCACCTCGAGGCGGTCGACCCGGTCGTCGAAGGGAGGGCGCGCGCGGAGCAGACCGACCGCTCCTCCCGGCAGGGGTACCACGACCCGAGCGTCGCTCTTCCGGTCCTCATCCACGGCGACGCGTCGTTCGCCGGCCAGGGGAGCGTCGCCGAGACGCTCAACCTCCAGGCGCTCGCCGGCTACTCGACCGGCGGCACGCTGCACCTGATCTCGAACAACCAGGTCGGTTTCACGACCGACCCGGAAAGCGGGCGCTCGACGCGCTACTCGAGCGACCTCGCCAAGGGCTTCGACATCCCGATCGTCCATGTCAACGCCGACGACCCCGAAGCGGCGCTCGCGGCGATCCGGCTAGCGCTCGCGTACCGACGTCGCTTCGGCCACGACGTCGTCGTCGATCTCGTCGGCTACCGGCGCCACGGCCACAACGAGCAGGACGAGGCCGCGTACACGCAGCCACTCCTAGCGGCCGCGATTGCAGAGCATCCGACGGCGCGCGAGCAGTTCGCCGCGCGTCTCGTGACCGAGGGCGACGTCACGCAGGAGCAGGCGGACGAGCTGGACGAGGAGATTCTCGCCGAGCTCCGCCGGGCCCACGAGGCGCTGAAGCAGACGTTCGGCCGGCCGGAGCCTCCGGCACGCGACGACACGCACATTCCGGCTGCGACCGGCGACGAGGTCGTGACGGCGGTCGCCGCCGAACGGCTGCGCGCCCTCAACGAGCAGCTCCTCCGCGTTCCCGACGGCTTCTCGCCGCACCCGAAGCTCATGCGCCAGCTCGAGCGGCGGCGCGAGACCCTCGAAGAGGGCGGGATCGACTGGGGCCAGGCGGAGGCGCTCGCGTTCGCCTCGCTCCTCGTCGAGGGGATCCCGATCCGGCTGACGGGCCAGGACACCGAGCGCGGCACGTTCTCGCACCGGCACGACGTCCTCCACGACGTGCAGACGGGGGCGACGTACACGCCGCTCCAGCATCTCGACGACGCGGGAGCGGCGTTCGAGATCTACAACTCCCCGCTCTCGGAGTACGCCTGCGTCGGCTTCGAGTACGGCTATGCCGCTGCGGCGCCGGAGGCGCTGGTCCTCTGGGAGGCCCAGTTCGGCGACTTCGTCAACGGCGCGCAGATCGTGATCGACCAGTTCATCGCCGCCGGGCTGTCGAAGTGGCGGGAGTCGACCCGCCTCACGCTCCTCCTGCCGCACGGCTACGAGGGCAACGGGCCCGAGCACTCGAGTGCCCGCCTGGAGCGCTTCCTCCAGCTTGCTGCGCAGGAGAACCTACGGATCGCCAACTGCACCACGTCCGGCCAGTACTTCCACCTGCTGCGGCGGCAGGCGCTCGACGCAACCGCGCGGCCCCTCGTGGTCATGACCCCGAAGGGGCTTCTGCGGCTGAAGCAAGCGGGCTCGACGCTCGAGGATCTGGCGAGCGGCGAGTTCCGGCCCGCACTCGACGACCCGGGCTTTGTCGGGGGAGACCGAGAGCGCGTCGAGCGGCTCGTGCTCTGCCAGGGGAAGGTCTACTACGACATCGTCGGCCACGAGGAGCGTGGGCAGGCGGCCGGCGTGGCGGTCGCCCGGATCGAGCAGCTCTACCCGTTCCCGGTCGAGCGCGCAAAGGCATTGGTCGCCGGGTACCCGAACCTGCGCGAGCTCGTGTGGGCGCAGGAAGAGCCGCAGAACATGGGCGCCTGGCGCGCGATTCGGCACCGGCTCGAAGAGACGAAGCCGGAAGGCGTGCCGCTCCTGTACGTCGGACGTCCCTGGCGCGCCAGCCCGAGCGAGGGCTATCCGACCGCGCACCTGCGCGAGCAGGATCGCATCGTCCGCACGGCCATGAGTCTCTAGGCAGGCCCGGATCTAGCGGCCGTGTGCTACCGGCGGCGGCGGGTTGCCTTGGCCGCCCGCGCCGCGAGCGTCGGGCCGTGCTTGCGCGCCAGCTTCAGGAGCTGCCGGCGCTGTTGCGGGGGGAGGCGGCGCCAGATGTCCCACGCCGCGACCGTGAGGGCCCACGGCGTGGGGCGGAACTTGCGGAACCGGCCGGCCATGCTTGGATCCTGGCAGATCGGGCCCGTGGCTGCGCGGTACCGGCCCAACCTCAGCCGAATCACCTCTGCCGGGAGGACCCGTATGGATGTGGTTCTTGTCGCCGTAGCCGTGGCCCGGCCGTTCGCCGGTCGTTGATGGCAGCGACGAAGGGGGCGGCGGAGTGGCCGTCGTCGCGGGCGGCGGTGGCGTTGGTGGCGGCGGAGGACTGAGCGCTCCGGTCGAGGTCGGAGGAGGGCGCCGAGCAGGAGCATGCTTCGTCCGGGTCGCGCTCGGCTTCGGCGCCGGCTGAACGATGAAGCGAGCGGGCGGGGTCGGAGCCACGTGAGAGGCTGGTGCCTCGCGCGGCGGCCCGGGAATCGCGGGCGCTCGAACGACGCTTTGGCTGGGACTCGGTCCGAGCGCGATGCCGAGAGGGGCCGGGGTCGATGCGAGAAGGCGCGGGATAAGCGCGCCGCCGACGACGGCGATCGCGAGCAGAAGCGCAGCGGTCACCCGCTCCTTCCGGCTCATGCCATTCCCTCCTCCCGCCGACAACATCCCCAAGGGACTATCGGCAGAAGGGGGTTTCGGCTTGACCTTGGGGAGGTCGCAGCTGAGCAGCTTCAAGCTCAAGCTCGTTGCGTATTTCGTCCTGCTCTCGCTCATCCCTCTGGCGGCCACGTACTGGGGGTTCAGCACGGTGGCCGGCGCCGGCGAGTCGCGACAGGTCACCCTGCGCCAGGAGGCGGGGCTTCGCGCCGCGCTTACGCTCTACCAGCAACGGGCCGACCGGGCGCAGGCGGAAGCAGAGCGGCTCGCGCGCTCGCGACCGCTGCAGAGCGCGCTCGAGCGCCAGGACCACCGGGCGCTGCGACGGATCCTCGCCCATGAGCCGTCGCTGTATGTCGTCGGCGCAGGTGGACTTCGCGCGGGCGCTCTGCCGCGTCTCGCGGCTCGGCTGCCCGTCGACGTCGTCGTGGGAGCGCGTCGCCTCGGCGAGGTCGTGGCGACGGTTCCGCTCGATGTCGGCCTCGTCGAGCGCCTTCGCCGCGGTGCGGCGTTCGACACCGGCGACGTTCTCGTGCTGCTCGAGGGAACGCGGATCGTGGCGTCGGCGCCGTCGCTTCACGGTCAGGTCGCCGTGGCGGCGGGGCGGAGCGCGACGGTGCAGGTAGCGGACTCCCGGTACCAGGCGCTCGCCGGGCCGGTGCTCCCGGAAGTGCCCGCGGCGCGGCTCGCCGTCCTGACGCCAAAGGCTCTGATCGACGCCGCCGACGCGCGAACACGCGACCGGATCCTCCTCGGGTTGCTCGCATGCCTCGCGCTCGTAGGTGGGGTCGCGTACCTGCAGGGGCGGTCGATCGTCCGGAACCTCCGCCGTTTCGCCACGGCCGCGCGGGAGATCGCGCACGGGAGCCTGGGCGAGCGGGTGCCCATCCGCGGCCACGACGAGTTCGCGGCCCTCGGTGCCGCGCTCAATGACATGGCGACGCAGCTCGAGGCGCGGCTCGCCGAGCTCGAGGCCGAGCGCGCCCGCGGGCGGCAGGCGCTGGCTCGCTTCGGTGAGGCGCTTGCGGCGACACACGACGCCGAGCAGCTGCTCCGCATCGTTGCGGCGGAGGCGGCAGAGGCGACTTCCGCGCGAGGCTGCCGGATCGTGTCGGCGGACGGGTCAGTCGTCGTGAGCGGCGACGCGAATGCACAGGGCGAACGGCTGAGCCTGCCGCTGAACGCCGCGGGCGAGCACTTCGGGACGCTGGAGCTCGTCGGCGACTCATTCACCGAGGAGCAGCGGTTGAACGCCGCGTTGCTTGCGGCGCAGGCCGTCGTGGCGCTCGAGAACGCTCGCCTGCATGGGATGGTCGAGCGGCAGGCGCTCGTCGACGGCCTCACGGGTCTGGCCAACCGTCGCGCCTGTTCCGATGCCCTTCAGGGAGAGACGGCTCGCGCAGAGCGCCTCGGCACGCCGTTCTCGGTCGTTCTCGTCGACCTCGACGGGTTCAAGGACGTGAACGATGCCCATGGACACGCCGTCGGGGACGGGATGCTGCGGGCGTTCGCCGACGTTCTCCGCGAGACGCTCCGCGAGTCGGACGTTGCGGGGCGCTGGGGCGGCGAGGAGTTCCTACTCCTGCTACCCGGTGCCGACGAGGAGGGAGCGGCTCAGCTCGCCGAGCGCGTCCGTGTCGGGCTGGCCGAGCGGAGCATCCCCGGCGCTCCCGGTCTCCGCGTGACTGCGAGCTTCGGGGTCGCCGAGTTCGGGTCCGGTTCGAGCGTCGAACAGCTTCTCACGGCCGCCGACGGCGCTCTCTACCGGGCGAAGCGCGCTGGGAAGAACCGCGTCGAGCGAGCCGTCCCGGCCGCGTTTTGACACTTCCGAACCGGAAGCCAGCAGCAATCCCGGTTATCATGCGCGCGGACGACGAGTACGACCCATGGGAGGACGCTTCATGCCGGTAGAAACACCGTCCATCTTCGCGCAGGTCATCAAGGATCACCTCGACCTGAAAGAGCGGAACGCGCAGCTCGGCGACACGATGCCGATCGAGCACTATAAGGACGGGGATCGCTTCGAGAACCATCCGCTCTTCAAGAGCGAGGAACAGGCGCGAATCGAGGAGACGATGGACGGCCTCGAGCCGGACTTCAGCGACGCGAGCCTCGAAGACGTCGGCGTCTGGCCGGGCGAGGAGCCGGTCGAGGAGCTTACGGCCGAGACGAGAGAGGCGACCGTGCCGGTGGCCGCGGAGGAGTCCGCGTTCTGGGGCAACGGCGGGGCCCGCGACTTCGACTGGGGCGACTAAGTAGCTCGCGGGTGCTGCGCACCCGCTCGTTGGGATAAGGAACTCCGCGTCCGCGAGAGCGCGGTCTCGCGAACGCTCTGTGCAGTTTGGCTTCGATGCTCTTGATGGGATCGCTGCCTCGTGCGCTCGCGCGCAGCGGAGGCCGGCGCGAGCGCAGTTCGGCCTCCGGCTAAGTCCCCGCTGCGCGGATGCCTTGGCCTCCGGCCCTCGCGCCGTGGGGCTTGTGGCGGTTAGCTGTCCAACGTGCTTAGGAACTACAGTTAGAGCACTGATGCGACGAGCTTTAGGTCCCTCACGAACGCCTCCATCTCTCTCTGGCGGGACTCGTCGTCGCGCTGGCGGAGGATTGCGCTCG
>Ga0209474_10001758_pt1 | contig 20627 bp, 16 predicted proteins | sample GraSoiAngelo_145_FD_185902 | JGI IMG/M metagenome (GOLD analysis project Ga0209474, IMG submission 185902) | Grasslands soil microbial communities from the Angelo Coastal Reserve, California, USA - 14_1009_05_20cm (SPAdes) (version 2) | ecosystem: Environmental > Terrestrial > Soil > Grasslands... | reverse complement strand
GTCGCGGACGGGACTCTTCGGCGGGAACTCGAACTGGCGCGGGCCGGTGTGGTTCCCGGTCAACTACCTGCTGATCGAGTCGCTGCAGAAGTTCCATCACTTCTACGGGGACGACCTGAAGGTCGAGTGCCCCACCGGCTCCAGCCGCCTGCTGAACCTGTGGGAGGTGGCGGCCGAGCTCTCCCGCGGCCTCACGCGGCTGTTCCTGCGCGGCCGCGACGGGCGGCGGCCGGTGTACGGCGGCAGCGAGCGGTTCCAGAAGGATCCGCACTGGCGCGACCTGATCCTGTTCTACGAGTACTTCCACGGTGACGACGGCGCCGGCATCGGCGCCAACCATCAGACGGGGTGGACGGGCCTGGTCGCCAAGCTCATCGAGCAGAGCGGCGATTGACGTGTACGCTGGCCGAGGCCGACCGCCAGTCGCAAGCTGAGCCCCGGCGAAGCCCAAGGAGGAAACGCGTTGGCGACGACGGACCGTGTTCGAGAAATTCTGACCTGGTACGGCAGCGACAGCCCCGGCACGCTGACCAACCTGTCCCGCATGCTGAACGCCGGCACGCTCGGCGGCAGCGGCAAGATGGTCATCCTGCCGGTCGACCAGGGCTTCGAGCACGGACCGGCCCGCAGCTTCGCACCCAATCCGGCCGGCTATGACCCGCGCTACCACTTCCAGCTGGCGCTCGAATCGGGCTGCAGCGCCTACGCGGCGCCGCTCGGATTCCTGGAGGCGGGGGCCCGCGAGTTCGCCGGCCAGATCCCGCTCATCCTGAAGGTCAACAACCACGACGTGCTGTACGAGGAAAAAGACCCGATCCAGGCGATCACGGGCTCGGTGAGGGATGCCCTTCGGCTCGGCTGCGTCGGCATCGGCTACACCATCTATCCCGGTTCGACGCATCGCCTGGACATGTACACCAAGCTGCGCGAGCTGGCCGAAGAGGCCAAGCAGAGCGGACTGGCCGTGGTGGTGTGGTCCTATCCGCGCGGCTCGGGCCTGTCCAAGGAAGGCGAGACGGGCATCGACGTGACCGCCTACGCGGCCCACATCGCCGCCCAGCTCGGCGCCCACATCGTCAAGGTCAAGCTTCCGTCGGCCCACCTCGAGCAGGCACCGGCCAAGAAGGTCTACGAGACCGAGGGCGTCCCGGTCGGAACGCTGGCCGAGCGGGTGCGTCACGTCGTGCAGTCGACGTTCAACGGCCGCCGGGTCGTGATCTTCTCGGGCGGGCCGACCGTCAGTGACGAGCAGGTCTACGACGAGGTGCGGGCGATCCGCGAGGGCGGCGGCTTCGGCTCGATCATCGGGCGCAACTCGTTCCAGCGGAAGAAGCCCGACGCGCTCAAGTTCCTCGGCACGATCATGCGCATCTACGCCGGCACCCACAAGTGATCGTTCTCGCCGGCGACGTGGGCGGCACCAAGACCGCCCTCGCCCTCTTCGACAAGGACGAGCGCGGCGGGCTGCGGCTGGTGCGCGACGGCACGCTGCCGAGCCGCGAGTCTGCCTCCCTCGAGAGCGCCGTCGAGCACTTCCTCGCCGCCAGCCGCCCGCCCGCGATCGCCGCGGTGTGTCTGGGCGTGGCGGGGCCAGTGGTCGACGGCCGCTGCGTGGCGACGAACCTGCCGTGGGTCATCGACGAGCGGGTGCTGCGCGACGCGATCCCGTCGCCGCGCGTGAAGCTGCTGAACGACCTGGAGGTCGCCGCCCACGGCGTGCTGGCGCTGCCCGAGACCGACCTGCGCACGCTGCAGCCCGGCGTTGCCCGGCGGGGCAACCAGGTGCTGATTGCGGCCGGCACCGGCCTCGGCGAGGCGCTCATCATCCGTGACGAGGAGCATCGCATCGTCATCGCCAGCGAGGGCGGTCACGGCGACTTCGCGGCGCGCGGCGACCTCGAAGAGGATCTGCTGCGCTACTTGCGCAAGGAGTATGGCCGCGTGTCGCTCGAGCGGGTGCTGTCGGGACCGGGCCTGTTCAACGTCTACCGGTTCCTGCGCGACACCGGGTGGGCCAAGGAGTCGCCGGCGGTCGCCGAGCGGATGCGCACCACCGATCCCCCCGCGGTCGTCACCGAGATGGCGCTCACGCAGTCGGATCCGCTCTGCCACAAGGCGCTGGACATGTTCGTGTCGGCGTACGGCGCCGAGGCCGGCAATCTCGCGCTCAAGGCGCTGGCCGTCGGCGGCGTGCTCGTCGGCGGCGGCATCGCGCCGCGGATCGTCGAGCGCCTGGCGGCCGGCGGGTTCGTGACGGCGTTCCGTGACAAGGGCCGGCTGGCGCCGCTGATGGAGTCGCTGCCGATCAATGTCGCGCTCAACCCGCGTGCGCCGCTGCTCGGCGCCGCCCGGGTCGCCGCCGAGATGGTGTAGATGGACTGAGAACGTCCGGGGGGCTCGGGGGGCCCGTCGAGGCTCCCCATGTCAACGGTCGTTCACTCGCGATCTTCGTCGTCGAGGTGGAGCGGCAACGTCACGGTGAAGGTGGACCCGCGCCCGACCTCGCTGGCGACCTCGATCGTTCCCCCGTGGCTCTGGACGATCCCCAGGCTGACCGACAGGCCGAGCCCGGTCCCACTGACCTCGGGCTTCGTCGTGAAGAACGGATCGAAGATGCGTCCGAGAATATCGGCCGGGATGCCCGGACCGGTGTCGGCGAAGGCGATGCGCACGCTGTCGCCGGCGGCGGCCGTCCGGATCGTCAGGGTGCCGCCCGCCTTCATCGCAAACACGGCGTTGTTGATGATGTTGAGGAAGACCTGCTTGATGCGCGGCACGTCCATCTCCACCATCGGCAGGTCCGGCGCGTACTCCTCGGTGACGCCGAGCGTGTTGAGCGCCCCCTGACGGCGGACCATCGCCACCACCTGCTCGAGCACGGTGTTGACGTCGGTCGGCTCCGGCCGGAAGTCGCGCTGGCGGCTGAACTGCAGCAGGTCGCGGACGATGTCGCGCGCCCGCGAGGCTTCCTCCTGGATGAGCCCGAGCTCTTCCCGCATCGGATCCTCGGTCGGCAGCCGCTCGGCGATGAACGAGGCGAAGCCGAGGACGGTCGTCAGCGGATTGTTGATCTCGTGCGCGATGTTTGCGGCCAGCTCGCCGATGGCGGCCAGCTTGGTGGACTGCACGAGCTGGGCCTGCGTCTGCTTCAGCTCGACCATCTGCTGCTTGACGCCCTCGTAGAGCCGGGAGTTCTCGATGGCCAGCGCGCTCTGCAGCGCGATGCCCTCGGCCAGCCGCAGCTCGTCGGGGGTGAAGCGGTGCACGTCCTTCAGCCACAGCACCGAGAAGCCGCCGATCAGCTCGTCCTTCCAGTGGATCGGCTGGATCAGCATCGACTTGTGGGCGACGGTCTGGGCGACCGGCATGTCGCTCCACCCCTCGGCCTGGCTGTCCGACGACGCGATCGCGACCTTGCCCCTCCGCAGCTCGGTGATCACCGCGGCATCGAGCTTCAGCCGGGCGGCCAGCGGAGTTCCCAGGATGTCCTTGGGGATGTGATAGCCGACCAGCGGCACGAAGTGGGTGCGGTCGGGGGCGAGTAGCCAGGCCACGCCCATGTCGCCGCCGAGGGCCCGGACCATCTCGCGGGTCGCGCGACGCAGCACCTCCGACAGCTCCAGCGTCCCGCCGATGGCCTGGCTCACCGAGACCAGCGTCTCGGTGTGCCGCAACCGCACCTGGGTTTCCTCGTAGAGGCGCGCGTTGCGGATGGCGACGGCGGCCGACGTGGCCAGCGCCTGCACCAGCGCGACCTCCTCGGTGGTGAACTCGCGTCGCTGGCGCGACACGCCGACCAGTACGCCGACCGGCGTGTCTTCCAGCAGCAGCGGCACGCCGACCAGCGACATCAGGCCCTCGGCCCGCGCCCAGTCGCGCTCCTTGAGACGCGGGTCCACCTGGAGGTCGGGGATGACGATCGGCGCCAGGTGCTCCATGACCCAGCCGACGATGCCTTCGCCGGGCTCGAAGCGGCGCCGCCCGTCGTCGGGCTGCTCGGCGAGGCCGGCCTGGGCGTGCAGCCGATACTCGCCGGGCGCTACCTGCAGCCAGATGCGGACGACGTCGAGGCTGATGCGGCTGCGCACGAGCTCGGTGAAGCGCTGCAGCACGGCCGTGAGCCGCAGCGTCGAGGCCAGCAGGTGGCCGGCCTCCACGAGGCTTTGCTGCTCGGCGGCCCGTCGCACGACCCCGTCGTAGAGGCGGGCGTTCTCCACCGCGATCGCCACCTGGTTGGCCACGATGTTCAGCAGCTGCTCCTCGTCGGCCTTGGCGCCCGGCGGCAGCACGTGACGGGCCGTCATCGCGCCGAGCGAACGGCCGCGCACGGTCAGCGGCAGCGTCCAGTCCACCTCGGTCCAGTCGTCGGCGGCCGCCACGCCGGCGCCGGCCAGCACGCTGCGCGGCCGGTCGACCAGCTCCCCGCTGACGGCGACCTTGACCTCGAACTCGGGCAGGTCGACGGCGAGCGAGCGGGTGCCGAGCGCGCGGGCCAGCGCCGGCAGCAGCTGCTCCAGCATCGGGGTGACGCCGACCTCGGAGGTGATGTCCTGCACGGCCCGGTGCAGATCGGCCAGCTGGGTCGCGCGCCGGACGAAGTGCTGGTTGAGCCGCTTGAGCTCCTCGACCTGGTTCACCAGCCGGTACACGAGCCGCTGGTTCAGCTCCCGGAGATAGATGCCGGCCTCGCGCTCCTCGACGTGCTCGCGCTTGCCGTGCAGGAACTCCTCCACCTGCTTGGGGAACGCATCGACGTCGATCGGCTTCTGGATGTAGCCGTCGCAGCCGGCCACCAGGGTGCGCTGACGATCGCCTTCCATCGCGTAGGCGGTGACCGCGATGACCGGGGTGTTGGCGAAGGCCGGGAACGACTTGATCACCGCCACCACCTCGTAGCCGTCGATGGCCGGCAGGTTCACGTCCAGCAGGATCAGCGACGGCTCCTCGCGGATGGCGGCCTCGATCCCGGCCAGTCCGTCCTCGGCGTCGACGATCGAGTACCCCTCCGCCTCGAGGATGGCGCGGACCAGCATGCGGTTCTCGCGGTTGTCCTCGATGTAGAGGATCTTGGCCTTCTTGGCGTCGCGACGACTGATCGGCATGCGTCGTCCTTTACGTCTGGGCCGCGGTGAGCGGCAAGGTGAAGTGGAACGTCGAGCCCTGGTTCTCCCGGCTCTCGGCCCAGATCCGGCCGCGGTGGAGCTCGATGAACTTCTTGCTGATGGCCAGGCCGAGCCCGGTGCCGTCGGCCTGCTGGGCCAGCGGATTGTCGAGCCGCTGGAACGGCTCGAACAGGCGCTGCAGGTCCCCCGGCGAGATGCCGATGCCGGTGTCGGCGACCGACACGTGGACGGCGTCGCCCTCGGGGCGCACGTGGACCAGCACGCGACCGCTGTGCGTGAACTTGATCGCGTTGGACAGCAAGTTCAGCATCACCTGCTTGATCCGGGTGCGATCGGCGTGCACCGGCGCCAGCTCGACCGGCACGTCCTTCTCCAGCTTCACGCGCTTGTCGCGCACCAGCGGCATCGAGGACTCGATGCACTCGGCGAGGACGTCGAGCAGGTCGACGCTCTCCGGGCGCATCTCGAACTTGCCGGCCTCGATGCGGGAGAAGTCGAGAATGCTGTTGATCAGCTCCAGGAGGTGACGGCTGGAGTTGTGCACGGAGCGCACGTAGGCCTCCTGCCGCTCGGTCAGCTCGCCGTCCAGCCGATTCAGCAGCACCTTGCTGAAGCCGATGATCGAGTTCAGCGGCGTGCGCAGCTCGTGCGACATGTTGGCCAGGAACTGCGACTTCAGGCGGCTGGCCTCCAGCAGGCGGGCGTTGGAGGTGGCGAGGTTCTCGTAGAGGCGCGCGTTCTCCAGCGAGATGGCCGCCTGGGTGGCCAGCAGCAGGAGCATGTCGAGCTCCTGGTCGTCGTAGATCTCGCCGGACAGCTTCTCGCCGAGCAGGAGAATGCCGTTGAGCTTGTTCTCCACCTTCAGCGGCACGATGAGGGCGGCCTTGATCGCCTCCAGCTCGCCCTCGGCGGTCTCGAAGTAGCGGGCGATCCTCGGATTGAGTTTGGCCTCTTCCTTGACCAGCAGGCCGTCGGTCCCGGACAGCCACTGCACGATGGGGCTGTCGGACCGGATCGCGTCGACCGAGGCGCCCTCGTCGAGGGTCGTCTCCTCGCGGTAGTTCAGGAAGGCGCCGGTGCCGGGGTCGTGGATCATCAGGGTGGCGTGGGTGCCGGGGATCCCTCGCACGAGCCCGTGCACGAGCGTGTCGACCAGCTCGTTGAAGTTCAGGATCGAGCTCATCCGCTTGCTGAGCTGCAGCAGCGTCTCGTAGCAGCCCCGCCGCTTGCTGAACGTCAGCCGCTGGATGCGATCGTCGAGGCCCTTGCCGAGCGGCGAGATGAGCAGGGTGATGATGCCGCCCATCGGCACCACCATCCACAGCGCGCTGGCCTCCTTGAGGTCGAACGCGTCCTCGATGACCTTGGTGAAGACGGCCAGGATCGCGGTCAGCACGGTGCCGACCAGCGCATAGACGGCCGTCTTCTTCACCGCCACCGTGACCGCGAACAGGCGGTAGCGGACGATGGAGGTGCCCAGCATGAGCGCGAAGACCATGTTGGCGGGGATGCCGAGCGGGTACACGTAGTCGGCGGCGGGAATGACGCGGGCCAGGAGGAAGCGCGCGAAGTCCACGAAGCCGCCGGCCAGGCTCACCAGGGTGCCGAGCACGATCAGCGTTCCGCGGTTGCGGCGGAAGCTGGAGTCGATGCCGCGGCTGTCCTTCACGAGCTGGTAGACGCCGTAGATCATGAAGCCGTAGAGCGCGAGGAAGTTCGGCAGGTACAGGGGCCCGGTGGCCGGCGCCCAGCCCCAGTACGTCGTCTTCACGCCGGTCATGAACAGCGGCGTGCCGGACAGGTTGATGAGCTCGTAGACGAAGGCGATCAGGTAGGCCAGCACCAGCGAGGGCCGGTGCCGGGTGGTGCTGTCGAGGAAGATGAGGACGAAGTGATAGTAGAACGCCGGCACCGCGATGATGCCGGCGTGGATCAGGATCTCGGCGAAGTAGGCCGTCCACTCGTCGGGGCTGTTGCGCAGCACGAAGGAACCGAAGTTCCAAAGCGCCATGCTGGAGGCGAAGTAGGCGAAGACGCGGTTGAGCCGGCTCCCCGGATTGCGCAGCAGCGCCAGCGCAGCCAGGGAGACGTTGAGGACGAACGCTACGAGCGGAAGGAGACTATGTGGGCTCACGCCCGTTCCCCTCGGACGGGTCGAGAGGAAGGTAGACCTTGTCCTGTCGGCGCACGGCCTCGATCTCGTCCTTGAGGATGCCGAAGATCACGAGGTCCCAGTACCGTTCACCGTCGAAGCCCGCCTGCCGGAGCACGCCCTCCTGTCGGAAGCCGTTGCGTCGCAGCGAGTTCATGCTCAGCACGTTGTACTCGTAGACCTTCGCCTCGATGCGCCGCAGCCCCAGGACGTCGACACCATAATAGGAGATGAGTTTACCCGCTTCGATGCCGAAACCCCGCTTCATTGCACGGACGTCGGCGACGATCGTCTCCAGGAACGCGTATCCCTCCAGCAGGTGGATGTTGAAGAGGCGCACCACCCCCACCGGTGTGGTCCACCCCCGGTAGGCCTCGATGACCAGCACGACCTGGGTCGGATCACTCAGGATCGCCTCGAAGAAGGCCGGGGACTTGTCCCAGACGTGGCGATAGGACTGCAGGAACTCGCTGCCGACCATGCGCTGCAGAAAGGGATCGTCGACCCAGGCCGACAGGTGCGGCAGGTCGTCGGGGGTCATGGTGCGCAGGTAGACGCGGGTCCCGCGAGAGATGACCACGCCCTGTTCGGCAGGACGGCTGCGCGAGTCCGATGGGGCGTTAGCCCCTTGCGGCTCCACTGCGATCACATTCCGGGACCGTTCCAGAGCGCGAAGGCGGCGATCGTCCCCGTAACCCTGAGCGCCCGGCACACCACTCCATTGGTCCGCAGGACGAGTGTGCCTCCGGCCTGCGTCTCGAGCACGCGACGCGCCTCGAGCAGGGCGGCGATGCCCGCGGCATCGGGCCCGGTGACGGCCTGCAGATCGACCATGACCCGCGCCGAGCCGCGCCCGATGGCGTCCCCCACGCGCGCCCGAAGGTGCGGCGCCGCCTCGTCCCGCTCGTCGATCGCGGCCGTGGCCATCACCGATGACTCCCTAGAAGGTGATCTCGAATCGCACCGTCGGCCAGCCGACGGCGCGCTCATCCGGCCGTACCTCCTGCAGCTCCCCATTGTCCAGCAGGTAGTACGCCGCGTCGAACCGAGCCTTGCTGTCCGTCTTGGCGTCCTTCACGTTCCGGCCGCGCTGCGTCACGACGCCGGCCTTCTCGGCGTTCCGGAACGGCTGGCGGAACACCGCGTTGAAGGGAAACTTGGCGCCCGGCATCCCGTCGATCGTGAACGTCCCGCCGCTGACGAAACCCAGGGGCTGCGGCGGCTGGAAATTGATGACGCCGCTGAACGTGCCCGTCTGCACCGGGAACTCGGGGCTGTCGGCCGAGTTGTCGAGCTGCACCACGACGGCATAGGTCCCGGAGACCGCGCCGCTCGTCGGGATGACCTGGCCGTACTTGTCGATGACGAGCTTGACGTCGTCGGTCCCGGTCGCGATGACCGTGCAGTCCTTCGTGCCGACCGTCACTTCCTGGGGATAGGGACACAGGAGCGAACCGAGCATCGCCACGCCCTGCAGCTGCGAGGTGGCGTGGCGGATGGCCGGGATGCCGACGGCACCGTTGGTGGCGTCGACCAGGCCGGTCGGGCTGGTGCCGCTCATATCGGGCATGAGGACGTTTCCGGCGGCATTGAGCAGCACCGCGTCCTCGTCGAGCTCGTAGAGGAACGCCTGGTTGGCGCCCGGCGCCGGCGAGCCCTGCGCCGCCGCCTCGGCCGCGCCGAACAGCAGCGCCGCTCCCAGCAGCACCACCCACGAGCTCCTGATCGCCTTGGTCTCCATCGCTCTCCTCGCTCCGTGCTTCGCCCTACACGAGTACCGCGCGCCCGCGATCGCGGGCATCTGCCGACCTCTGCTAGAAGCTGATCTCGAACTTCACGGTCGCCCATCCCGCGCCGAATTCGCTGGCCCGAACGGGGACGATGCTCTGCATGTCGTCGAGCAGATAGAGCGGCCGCGTGGCCGCGGCCAGGTCGTACCGTTCCATCGGATTGAGCGGCGCCGGCGCGCCGGCGAACGCGATCGCGTCGCACGGGAACGTCGGGCCACACGGCATCTGCAGCGTGCCGCCATGGCCGTCGGGCACCGGCAGCGCGGTGAGCACGAAGGGCAGCCGGAACGTCCCGGTGAACGGGATCGCCGCCCGGTTGCGGTCGATCATCATCTTCCCCACGACATGCCCGAGCGGAACGCCATGCAGCACCGCCGGCGAGAAGTCCATCTTCCCCTTGAACGTGCCCTTCATGACGACGAACTCGGGCGAGTCGACCGGGTTGTCGCCCTGCACGACGATCGAGAACGTCCCCACGAAGTCACCGAGCCCCGTCCCCAGGCTGATGCTGTCCGAGCCCGTGGCGTTGACCGTACACGTCGTCGCGTTGGGGTTCACCACCGCCACCATCGCCGCCGGACACAGCGGTGTGCCGACGTCGGCGGTGCCGATCAGCTCGGACGTCGCCTTGCGATGCTCGAACTCGCCCCTGGACGTGAGCTTCATGTTCTCGGTCATCTCGTAGAGTCGGGCGCCGCCGGCCTCGGCCGTCGCCGGGGCACCGGCGCACGCCAGGACGGTCGCGCCAATGATCGCCACAGCCGTCTTCGTCAGCGCACTCATTTTGGTCTCCGGCGCCTCGTTCACCTTCGTCTCCGGTACCTTGTACAGCAACGGCAGTACCAAAGTCGGGTCGCGCCGTAACCATTCGAGAAATCAGCGAATCTGACATGAGTCCTGGTCGGAAGCCGGTCGATTTATCACCGCGATCGCCGGGCGCCCTGGCACGGGTGGCGAGAGATTGATCAGGCGCCCGGCAGCCGCGCGGGCTCGGTCGCGCGCGTCCACGCGAGCAGGCTGATTCCGGCTGAGATAGCGGGGCCGCACACCCCGAAAGAGGTCGAAGGCCGCCGTCGGCAGCAGCCAGCGCAGCGCGCGGCAGGCTTCCCACGTCCCCCGCCGGGCCCGCACCTCGGCGAACGTGCGCAGCACACGCGCCGGCCGGTCGTACGTGAGGAAGACGGCGTGGCCGCCGGGCTTCAGCGCGCGCCGACAGGCCGCCAGGAACCCCGCCGGATCCGGATGCCAGTAGAGCGTGTGCATGCTGACGACGACGTCGTACGTGCCCGCCGCGGGCAGTGGATCGCGCGCGACGTCGACGTGCTGGAAGCTCAGCGAGAGGCCGCTGTCTCGATGCGCGCGCCGCGCCACGCGCACGAGATGCCCGACCGAGTCGAGACCGACGACGGTCCAGCCGCGCCGGGCCAGGCGCTCGGCGACGGTGCCGATGCCGCACGACACGTCCAGGACCCGCGTCGCGACCGGTGGGCCGGGCGCGCCGCCGCTGGCGACGAGCGCGGCGATCTCGTCGAGGAGCGCCTGGTAGGGCGCGAAGCCGCGCACGATGGCGTCGTAGGTCAGGCCATAGCCGACCGCGATCAGCCGCTCAACCGCCGGCTGCGTCGACACGCGCTCTCCCATGGCGCCGGCCAGTTCCATCGCCTACTCCGCGCGATCCTTCCGCGCCCACACGAGCACGCTGGCGTCGTTGAGGAACGTCCGCCGGAACTCGAGGACGGTGAACCCGGCGGCGCGCAGATTGGCCCCGAACTGCTCCTCCGTCCAGTAATGGGGTCCGATCCGTCGCCGCGACGCCTCGAAGAGGGCGTGCGGCAGCAGCCAGAGCAGCAGGCACCGCATCGCCGGTCCCAGGCCCTCGCGCGCGCGCAGCTCGCGGAACGTGGCCGTGACGTCGGCCCGGCGCGTGTGGTTCACGAAGATCGCGTGGCCGCCGGGCCGGAGGATGCGATGGGCCTGGGCCAGCAGCGCCTGGGGATCGGCGTGCGCGTAGAGCGAATGGACGTTGACGACCTGGTCGAAGGAGGCGTCGCGGAAGGCCTTGGTGCTGGTCAGCTCGGCCTGCGTGAACGCCAGGTTGGCGAGCCGTTTCGCGCGGCGCTTCTCGCGCGCCAGCTCCACCAGGGCGCCGTACGGCTCGAGCCCGACGACCGAGAAGCCGGCCTCGGCGATCACGAACGTGAGGTTGCCGGGTCCGCAGTCGATGTCGAGGACCTGGACGGCGCGACGGTCCGGACTCTGCTTGGCCGAGGCCTCGACGAGGGCCAGGACTTCGGCCTGCAGCTTCTGGTAGGGACCGAACTTCTCGAAGATGTAGTCGTAGAGCAGACCGTAGCCGACCGACAGCATCCGGTCGACACCCCACTGGAGCCCGCCGTGCAGGGAGCTCATCACGACCTCCGCCGTGGCCGGACCGCGAGCCTGGACGCCGGGCGGGGGAGCCATCGCGGCGGCGCCTCAGCCTCGATCCGCCAGGACTTTTTCGACGGTCCCGCGCAGCTCGTCGGATGTGAATGGCTTGAGGAGAATCGCGTGGAAGCCCAGGCGATTCGCTTCGTTGATGATCTCGGGCGTGCCGTGGCCGGTGACGAGGACGACCGCCATGTTCGGATGCAGGACGCGCGCCTGCGCGAAGACCTCGAAGCCGGTCATCCCCGGCATCTTGTAATCGAGCACCATGAGGTCGAACGGCTCCTTGCGCATGAGCTCGACGGCGGCCTCGCCCCGGTTGGCGCCCTTGACGGCGTAGCCGAGCGCCTGCAGCACGTTGACGCAGAGCACGACCACCGGCCCCGCGTCATCGACGATCAGGATCTTCTTCCTGGGCGGTGTCAATTCGCCTGGGCCAGGGCCGGCGCGCCCGCCGCGCCGTTCGTCAGTGTTTCGTAGTCGCGAGTGATCTCTTCCAGCTTGGCCAGCGGAATCCGGAGGAAGGCCTCCGCCACGATCGGATCGAAGTGGGTGCCGCATCCCCGGGCAATCTCCTCACGGGCGGCGTCGAGCGGCAGCGCCGTGCGATACGGGCGGTTCGAGGTGATGGCATCGAAGACGTCGGCCACCGTCACCACGCGCGCGACCAGCGGGATGTCCTCGCCACGCAGTCCGTCGGGATAGCCGGTGCCGTCGAAGCGCTCGTGGTGGTGGCGCACGGCACACGTCTCCCGGGACAGGAAGCGAAGCGGCTCCAGGATCTTGGCGCCGACGGTCGGGTGGCTCTTGATGATCGCGAACTCGTCGGGCGTCAGCCGGTCGGGCTTGCGGAGGATCGTGTCCATGATCGACAGCTTGCCGAGATCATGCAGCATCGCGCCCCGCCGCACCACCTCGACCATCTCGGCGGTCATGCCGAGGGTCTGGGCGATCTCGGCCGCGTAGAGCGCCACCCGCGACGAGTGGCCCTTGAGGTAACGGTCCTTGGACTCGATGGCGTTGACGAACGCCGTGATCGTGTCGACCAGGTTGCGCTCGACGTTCTCGCGCAGGATCAGCTTCTGCAGGGCCACCGCCGTCGTCTGGGCGTAGCCCAGCAGCATCTCGCGCTCGTCGGGCAGGAAGCCGCCGGTCGCGACCTCGCGGGCCAGGCACACGACGCCCATGGAGCGCCCCACGCCGGGAATGACGGCCGCGATGGCCTCGAGCGGCCCGGCGGCGTTCGTCAGCGTCAGGATCTCCTTGCCGCCGGTGGCGACCAGGTCGTCGAACGAGCGCTGGAGCATCGTCAGCAGCCGGGTCACCAGCGTCGCCTCGCCCTGCTGGCTCGACCGGAAGGCGCCGTGCTCGTCGCGCAGCAGCACGAGCGCGGCGTCGCCCTTGAGGCTCTCCCCCACCAGCCGCAGGACCTCGTCCACGAAGGCGGACGTCTCCAGCCCCTGCAGCGCCAGGTCGCCGATGCGGAACAGGACCTCCACCCCGCGCTGGCGCCGGGACAGCTCCTCGGTGAGCCCGGCCGGCAACGGCACGTGCCCGTCCCACTTCTGGCGGTCGCCGCGGATCCGGGCCAGCAGCTGCTGGATCTCACGGATCGAGAACGGCTTCGGCAGGTAGTCGTAGGCGCCGTGCCGCAGACCGAAGACGGCGGAGTTCACCGACGGGTTGCCGGTGATGAGCACCACGGGCGTCTCCGGCTGCTTGCCCTTGACGGCGCGCAGGAGGTCGAGGCCCGAGAGGCCGGGCATCTTGATGTCGGAGACCACCAGATCGAACGGCTCGGCCGTGATCAGCGCCAGCGCCTGCTCGGCCGCGGCCGCCTGACTGACGGTGCAGCCGTTGGCGGAGAACGCGGATACCAGGAAGCGTAGGAGCGAGGCGTTGTCGTCCACCACGAGCACGCGCAGCGGCTCGGGAGCGGGCATCACCGGCACCGGGGAAGACATGGGTTCCTTTCCCACTACTTCGTGGTCGACATCTGGCTGAGAAATTCCATCCACTGGCGCGTCAGCACGCCATCGTTCGGGAACTTCAGCCCCTCGAACTCCTGCGGCAGTCCGGATGCGGCCGGCTTCGCCGTCTGTTCCACGACAGGCTGCTTGCGCGGCGCCGCCGGCGCGGCGGCCTTCGGCGGCGCGACGGGGGCCGGCGCCGGTAGCGTCACGCTGTTGATCAGCGCCTCCACCGTCAAGGCCACATCGGCCTCCGGCTCGGCGCCGGACGCGTCGTCGCGGGACGCGGCGGTCGGTTCCAGCATCTCGAGCCGATCGTCGATCCTGCGCGGCTCCGGCTCGCGGACGACCGGAGCGGCCGGCACGATCACCGGCGCCGCGGGCGCGAGGGGCTCGGACGCCGCCGGTCCGAGCAGGGCGGCCGCCAGGTCCTTGAAGGAGAGCCGCTTGGGCGTGGGCTCTGCCTTCGGCGCGACCTCCGCCCTCGGCGGGCGCGGGCCCAGCTCCGGCAGGCTGCGCAGGCTCACGCGCTCGGTCTCCTTCGGCGCGCTGGGCACCGGCGCTGGCTCCGCGAGCGCCGGGGGATTCTCGAGGACGAGCGGATTCTCCAGGACCAGCGTCGGCATCTCCGACGTGTCGGGGAAGCTGGCTTCCAGCTCGGCCGTCGCCCGCACGACGAGGGGCCCGTCCTTCGCCAGGACCAGCACCGGCTCGTCGACGACGAGCTCAGGCTCGGTGAGGGCACCGGCGGCCGGCGCGGTCGCGCTGTCGTCGGTCGGCAGCGCGGCGATCGCGCGCTCGAGCTGCGCGAGCAGCTCCGGATCGGGTGCCGCGGCGACTGGCGCCGGCTCGTGCACCACCACCGGCTCCGGCACGAGGACGGCGACAGGCTCGGGCCGACGCACGATCGGCGGCGCGGTCTCTTGCACGACCGTCGGAGTCGCGTGATCGAGCACCGTCGGCGCGGGCTCGGAAACGACGACTGGCTCGGGTTCGCGGAGCACGGTCGGCTCGGGCGCGGCGACCACCGGCTTCGGCTGGCGCAGGGCGACGGGCTCCGCCGTCGGGCGCGCGCGCTCGAGACGGGGGGCGGCCTGGCGGCTGGCGATGCTGACGACGGCCCCGGCCTCGCGCGCCGTTGCCGCTGGCCGCTCGCTCGTCCGCAGGGCGTTCACCGGCGCGTCGACCGCCGCCTGGTTGAGGAGCTTCTGCAGCTTGAGGCTCGTCGCGCGGGCGGCGGCGGCACCGTTGAGCGCGATCACGTTCTCGCCCCCGGCCCGAGCGGCATCCGCGGCCGGCGTCTCGATGCGCGGGGAGGGCTGGGCCGCGGCCGCCGGCGCGGTGCGCCGCAGCTTGAGGATCGTCTCGAAGAACGCGCCGGGCGCGCCGTCGACCTCGAGCATGCGGAATTCCACGCAGTCGACCTCGGGGAAGCCGAGCTGCTTGATCTTGCGCTGGAACGCATCGGGCATCCGCTCGACCACGAACACCAGCCGCGGCGGCCGCTCATCGGAAATCACGCAGCTCGGATAGAGCCGCTCGAGCGACTCGGGATACTCGCGGGACCAGGAGTAGGCCTCGACCGCCTTGAGCAGCATGCCCTCGTCGGCGGTCAGCCCCGCGACGATCAGCACGAGCGCGCCGTTGGCGTCGAGACCGATCACGTCGATCGAGGCATGACCGAGCAGCAGCCGGGAATCCAGGACGACCAATCCCGGCTCGATGGCGTCGATGTTCTCCGCCACCAGCGCCTGCAGCTTCGCAGCATCCTCGATCTGCAGCTTTCTGACGGCCAGTTTCATCGTCGCTTGGCTCCTAGGTATGACCGGGTACTCCCCGGCTCTCACGCTCCGCTGTTGAGCAAAGGGGGTACCAAAGGCGACTGTGAGCTATAAGCAGCTGATCGACAAAGATTTTTCGGCTTCGACATGCCGGTCCGCCGGTCCGGAGCGGCCGATAACTGACCAGGCGCGAGACAGCAAGAACGCCCGAACGGCCAGAAACCGGCCAGACTTAGGACGCGGCGTCGGTGAGCTTCTTGCGGAGGGTCTGGCGGGTGATACCGAGGATCTTCGCGGCCTCGCTCTTGTTGCCGTTCACCTGACGCAACACTTTGAGAATGTAGGCTTTTTCGACTGCTTCGAGCGTGCGGGGCTCGCGCGACACCTCCTCGGCCAGGGGCCCGTCGGTGGCGCCGGCGAAGGGCAGCGGAAGCTGGTCCGCCTCGATCGTGTCGGCGGTGCTGAGGATGACGAGACGCTCGATGAGGTTCTTGAGCTCGCGCACGTTGCCCGGCCAGGCATAGGCCAGCAGCAGTGTCTCCGTCTCGGTCGCCAGGCGCTTCACCGCCTTGTGAAACGTGCTGTTGGCGTCGGTCAGGAAGTGCCGGGCCAGCGGCAGGATGTCTTCCTTCCGCTCCCGCAGCGGCGGGATCGTCAGCGGGATCACGTTCAGGCGATAGAAGAGATCCTCGCGGAACTTGCCCTCCTTCACCATGCCCTCGAGCGACCGGTTGGTGGCCGCGATCACCCGGACGTCGACCTTGAGGTCGCGCGTGCCGCCCACGCGCTTGAACGTGCGCTCCTGCAGGCAACGCAACAGCTTGGCCTGGCTGGCGACGGGGATCTCGCCGACCTCATCGAGGAACAGCGTGCCGCCGTCGGCCAGCTCCATCAGCCCCTTCTTCGTGCTCTTGGCGTCCGTGAACGCCCCCTTCTCGTGGCCGAACAGCTCGCTCTCGAAGAGCGTCTCGGTGATCGCGGCGCAGTTGACCTCCATGAACGGCGAGTTCCGGCGCGCGCTCTCGAAATGCAGGCCGCGCGCGACGAGCTCCTTGCCGGTACCGCTCTCGCCCTGCACGAGGATGGTGTGCGCCTCGCTCTGCGCCAGCTGCGTGATCACCTCGCGCAGCCGTCGGGTCGTGGTCGACTCGCCGATGATCTGGCTCGTGCGGTACTTGCCTTCCTGCAGGCCTTGCAGCCGGTTGATCTCGCGGCGGGCCTTCACTTCCTCGAGCGCCCGCATGACCGAGATGCGGAGCTTCTCGAGGTGCTGGAACGGCTTCTCCAGATAGTCGGTGGCGCCGTTCTTCATGGCGATGACCACGCTCTCGATGTGGCCGAAGGCCGTGATCATGATGACCGCCGTCTGCGGGTGCTTGGCCCGCAGCTCCCGGAGCACCTGGATGCCGTCGAGGTCCGGCAGGCGCAGGTCGACGAGCGCGAGATCGGGACCGACCTGCTCGGCGAGCTCCAGACCTTCCTTGCCGGTGCCGGCCGTGTGGACCTCGACGTTCTCCTGACCGAGCACGCGCGCGACGAGGGAGCGAATGTTGCGTTCGTCGTCGATGACCAGGACCGAATTCATGCTCGTTCGATTGTAGCCGAAACGCCTCTCGTTAAGAAAATAACCAAGTGGTAACGAACCGCCCGGCTTTCGGTCGCGCGACCACGACGCCGTCGCCATCGAAAAGCTCTTTCGCGGTCGCGGCTTGGACAGGGGAGGCCGGCGTGGCACGTCCCTCGCAGCCGGGCGATGCCGTGAGCGACCGAGCCAACGACCAGGCCACGCACGACAAGGCAAGCGCGACCGAGCGCCTCAAGCAGCTCATCCGGATCGGCATCGCGCTGACCAGCGAGCGCGATCTGTCGACGCTGCTGGAGCGGATCCTGACCGAGGCCCGGCGCTTCACCAACGCCGAGGCCGGCACGCTGTTCCTCCGGGACGGCGACGTGCTGCGGTTCGCGGTCGCGCAGAACGAGGTCCTCGCCGCCCGCCTGGGCGAGCGCGAGATGCGGCGGCAATTCGCGGCGCAACCGGTGTCCCTGCGGCAGCCGAGTCTCGCCGGCTACGTGGCGCTCACCGGGCGGTCGATCAGCCTGCCCGACGCCTACGGCGTTCCCAAGAACCGCCCGTACGTCTTCAACCAGGACCTCGACGTGCGCCTGCACTACCAGACCGGCTCGGTGCTGGTGATCCCGTTGCAGGACCCGAACCGCGACATCATCGGCGTGCTGCAGCTGATCAACGCCCGCAACGGCGGCGGCGAGGTCGTGCCGTTCGATCCGGAGATCGAGAACCTCGTGCAGGCCCTGGCCTCCCAGGCGGCCGTCGCCATCCGCAATGCGCGCCTCGAGGAGCTGTCCTTCAAGGATCCGCTGACCGGCGTCTACAATCGCCGGTACTTCGCGCTCCGTATCGACGAAGAGGCCAAGCGGCATGCGCGCTTCGCCGAGCCGCTCTCGCTGGTGCTCCTCGACATCGACCACCTCAAGGCCGTCAACGACGAGCTCGGTCACCGCGCCGGCGACGAGGCGCTCAGAGAACTGGCGCAGGTCATCGTGAGCAACTCGCGGAGCTTCTCGATCGTCACCCGCTACGGCGGCGACGAGTTCGCGGTGCTGCTGGTCAACACGCCGAAGAGCGGCGCCCTGAAGTACGCCCAGCGCATCCGGGACGTGATCGAGCGCCACGCGTTTCGCCACGGCCCGCTCACGGTGAGCGTCGGCGTCGCCGCCCTCCCGGACGACGTGCTGAGCAGCGACGAGCTGGTGCCCGCCGCCGACCGCGCCCTCTACCACGCCAAGCGCGTCGGCCGCAACGCGATCGAAGTCGCCTGAGATCCTCGGAGGGGGCTTCGCCCCCCCTCCGACCGTCGTCGCGCGCCTGACGGCCCGCTCCTCCGTGCTTCCCCCCAGAGCGAGGATTGCGCCGGCAAAGCCGGCGCTCGAAAAGCGAATGGCCTCGCGCGGGAGGTCGGGATCACGGTGACGATCGTTGCCGAGCGGCCGCGACTATACTTCCGGGCATGGGGGCGTGTCTGGAGTTGGAGCTGTCGGGGGCGGGGTCGCTCGCGCCGCGTGAGCGCGAGGCCGGATGACGCGGCTCGAGGTCCTGGAAGCGATCGAGCGCCGGGTGCTTTGGCTGTCGGCCTGGATGGTCCACGCCGCCAACGCCCGGCCGTCCATCGACGGCCTGAAGGTCGGCGGGCATCAGGCCTCGTCGGCCTCGCTGGTGAGCCTGCTGACCGCCCTCTACTTCGACGCGCTGCGACCGACCGACATCGTCGCGGTCAAGGCCCACGCCTCACCGGCGTTCTACGCGATCCAGTACCTGCGCGGCCGACTCGGCGCCGATGATCTGAAGTCGCTGCGCGTCTTCGGCGGACTGCAGGCGTATCCGAGCCGCCGCAAGAATCCGGCCGTCGTCGATCTCTCGACAGGCTCGATGGGACTCGGCGCCGTGGCCGCGACGTTCGGCGGCCTCGCCACGCGCTATCTCGTCGATCACGGCGGCGCCGCCGTGCCCGAGCGGTTCGTCGTGATGGTCGGCGATGCCGAGCTCGACGAGGGCAACATTTGGGAGATGCTTGGCGAAGATCTCGTCCGCCGGCTCGGCAACGTGCTGTGGATCGTCGATGTGAACCGCCAGAGCCTCGACCGCATCGTGCCGGACGCGCGCCCGCGCCAGCTCGCCGACATGTTCCGGGCGGGCGGCTGGCGCGTCGACGAGCTCCGCTGGGGCCGGCGACTGCAGGCGCGCTTCGCGCGGCCGGGCGGCGAGCGCCTGCGCGCGCGGCTCGAGACGATGCCGATCGCCGAGTACCAGCGGCTCTTGCGGCTGCCCGCCGGCGGCCCGCGCAAGGCGCTGGTCGGCGTCGCCGATGGCGGCATCGACGTCGCGCTCGACCGCCTGCTGGCCGACGTCGCCGACGACGCCCTGCCGGCCCTGGTCGGCGACGTGGGCGGCCACGACCTCGCCCTCATCCTCGATGCGTATGCGGCGGCCGGGCAGGAGCGCGATCGACCGACGGTGATCCTCGCGCACACGATCAAGGGCTGGGGGCTGCCGTTCGCCGCTGATCCCCTCAACCACACGATGGTCACCAGCGCGGCGCAGATCGAGACGCTGCGCGCGTCCCTGGGTGTCCGGCCCGGCGAGGAGTGGGCCGAGTTCGCCGCCGACACGCCGGAGGGCCGCCACCTTCGCGCGCTGCCGTCGCTCTTCGCGGCGCCGGCGCCGGCGCCGATCCCGGGCGTTCCCGAGACGGTCGACGAGTCCTACGCCGAGGTGCTGTCGACGCAGGAGGCGTTCGGCCGCGTGCTCGCCGCGCTCGGTCGGCTGCCCGTCGGGGATTCGATCGTGACGGTCTCCGCGGACGTCGCCGTCACCACGCACCTGGCGGGCTGGATGAACCGCCGGGGCATCTACCATCCCGCCGCGCGGATCGATGCGTTCGCCGACGTGCCGCAGGCGCTCAAGTGGCGCGAAGGACCGCGCGGGCAGCACGTCGAGCTGGGCATCGCCGAGCACGACCTCTTCCTGCTCCTGGCCGCGCTGGGGCTGACGGCGGAGGTGTCGGGTCAGCCGCTGCTTCCGATCGGCACGCTCTACGATCCGTTCGTCACGCGCGGGCTCGACGCCCTCTATCACGCGCTCTACGCCGGCGGCCGCTTCGTCGTGGTGGCGACGCCGTCGGGCGTCAGCCTGGCGCCCGAGGGGGGCGCCCACCAGTCCGTGATCACACCCGGCATCGGCGTGACGCTGCCCGACCTCGCCTACTACGAGCCCGCCTTCGCGCAGGAGGTGGAGTGGATCCTGCTGGCGGGGCTGCGCGCCATCGCCGAGCGGCGCGAGAGCCTGTATCTGCGGCTCAGCACGGCGCCGGTCGATCAGCGTCCGGCCCTGCCGCCATCCGCCGCGCAGCGTGCGGCCGTCCTGGCCGGCGGCTACCGCCTCCGCGACGGCCGGCGCGCCGCCGGCTGGACACGCGAGCGCGCCGTGCAGCTGTTCGCGACCGGCGTGATGGTGACCGAGGCCCTGGCGGCCGCCGAGCAGCTGGCCGAGAGCGGCGCCTTTCCCAGCGTGTTCGTCGTCACCAGCCCCGATCGGCTCTACCGAGGTCTGCGCGAGCCGCGGCCCTATCTGGAGACGCTCGTCACCGCGGACGAAGAGGACGTTCCGCTCGTCTCCGTCCTCGATGGTCATTCCCACGCCCTCGCCTTCCTGGGCGGCGCCCTCGGTGTCCCCCAGCTCGCGCTCGGCGTCGACACCTTCGGCCAGTCCGGGACGCGACCCGCCCTCTACCGGCACTACGGCATCGACGCCGCCGCCATCGTTCGCGCCGCCCGGACCCTGCTCGGCGAGCCGTAACGCGCCCCCCGCG
>Ga0209474_10001757_pt1 | contig 20646 bp, 14 predicted proteins | sample GraSoiAngelo_145_FD_185902 | JGI IMG/M metagenome (GOLD analysis project Ga0209474, IMG submission 185902) | Grasslands soil microbial communities from the Angelo Coastal Reserve, California, USA - 14_1009_05_20cm (SPAdes) (version 2) | ecosystem: Environmental > Terrestrial > Soil > Grasslands... | reverse complement strand
TCGGAACGGCGCGGGGGTTCCGATGTCGTACCGTTCCGGTCATTATTCCGAGTACCCCCAGCACCATCCTCATGACCACGGTAGGGCATCCGTTCGCCGCCCTTCCCCGAACCATGCCTCGCCCATACCACGTGCGCAGGCCGGCTATACGCTGGTGCATGCCGGCAAACAGGTCCGGTTCGGACCGGTGGTATTCTGGATCGTGGTCGGCACTGTCGTCGTGCTCGGCATGTGGTCGGCCGCCACCGCGACCTATTTTGCGTTTCGCGATGATGTGCTCACACGCCTGATCGCTCGCCAGGCTGACATGCAATACGCCTACGAAGATCGCATTGCCGAACTGCGCGCCAAAATCGATCGCACCACCAGCCTCGATCAGGAACAGTTCGATCAGAAACTCGAACAGATCATGCGGCGCCAGACCGCGCTAGAATCGCGCGCCACCGCGCTCGGAGGCATTCCGGACGCGTCCATCACCGGATCGATCAGACCGTTACTACGGGGCGCCACGGCAAACGAACCTGCTTCTCCCGCTAGACCCAAACCCTCACCGATCAGCGATACGGTGATCTTCGTTGCTCCGCCGGATCGTGAGGCGCGGCTGGAGTCGCGCGCCCCTATCCTGCCCAACGCGCAATCGAGCCAGTTTGCCAAGATCAACGGGATGGATAGCGTCCTGGCCCGCCTGCAGACTTCGCTCGACAAGATCGAGAACCGCCAGATGGCGGCGCTCAGTGCTGTCGAAGACAGCATGGAATCGCGTCTACGCCGAATGCGCGGCGTCTTTGGAGATCTCAACCTCGATCTTACGCAACTGGAGGCGGCGACGCCGCGCACGGCCATGGGCGGCCCGTACGTTCCGCTGAAGCTTCCTTCCGACGCCGGCCCCTTCGAACGCCAGCTTTACCGAATCAATGTCACCCGCGCCCACGTCGACCGCCTAAATCGAACGCTCGCTCTGGTGCCATATCGCAAGCCGGTCGTGGGAGAAGTCGAATTTACCAGCGGTTTCGGGGTCCGTAGCGATCCGTTCCTTGGCCGACCGGCTATGCACACCGGTCTCGATTTTCGCGCGGCAACTGGCGATCCCGTGCGCGCCACCGCCAGTGGAAAAGTAGTCTCGTCGGGATCGGCGGGCGGCTATGGCCGCATGGTGGAAATCGATCACGGCAATGGCTTATCCACCCGCTACGGCCACCTATCGGAAATCAACGCGAAAGTCGGCGATCAGATCAAGATCGGACAGGTAATTGGCGAAGTCGGCTCGACCGGCCGATCGACCGGTCCACATCTGCATTACGAAACCAGGATCGACGGCGAAGCGGTCGACCCGCAAAAATTCTTGCGCGCCGGCGTGCGGCTGAGCGCGGGGTGAAGCTGTACCGACGGTGTGCGAAACAAACCCTAGCGCCAAATCTTCTTTTGACGGTTTTCGCAGCGATCACGTCTTTGAACGTTCTCGCAGTGGAACCTTCCACTTGCCTGGCGCTTTGGGGCGTCGGGTGGGTCGACTTCCGCGCGCAGACACCTAACCAGCCGACGGAGTGAATGCTGTGCTTGCTTTTATGTTCTACGTGCTCGCGTCGGCCATGCTTGTGGTTACGTTGTATTTGACGGAATCGCGCAGATAAATACCGCTCCCCCCAAGCTGCCTCAAAGGGGCCGTCACCGCGTGCGCGCCGGAACGCGACGAGGCTGATTGCGCCGTGTTCCGGCCTCGCCATTTGTTGAAGTATGGCGAGGAAAACGCCGAGCGAAACAGGCGTTAATGATCGGGTCACCGGCCCCGCGCCGCTGGCCTGCACGGTCCCTGCCCACCCCAAGCCCCCCTTGAGGCGGGGCCGTGCTTGACTGGTATGAAAGCACCAAAGCACATGACAACCGCTGCAAACCTCCTTGCGCGAAAACAGCAGCTGCTGGACCGGCTGCAGGAAGGCCCCGGTCCCCACGAGCGCGATGAAATCGAGCGTCTTCTCGCGCACATCGACGCCGCATTGAACCTGCTCGAGGAAACGGTGTCGGACGAAACCAGGGATGAGTGATAGCCCGGTCGTTGCTTTAGAAGCGACGCGATGGCTCGCGTCGACCCCGGCATCGATGATCCGCGCCAAGTCCGCGCCAAATCCGCGCCAACTCCCGCCCCTTCATTACCCGCCCCAAGTACGTTGGGATCTAAGCGTCATATCGATACCGCCGGACGGCATCTTCGTCCCAATCGACTCCTGCACCAGGTCGATTTGGAATGGCGAGGCAGCTAGCAGAAATTTCAAATGGCTCGGCGAGGATGGGATCACCCCAGTCCTGCCATTCAAGCCAGTGTGCCGTTTCCGTTGCGCGCATGAGATGCGCAGAGAATTCCGGGTAAAGGTGCGTCGACATTTCGATTCCTAGCGCGCCTGCAATCGCCGCGCTGCGCAGCCAGCCGGTCACACCGCCAATCCGCATCAAATCTGGCATCACATAGTCACCGCATCCCAACGCCAATGCCTGATATAGCGCACGCGGCCCGTAGAAATTCTCACCGAGCTGAACTGGGGTTTTGAGCTCGCGCGCAAGTTGCGCGTATCCGGCGAGATTATTGTAGGCGATGGGTTCCTCAAACCAATAAAGCCCTTGGTTGTCGAGCGCGTGACAGCGCCGAAGCGCATCACCAAGGCTCAGGCCCTGGTTGAAATCAACCATGAGCTTGATGTCTTCGCCGACTGCAGTGCGGATCGCATCAATCACGGCCAGATCATCTGCGAGCTTTTCGCGACCGAGGCGGAGCTTCAGGCCCTTGAAGTCGCCCTCACTGACGAGTTCTTGCGCCTCGTCTCCGAGCGACGCAACATCCTTCAACCAAAGTCCATTACTGTTGTAAGCAGGGACTTTCCCTAGCGATCCGCCGAGAAACACCGCGAGGGGCATGTTTGCGGCCTTGGCCATCGCATCCCAAGCCGCCATATCGAGGCCCGAGACGGCGATCATCGAAATGCCCTCGTTGCCAACAAGGTTCAGCGATTTCTGCCCCTTCTGAAAGGCATCCAGTGGATGGATCGGCTGACCTGTACAGGAGGCTGCGAGATCGTGGATCGCTGGGACGATGTAGCGCATTGAATGCTTTAGATACGGCTCCAGATAACTTCGGCCGACGATCCCTTCTTCGGTCATGAGATCGATCAATATGATAGGCCACTCGTTGAACAAGCCGACCTTTGACACGACCGGACGGCGCATCGGCACCAAGACTGGCCGCGCGCTCACCGACCGAAGCGTCAGCCGTTCAAATATCATCATCTTTCTTCCATTGGCCAAGTCCTGGAGCGAATCCATTTCAGCCCGGCGGCGCGTTGGTGTAAATTCACTACCCAGTATACATTCGGAAAAGTTTGATGCCGCGCTCTTCTCAACAAACCCAGCAGCGCATCCTCGACGCCTCCTACCTGTTATTTCGTCGCAAGGGCTACACCCGGGTTAGCATGGACGAGATAGCCGCCGCCGCGACCGTCACCAAGCGCACGCTGTACTATCATTTCAGTAGCAAGGATTCGTTGCTCGCAGCGGTACTCGAATCGCAACATCGGTTGGCATTGGCCGCTTTCCGCACCTTTGGCGATAATCTTGCGGGTTCGCCGGAGGATATCGTTGACTCCCTGTTCAAGGATCTAGCGGTCTGGTCGGATACGCCGCGCTGGGCAGGATCAGGTTTCACCCGCCTCGTCGTTGAGCTTGCCGATCTGCCTGGACATCCGGCTCGCGTCATTGCACGTCGCCACAAGGCGATGCTCGAAGCGCATCTCTCCGAGCTGTTTGCAAAAGCCGGCGTCAGCCGACCCCGTGAAAGCGCGCGCGAGGTCTGGCTCCTATCCGAAGGTGCTATTTCGATGATTCTTGTTCATCGGGATCGCAGCTATGCGGCGTCCGCTGCGCAGGCGGCCAAAAAGCTGCTCCATTGTAAACCGACCAAACAGCGGACGGATCATTCGCCAAAAATTCGGACTGGAAGCTAGCTTCATTTACTTCAGCGGCAGATCAAGTTCGAAGATGCGTCCGTAGTTGGTAACAGGAACTCGCGTGCCAGTTAGACGCAGGGCGCACCAAAAAGCGGCCTGGTTTGCAGTCAAAACGGGGCGATCTAAACTTTCCTCTAGTGCTTTGATCACGCCAATCGCGCGAAGACCGTTGCCAGCAATAAAAATTGCTTCTGCACTCTTGGGCACATGAGAACGCACCCAGTTGTAGAGCTGGTCTGGCTGAATAGCTTGCTGATCCGATGGCAAGTCTGCCGGTGCGCTATAAACGGCTTCGAACCCTTGAGTTTGGAAGTAGCGCGCACCTTGCTGAGCCATTTCACCTGAAAACCAAGGTGGGCTGATTAAAGCAACCCGTTTGGCGGAGAGTGCAGCCATTGCAGTGGCGGCCGCCGCGCACGTGATGACCACTGGGATGCCTCGTGTGCGAGTTTCCAAGCGAGATTTGAGCACTGCATCATCGGCTGCGCCTCGAATGAAACTGCTACTGGTGAAACCGAAAACGATTGCATGTAGTGGGGCCATAGCCAGCATCTCGGCGGCATCATCTACCGCAGGCGGATCGGCCATGGCGCGCACCGGGGCATCAGCGATGGTCGGTTCCATCGTTCCGCCCGGCTTGTAGGCACCAAACGGAATGCGCGCTGCGTGGATCGAAATTCCATCAGGAGCCAGCGCGCTGAATTCCGCTTCTGGAACTATATCAGCATGTGGCGTGAGAAGACCGATCCGCGTTTGTCCCCACCCATCCGGTTGCCACATGGGCACCTCCCCAGCGAGAAGTTGATCCGCGAACGGTGTGGGAGACTAGGGTGAATGTCCCCTCCTCGTCGTGAGCCGATCAGGCACCCGCAAAAGCCCAAATGTTTAACGTTGCTATACCCTCGCGCAGCTTCTTGATCGGAGTGTAGTCCGGCGAGTTCCAGAATGCATGGATCGCCTCGATATCGGGAAACTCGAACATCACGACTGGCCGCTGATCGTGTTCGCCTTCCAACACCTCCACCTTTGCGCGTCTGGCGACAAGCTTTCCGCCGAAGCTGGCGATGAACGGCACGACGGCTTGCGCGTACTTCTGGTACTGCGCTTCGTCTTTGATCGTGTTCTGGACAATAAGATAGGCGGGCATAATGAACCTCCGTCAGTAATGCTCTGGCCGGACCTGGAGACCTTAGCATTGCTTCGGGGCGCGTCCACTTTCCCCGAGCACGCGCGAATGCGGGCGTCGCGGTCGCCAGACCTGGACCGTCTTTCCCCAAGCTGGATGCGCTAATTTCATGAAGCGCCGCGTGACAAACTCTGATGACGTCCGCTCTCCGCTGCGACTAACGTCCGACATGCGTCAAACAGCGCAGCCTACCAATTCATTCGATGACCTCGTCGGCGCGGGCGAGCAGCGCCCTCGGCAACGCAAGACCGATGACCTTCGCCGCCTTCGTTTTGGTGATGAAGTGGTACTTCGTGGGCACGTGAACCGGCAGCTCGGCTGCTTTTTCGCCTTTGAGAATGCGATCGACATACTCGGCCGCGCGCCGAAATTGATCTATTCGATCGGGTCCATAGAACGCAAGGCCGCCGTTGTTGATGTTGGATGGGTTCCCATACACGGCCGGCAGTTTATGCTTGCTAGCAAGCGACGTGATCAGAGCGCGCTGCGTCAAAAAGTGCTCAGCGTCCAGTGGTCCACCCTACAGGATACGCGTAGAATATCCGCCCACACCGTGCTCGGCTTGATTAGACATGGGCGGCGATGACGATCGAGATCACCGATTGGTTGCGGAAACTCGGGCTTGAACAATACGCCCCCGCGTTCCTCGATAATGCAATCGATTCCAAAGTGCTGCCGAGGCTAACCGCCGAGGATTTGAAGGATCTCGGCGTCACCATGGTCGGGCATCGCCGACGATTGCTCGACGCTATTGCAGCCTTAACCGACGAAGCGCCCGCTGCGGTCGTTGAGCCGACGTCGCCCGACGCAGCGGAGTCAACCGATGCCGAGCGCCGACAAGTGACGGTGATGTTCTGTGATCTAGTCGGCTCCACCGCGCTTTCGACCCGGATTGATCCGGAGGATCTGCAGGAGGTGATCGGCGGCTATCAAGGCGCGGTCACGGAGGCCGTCATCGGGTTCGGTGGCTTTGTCGCGAAGTATATGGGCGACGGCGTGCTGGTCTATTTCGGCTATCCTCGAGCCCACGAGGACGATGCCGAACGGGCAGTCCGGGCCGGATTGCGCGCGATCGAGGCTATCGGTCGCCTTGGACCTGTCAAACTTGAGGCACGAATCGGCATCGCCAGCGGGTCCGTCGTCGTTGGCGATCTGATCGGCAAGGGCTCTTCCCAGGAACAATCTATCATCGGCGAGACCCCCAATCTTGCGGCGCGACTGCAAGCGCTTGCTTCACCAGGCGCTCTGGTAGTGGCGGCCAGCACCAGGCAGCAGATCGGGAAGCTGTTCGATTTGGAGGACCTCGGGCGGAAACAACTTGCCGGCTTCGACGAGCCGCAACTCGCCTGGCGCGTCCTCGGTGAAAGCCCGGAGGTAGGCCGCTTTGCGGCCCTGCGATCCGGAAGATCGCCGCTCGTCGGACGCGACGAGGAAGTCGAACTCCTTATGCGCCGCTGGAAGCAGGCGAAGTCGGGCGAAGGGCGCGTCGTGCTCATTTCCGGCGAACCGGGCATCGGCAAATCACGGCTAACCGTCGCGCTCTCGGAGTGTATTGGGAGCGAGCCCCATACACGCTTGCGCCATTTCTGCTCGCCGCACTACCAGGACAGTGCCCTTCATCCATTCATTGCCCAGCTCGAACGCGCGGCGGAGTTCACCCGCGACGACACGACCGAAGGCAAGCTCGGCAAACTTCGAGCGCTGCTCGCGCCAGAAACGCGAGATGAGGATTTTGCGCTACTTAGCGAACTGCTTTCTTTGCCGAGTTCTACCGCGGATCTCAAGCTCAGCCAGCAGCGCAAACGAGAGACATTGTTGAACGCGCTTCTCAGTCAGCTCGAAGCCGAATCTCGGCAACAACCCGTTTTGATGGTGTTGGAGGACGCACACTGGATCGATCCAACCTCGCGCGAGCTGCTTGATCTGACAGTCGATCGTGTGCGGCAATTGCCCGTTCTACTGGCGATCACATTTCGCCCCGAATTTCAGCCGCCCTGGGGTGGTCGCTCCCACGTCACAAGCTTAGCCCTCAGTCGGCTTGGCGAACGCGACGGCGCGGCGTTGGCGAAAGATCTGGCCGGCAACGCGCTTGGCGCCGATGTCATTGCGGAGATCGCCAGGCGCACTGACGGAGTGCCGTTGTTCGTCGAGGAGTTGACTAAGGCGGTAGTCGAAAGCGCGCGGCAGGCAAACCCGGGCGCCGCAGTGACAGCCCGCACGTCACTTGCCGCACTGTCGGTTCCGGTGACGTTGCAAGCGTCGTTAGTGGCTCGCTTGGATCGGCTTGGACCTACGCCGAAGGCAGTTGCCCAAATTGGGGCGGTGCTCGGGCGTGAGTTTGGCTATGAATTGATCGAGCCGATAGCACAACAGGACGAAGGCGTGCTGCAAGCGGCATTGGATCAGCTCAGCGATGCCGGATTGCTGTTTTGCCGCGGCACTGCTCCGCATTCATTATATCTCTTCAAACACGCCATGGTGCAGGACGCCGCTTATGGCATGCTACTGCGCTCAAAACGGCAGGAGCTTCACGCTCAGGTCGCCGCAGTGCTGGAAAACAAATTCGCGGACCTGGTGGAGCGACAGCCCGAACTTTTAGCTTATCATCTCGCCGGTGCGGGCGATAGCGCGCGCGCCGTCGCTCAATGGCTGAAGGCCGGCCAATATGCCGCGGCGCGCTTAGCGCATGTCGAGGCAATTGGTCACTTTGAGCGGGCTCTCGCGGCATTGGCGGTATTGCCCCAAGACCAGACTCGAAACAGAACGGAAGTCGAGCTGCAATTGGCACGCGGTCTATCGCTGTTCACAGTCGAAGGCTTCATTTCGGCCGAGGCGGCCAGCGCTTATGCTCGCGCCCGCGACCTAGCCGAGGAACTGGGCAATCCGCGCCAACAGTTCATCGCTGTCTACGGCCTGTGGCAATCGGCCAACGGCATTGGGATGATCCGCGAGTGCCGCAGATTATCAGATCGACTCCTGCAATTAACTGTGCGCGAAACGGATGTCGGATTGCGTCTGCAAGGCCATCACAGCGCTTGGGCGACCGGTTTGTTTTCCGGAGAGCCGGCGTCCGCGCGCGAGCACTGCGATGAAGGATGTCGGCTTTATGATCCCGAGCAGCACCGCTCGCACAGCCTACTCTATGGCGGGCACGATCCTGGCATCTGCGCAAGGTTCTTGGGCGCGATGATCTATTGGCTGCTTGGGTATCCGCAACAAGCTTTGACACTAAGCACCGAAGCAGTGGCAATGGCCGAGCGCCTTGCGCACCCTCTGAGCTTGGAAATAGCCTTGCTCTATGGCGCCATGCTTCACCTTGATCGCGGCGAACCGGAATCGGCATTGCGACGGCTCAGCGCGGCCGAGACATTGGTCGCCGATCAACGACTTGGTTTCATTGTGGAACCGCACTTCCTGCGCGGAGCCGCCCTGACCGCGCATGGCGAGTTCGCGGACGCCGTCGCGTCCTTGCGTGAGGGGCTCGCCGGCCGGCTCGGCACGTTACGGGATCGCCCTTACGGCCTTGCCCGCTTGTCTGAAGCCCTAACGCGGCAGGGCCAGCACGAGGCGGCTCTCGCCGCGGCGAGGGAAGGATTGGAGGCTCGGGAAAAAACCGGCAACCGCCAGTGGGAGCCGGAATTTCAGCGCCACGCAGGTATAGCGCTCCAGGGTCTCAACCGACTAGAAGAGGCGGAACGCGCCTTCCAAGAGGCGCTGCGCGTGGCGCGAACGCAACGGGCCAAGGCGTTCGAGCTGCGCGCCGCGATGAGCCTCGCCCGGCTGTGGGGCGAACAGCGGCGTCGAACCGATGCGCGTGAAGTACTCGCGCCCGTGTACGGCTGGTTCACCGAGGGGTTCGACACGGTCGATCTGAAGGAAGCGAAGAAACTACTCGACGAGCTGACGTAAGACTGTGACACCGGTTTATGCCGAGCGCCGCATTCATGTCGGGTCGGGATCAAAAGCGGACCTAGACGTGCGCGAGAGCGATGTGTCTGCTGTAACCCCGACTCCGGAAGCGGAGCAAGACGTGCTCAGGGCCGCTTCAGGCCGAGTGAGCGGCCAGTTTTTCCTCGCTGAAAAACTGGAGTGCGCCGTACCCTTCCATGTCAACGGCATATCGAAAGTTGCCGTCAACTGTAGGGAACACGCCAACGACGATGCCGTCCTCATGGTCGTCGGATGTTTTCTCGACCGTTTCGCCGATTGCAAACTTCGCCATCGAAAACTCCTTTCTGGGAATCGACGATGCGAGTGTGTCCATCAAATAGTTAACAAATTTTAAGCAATTCCATTTTTTGGGAGAAGTCGCCGCGACCACCGCCTTAATGGCTCACCTCGCCGGTGATGACGTCCCCAAAAAGCCGCCATGCCTCGCCATCGAACTTCATGAGCTGCATCTGCTCGACGGGGAAAAAGTCGTCCGGGCCGGTGTTGACCTTGACACCCGGCAGCATCATGTCGGTTGAGAAGTTCTTGATGCTTGCGGCCTGCTTCATGACGTTTTCGCGCGTCAGGTTGTCACCGCACTGTTTCAGCACCTGCACCATATTCTGCGCCAGCACGTAGCCATAAACATTGTTGGAATTGGTCTTGTCGCCGTCCGGATAATATTTGTCCATGAAAGCCTGCCACTCTTTCACGCCGGGATCGTCCTTCCATGCCGGATCGGTCGGATCCTTCAGATACGCCGTCGAAATGATGTCTTTGGCGTATTCAAGACCGGCCGGTTTCAACACCGCCGCCACCGATGTTGCGGTGTTCGCCAGAAAGAACTTCGGCTTCCAGCCGAGTTCGCCGACCTTGCGGATCGCCTGCGCCGATCCCTTCGGGGCGGCCCAGGAGAAGAAGATATCGGCGCCTGAATCGTGCAGCGCGACGATCTGAGAATCGATAGTGGGGTCGCTAACCTCGTAGGACTTGTCGGCAATAATCATGCCGGCCTTCTCGCCGAGCCCATCCTTCAGTCCCTTGAACTGATCCTTGCCGGCATCGTCGTTCTGCCACAACACCGCGATCTTCCCATTCGGGAAGTTCTCCAGAATGTATTTCGCGTAGATGCGTCCCTCGCTCTGGTAGTTGGGCTGCCACCCCATCGTCCAAGGAAAGTTCTTCGGATCGCCCCATTTGGTCGCGCCGGAGGCCACGAAAAGCTGCGGCACTTTTTTGGCGTTCATGTATTTCTGGATGGCTGAATTCGAAGGCGTCCCGAGCGGCTGGAAAATCAGCAAGACCTCGTCGCTCTCCACCAGCTTTCGCGCCTGCTCGATCGCCTTGGGCGGGCTATAAGCATCATCGTAGGAGATAAATGTGATCTTGCGGCCGTTGATGCCGCCCTCGGCGTTGATCTTTTCAAAGTAAGCGGCTTCCGTCTTGCCGATCACTCCATAGGAGGAAGCCGGACCGCTATACGGCATGATGTTGCCGATCTTGATTTCCGTATCACTTGCGCCCGGATCATACTTCTTTTGCGCATTCGCTGCGGTGGCTGTGAACGTAGCAGCAACGGCAAGAGCCGCCAGGACAGTAAAGCTTCGCAATCGTGGCATCGTTCTCGCTCCAAGGCAGTTTCTTTTGCTCAAGTAGTCGCAGGCCGTGCAGGCACATGCAAGCATCTGCTTTTTCCGTGCCGCGAAACGGGCATTGTTGGCCACCGTCAATTATGATTGATGCTTGCACCTGTTACTTACAAGGCCGACGCTTGGAACCGAATAAAAGAATTTGTCCGCGACATCCCATCTTGGGCAAAGCTGGGTTTCGCGCCGGGGGCTGGCTCGGCGCCCGGTTGATGGCGGCTGCGGGCTTTCATCAGCTCGGCTCTGAGTTTGCCAATGCGCGGATTGCGGACGTTCGCAAAAAGCTCGGGCGCGGCCAGACTGTATATCTCGCAGGACTAGGCCTCCCGGGCACGCACAATTCAGGCGTAGCGCTGGTCGAGGTTACACAGGCAAGCGGGCCGCGCCTGATTGTAAACAACGAGGAAGAGCGCTTTTCGGGCAACAAGCACACCACCGAATATCCGCGGGCGTCAATTGATGCGATGGTCAAGACGCTGCGCGGCATAGGACGCGATATCGAGGATATCGCTGCCTGGCTCACCAGTTGGGATTACCCGACCTTGGCCGGAACGCTGGCGCGCTCCGTGCTGGAAGAGATGCCGCAAAGCCTGAGGCTGCTCCGCAGCACCGAAGCGGCCGGTTTTGACGCCCGCCGCCTCGATCAGATGACTCGGACGCCGAAGATCCTCGCTCGACAACTCGGTCTTTTTGAACGCGTGCCGCTGATCTGCATGCCACATCATGACAATCATGCGTGGTTTTCCTTTGCCGCGTCCCCGTTTGCCGAAAACGATGAACCCGTGGCCGTCGCAGTGCTCGACGGCACCGGAGATCTCGGATCGATCTCGCTCTATGTGGTTGAGCAGGGCCACATGCGACGGCTGTATTGCAACAACAGCATGTTCGACTCGCTCGGCGCTTTCTACAGCGTGATTTCATCGACCCAGGGCGGCTGGACCTGGCTATCGAGCGAGGGGCGCTACATGGGCGCCGCCGCGTGGGGCGACATGAACCGCGCCAGCAATCCGTATTATGGACGGCTGAAAACCGTTTTGCATTTCGGCCGCGACGGCGAAATCAGGCTCAACCGTTCCCTTGCCAATTGGTACTGCGACCCGTTCGACCATCCATACAAGCCGGCATTGATCGAAATTATGGGAGAACCCCTGAAACCGGATCAGCTCTGGAATCCGGACGCGGTTCTGCGCGTCGAGGACATCAACCATCGGCCGGAGACAAAAGATCGGCTCGACAAGGCCGCGGCGACGCAGCTCGTGTTCGAGGATGCGATGATCCATGTGGTCGATCATCTCTTGCGCACGACCGGCGCGAGCAGGCTGGTGCTTACCGGCGGGGTGGCCTTGAACGCGATCGGCAACATGCGGCTACTCGAACACTTCAATGAGGCCTGGTTCGCAAGCTCCCAGCGACGCAAGGCACGGCTTCACCTCTGGGTGCCACCGACACCCGGCGATCCCGGCGTCACTATTGGCGCGGCGTGGCTCTTTGCGCATCTGGCGGGTTCTCCGCGCGGTGCCGCCATGACGCATGCGTTCTATTGCGGTTTGCCGCCAAGTGCTCCAGAGATTGAAATGGCGCTTGAGGCCAACGATATCTCCTCGCAACGCATCGGAGATGTCTCGAGGGGCGAAGGTCGTGACGCAGTTGCCGATTTGATGGCGTTCGTGGTCGCGCAAAACGGGGTCATCGCGCTGTACCAGGGCGCAGCCGAAACCGGTCCCCGCGCACTTGGTCACCGCTCGATCCTTGCCAATCCATGCGACGCAGGAGCGCGCGATCTTCTCAACGAGCGGGTGAAGTATCGCGAAGCAATCCGCCCGCTGGCGCCGATGGCGACGTTGGAGGCGGCAAAGAAATATTTCGATCTGCTGGAGGGCGCATCCGACGCCGATTACAACGCCTACAACTACATGGTGCTGACAGCGCAATCGAAGCCGGCCGCGCGGGAAAGAATTCCTGCTGTGATCCACGCCGATGGGACCGGCCGCATTCAGATCGTGCGCGAGAAAGACGATCCCCTCACCTACGCCTATCTGAAGGCGCTCGGCCGTCGGATCGGCGTCGAGATTTCCGTCAACACCTCTTTCAATGTCGCAGGTCCGATCGCGCAAACTCCGCGTCAGGCCATCGATACGCTGCGGCGTTCGAAAGGCCTCGACGTCGTGCTGCTGGTGGCAAGCGATGGCGCGGCCTACGCGGCATGGCATGGAGGCAAACGCGACAGCGGCCGGTTTACCGCCTGGCTCTCGCAATGGAAACTCGCGCGGGCAGACGGCTGATCAAATCGCGCCTTTGGACCGCGACACGATCTCGATCATCTTTCCTTCGTCGTCGTCGGCCGCGTACGCCTTAGCGCGGCTGTACGCCTGCACCGCGGCTCGTCCCATCAGCGGTGCGTCAGACAGCAGGCTCTCGGCGAGCGCCACTGCATAGGCGGCATCCTTGTGCCGCAGCGCCGCGGTGAACGTCGCGCCGGAAAAATCCCAGCCACGCCATCCTTGCCGAGCCATATTGCGCGCGAAGCTTCGTCATCGGCGACCATCGTCACGATGGCGTCTGCCTCCACCGCTGCATCCGCCGGCGAGGAGGCGGAGCGCGCGCCCCGCGCAATCAGATCCCCAGCTTTGGCTTTGCTGCGATTCCAGACCGCCACCGCGAAACCAGCGTCCAGATATCGTCCGGCCATGCCATGACCCATGCGGCCGAGACCGATGAAAGCAACTGTCGTCATAGGGAAATCAGTCCACATCCTCGACCGCACCCGGCGTGGTGCCGAAAGCGCGCTGCGCCAACGTCGCCGCCATGAATTCGTCGAGGTCGCCGTCGAGCACGCCGGAAGTATCCGACGTCTGGACGCCCGTGCGCAGGTCCTTCACCATCTGATAGGGCTGCAGGACATACGAGCGGATCTGGTGACCCCAGCCGATATCGGTCTTGGCGGCCTGGTCGGCGGCCGCCTGCTCCTCGCGTTTTTTCAGTTCGATTTGATAGAGGCGCGCGCGCAACATATCCCAGGCCTGGGCGCGATTTTTGTGCTGCGAACGTCCGGCCTGGCAGACCACCGCGACGCCGGTCGGAATGTGGGTAAGCCTTACCGCCGACTCGGTCTTGTTGACGTGCTGGCCGCCGGCGCCCCCCGAACGCATGGTGTCGGTGCGCACGTCGGACTCCTTGATGTCGATCTTGATGCTTTCGTCGACCACCGGAAACACGGCAACGCTGGAAAATGAAGTGTGCCGTCGCGCGTTGGAATCGAACGGGGATATCCGAACCAGCCGATGCACGCCGCCTTCGGTCTTCAGCCATCCATAGGCGTTGTGACCACTGATCTGAATGGTGGCGGATTTGATGCCGGCTTCTTCGCCTTGCGTCTCTTCGAGATATTCGACCTTGAAGCCGTGCTTCTCGGCCCAGCGCGTATACATGCGCAGCAGCATTTCCGCCCAATCCTGGCTTTCGGTGCCGCCAGCGCCGGCATGAACCTCCAGATAAGAATCAAAGCGGTCGGCTTCACCGGACAGCAGCGCTTCCAGTTCACGCCGCGCGACTTCCTTTTTGAGATTCTTCAGCGCGGTTTCAGCCTCCGCGACCACCGCCTGATCGTTCTCGGCCTCGCCGAGCTCGATCATCCCGACATTGTCCTCGAGTTCTCGCTCGACCTTGCCGATGCCCCCAAGCGCATCCTCGAGCGAGGTCCGCTCCTGCATCAGCTTTTGCGCCTTCTGGGGATCGTTCCAGAGATCGGGGTGTTCGGCGAGCTTGTTCAGCTCCGCAAGACGTGCCGTGGATTTTTCGACGTCAAAGATGCCTCCTCAGCAGCCCGACTGACTGCTTGATCTCTTCGACTAGTCTCTCGACTTCGGCGCGCATGGGCTCTCTGATCTGCGGCGCATGCCGCTATTTTTGCTTTGTGCTTCGACGCGTTTTGGTTATGCGAGGGATGTAGCGGTGAGCGCCGCAAAGCGCAATCGGCTAGTAAAGCCCGCCGGTCCCTGGGCGCATGATGGTGCCGCCGTCTGGCGGTACCATGAGCGTACGCCCGTCGGCATCGGCAACGCCGATCACCGAGTAATTGTCCGGCGGCGCGGTACCCGGCTTGAAGGCTTCGAGAATGGTCCTGCCGGTATCTCCCGGCCCGGAGCGCATCCCGCTCTTGGCATCGACGCGGATCAGCTTGATTCCGGTGGGTACCCGGAACGGGATCGCCGACTTGTCCGCGAGCGCGAGCTTGAGGAAGTCGCGGGCGATCGGCGCCGCCAAATGACCACCGGTGGCCCCCTTGCCTAGATTCCGCGGCTTGTCATAACCCATATAGATGCCGACCACGATGTCGGGCGAAAACCCGATGAACCACGCGTCCTTTTCGTCGTTGGTGGTGCCGGTCTTGCCCGCGATTGGCTTGCCGACTTCCTTCACCACCGTTGCCGTGCCGGCCTGGACCACGCCCTCCATCATCGAGGTGATCTGATAGGCGGTCATGGAATCCAGCACCTGCTCGCGCCGATCTACAAGCTGAGGCTCAGGCTGATTCTTCCAGCCGCCATTTGCATCGCAACCGCGACATTCGCGCGCGTCATGCTTGAATATTGTACGCCCGTAACGGTCCTGGATGCGATCGATCAAGGTCGCTTTGACGCGCCGGCCACCATTGGCGAACATCGAATAAGCGGTGACCATCCGCATCACCGTGGTCTCGCCGGCGCCTAGCGCATAGGACAAATAGTTCGGCAGTTCGTCATAGACCCCGAAGCGCTTGGCGTATTCGCCAATCAGGGGCATGCCGATGTCCTGCGCCAGCCGCACCGTGACCGTATTCAGCGACAATCGCAGCGCATTGCGCAGCGTCGTCGGTCCGTTGTATTTGCCAGACGAATAGTTCTCCGGCCGCCAGACACCCGCGCCCTGCCCCTGATCGATCTCGATCGGCGCATCGACCACCACGGTGGACGGCGTATATCCGTTGTCGAGCGCCGAAGAGTACACGATTGGCTTGAACGACGAGCCGGGCTGTCGGTACGCTTGTGTCGCGCGATTGAACTGACTCTGGTCAAACGAGAATCCGCCGACCATGGCGAGCACACGGCCGGTCCACGGATCCATCACAGCCATGGCGCCGGAAACTTCCGGCAACTGTCGCAATCGGTACTGGCCCTCGAGCCGATTGCCGTCCCTGATCAGAGGATCGGCGTAGATCACGTCCCCAGGCGAAAGCACCTGCGCTACCGAGGTCGGAGTCTTTGACCGCGCCGGCCCTGAGGCGGCCTTTGCCCATTTGACGCCCTCAAGCGTGATGATTCCGGTTTGCCGTTCCTTACTGATCGCGCCGCCGAGTTCGCGCCCCGGCTGAAAGCCGATCCGCGCGGACTGATCGCCGGTCTCCAGCACCACCGCCATTCGCCAGGGCGATATGTCCGAAAGCGATTTGACGTCGGCGAGCTTCACGCCCCAATCGCCGGAAATATCGATCTTGCTCGGCGCGCCGCGCCAACCCTGCTGCTCGTCATAAGTGACCAGCCCGGCCGCCATGGTCTTGCGCGCCATCACCTGAAGCTTCGGGTCAAGCGTGGTACGGACCGACAGGCCGCCTTCGTAGAGTTTCTTCTCGCCGTATCGCTCAAAGATGTCGCGGCGGACTTCCTCGGCAAAGTATTCGCCGGCGAAAATATGCGCGGCATTGGTTCTGCTGGTTACGTTCAGCGGGTCCTTGCGCGACTTGTCGGCGTCGGCCTGCTTGATCCAGCCATTTTCCACCAGCCGATCGATCACGTAATTGCGGCGCTCGATCGCCCGGTCGCGGTTTCGCACCGGATGCAGCGCCGCCGGTGCCTTCGGCAGTGCGGCGAGGTAAGCCGCTTCCGCCACCGTAAGCTCATTCACCGACTTGTCGAAATACACCAGCGATGCCGCGGCCACGCCGTAAGCGCCAAGACCGAGATAAATCTCGTTGAGATAGAGTTCGAGAATTTTGTCCTTGGAATAGGTCCGCTCGATCCGCATCGCCAGCAAGGCTTCCTTGATCTTGCGGGTGAACGACACTTCGTTGGTCAGAAGAAAGTTCTTCGCGACCTGCTGGGTAATAGTGGAGGCGCCCTGCGGACGCCGGTTCGAGCCATAATTCTGGGCGTAGAGCACGGCCGCGCGCGCCATGCCGGAAAAGTCGATCCCGCCGTGCTCGTAGAAATTCTTGTCCTCCGCCGCCAGGAACGCGTTGATCACCATTTTCGGGACCGCCTGGATCGGCAAATACAATCGGCGTTCCTTGGAATATTCGCCGAGCAGCGCGCCGTCCGAAGCATGGACGCGCGTCATCACTGGCGGCTCATAATCCTGAAGCTGCGAATAATCCGGCAAGTCCCTTGAGAAATGCCATATCAGGCCGGCAGTCGCGGCGACGCCCACCAGGAACAGGACAGTTCCGGCGGCGAACAAGAAACCCAAGAACCGCACCAGCAAGCGCATTGTCGAATATCCATTTCTGCCCGTGCCAGCTAACGGCCGTCACCTTCGGCGTGAGCCATGCTGCAAGCGTCAATCATTCCGCACAGGCACATAATCCGTTGGCCATACGGGATTTTTGATCGATTCCGAGAGCCTCACGCCAGTTTTTTATAAAGCCGTCGCTGTGGCCAAACTAGGGCTTGCACCACGGCGGTACCCGCTTTTGCTCCGCCATCCCGGCTAGTTAGCGGCGGACTTGGCCAACCGTTTGACCAGGAAAGCATCGATAGCCTGCGCCATCGATGCCACGGTCCGGGAACGCCAGCTTTCCGATACCAGATGTTCAAGGTCACCCTTGTTTGAGACATAACCGAGCTCGACAAGCACCGAGGGCACGTCGGGCGCCTTCAACACCCTGAACCCGGCGGACTTCAGCGGACGCTTGTGCATGCGCACTGTACTCTTCATTTCGCCCATCAGTAGCCGCGCGAAGCGATTTGAAAACGTGCGGGTTTCGCGCTGCGCGAGGTCGATCAGGATGTCGGCGACATCGGTCGGCTCTTCAGTCAGGTTAACTCCGCCGATGGCGTCAGCCTTGTTTTCCGCCTCTGCCAGCCGTTCAGCTTCCGCATCCGAAGCGCGGTCGGACAATGTGTAGATCGTCGCGCCCTGGGCATCGCCTTCACCGCGCGGCAAGGCATCCGCATGAATGGACACAAACAGGGCGGCCGATTCATTGCGCGCAATCCTGACGCGGTCGAACAGCGGGATAAAGGTGTCATCTGTGCGGGTCATCACCACGCGGTATTTGCCGCTTTTTTCGATACGGTCGCGCAACGCCAGCCCAAAGCCCAGCACCAGGTTCTTCTCGCTTTCGTTACTCGTCTGGGTGCCATTGTCGATGCCGCCGTGTCCCGGATCGATCACGACGACCGGACGCAAATCCGTTGGAGCTGAAGCTTTGGCCACAGCGCCGGTTTCGGTGGACGGTGCGGGACCGGCCCCCTCGGCGATCGCAGGCCTCAGCTCGGGCCGGCTTTCCACGGCGAGCGACTGAACGAACGAAGTGCGATCGACCTCTTCCAACTCAAGCACCAGTCGCGCCGGCTGGCCGTTCGCCGCTTCCAGCACGGAGGAGTTTGAGATTTTGGCCGGGCCGGTCAGGTCGAACACGATCCGCGAACCGCCGGGCATGACGAGCCCATAGCGGAATGCCTTGACTAGCCCGCGTCCGGACGTGCCGACACCGGGGCGAAGCTGGAAGTTGAGTTGAGGGACGTCCACCACCACACGGTAGGGGTCGGCCAAGGTAAAAGCGCGAAAACGGATAGTTGTGTCGAGATCCAGAATGAAGCGGGTTTTCTTGTCATCTCCCGCCAAGCGAGCATCGGAAGCAACAGGAAAGCTGGGCGAGCCCAAGCGGCTCGTTGACTGGCCTTCCGCCGCAACAGGCGTTATGGGGCCAGAGCACAGCCCTGCCGAAACGCACAATAGGGTGCATTTGAGCAAAACATGCCGATTTGCGCGGCTCGCCAACGAATCCGTGCCTCCGAGGAGCCTCTTACCGCAATAGAACCACAGGGTTAACTGGAGCTTAAGGCTTATTTGGCGAATAAGGCGGAGTGTTGCGGGGCTGCGACGCTTGCCTTGCATCCCTTGTAGTTCCCTTGCACGCAGGTCCCAATCCCAGTATGTACGGGGGGCTGACGGCTAAAAACTCCCGGTTGTGTCGCGTTCAGCCTCCCGGTGCAGCGCCGGAAACTTCGAATGTTGGGGTTTCCAGCGTCTTTCCGATCCCTCCGCAGCCAGCGCAGCGCGCGGCTGACATGGAGTGGCGGTTTCGAGCCCGAGCGGCGTCCGGTCCCAGGGTACATATTATTCAGGGACGGCTTCAGACACGGCAGAATCGATTATCCGGCCCCAGGGCCCGATATGCGAACAGCCGGCGAGCGCTTCGGCGCCGCGCCGGGCTTTCAGCGACAGATAAGGCGGCACTTTGCCGTCAACGTGTTTAGACGGGCCGACGCTTGATGCGCCAGACTGTGTTGCCGACCCAGATCCACGGAACAATCGCGCCGATGCGGAGCGAAAGCTCCGCGCGTCGCTTTGCTCCGCAACGATCCCGTTCGGACGGGCGCCGCGGGTTGCGTTTCGGCCTTCCCCTCACCCCCGAATCAGGTGGACCGTCGCGTCACCGGTCGGCGCGACACGCGCTTACCGTGATACGCGCTCGCCGCCGTCATGAGTACAAAAATGCCCAACAAAATGTTGATCGATGCCACCCACCCGGAAGAGACGCGGGTCGTTGTGGTCCGCGGCAATCGCGTCGAAGAGTTTGATTTCGAGACCGCCCAGCGGAAACAACTGCGCGGCAACATCTATCTCGCCAAAGTCACCCGTGTAGAGCCGTCACTGCAGGCGGCCTTTATCGAATATGGCGGCAACCGTCACGGCTTTCTGGCCTTCAGCGAAATCCATCCCGATTACTACCAGATTCCAGTTGCCGATCGTCAGGCGCTGATCGAGGCGGACGAACGCGCCCATCGCGAGGCCGAAGAGGAGACCGAGAACCGCTCCAACCGGCGCCGACCACGCCGACGCGATTCGCGCCGCCGCGGCAATGGCGAGCGCATCCAGAGCGAGATCGTTGAGAATGCGACTGCCGAGGCGCCACAAGCCGCCCAGCCCGATGAGGGCCGCGAGGGAGCGCCGGAACAAGCCGGACAACAGTTCGAAAACGTTCACGCGCACGAGGCCGGCCATCAAGTCGATGCCGAGCCTCATGACCACACGCACGATCATGAACACCCACATGACGAACATGATCATGCACAGGAGGAGCCTTTCCAGGCTCAAGCGAGCGACAAGCCAGCATTGGAGAGCCAGCCCGAAACGGCGCACGCTGGTGATGAACATCACGATACGTACGCCCACGAGAACGCATCCCATGCGGATGACGCAGATCACGCGGAACATACAACTGACGACGCCGCCGCATCGGATCACGCCGAACACGCAGCCCCGAACGGCGGAGAAATCCACGACGATGAAGACGAGGGTGAAGAGGCCGAGGAAGAAGTTGTCGAATCCGTCGGCGGCGATGACGTGCTGGAAGAAGTGCCGGAGCGCGCCTTCCGGCCGCGCCGTCAGTACAAGATCCAGGAAGTCATCAAGCGCCGTCAGGTAATGCTGGTGCAGGTCGTCAAGGAAGAGCGCGGCAACAAGGGCGCCGCGCTGACGACCTACCTGTCGCTGGCCGGCCGCTACGCCGTATTGATGCCCAACACCGCGCGCGGCGGCGGCATCAGCCGCAAGATCACTTCCGCGCAGGATCGCTCGCGTCTGAAGGAAGTCGTACAGGATCTGGACGTGCCGGAGGGCATGGGCATCATCCTGCGAACCGCGGGCGCATCCCGCACCAAGCCCGAGATCAAGCGCGACTTCGAATACC
>Ga0209474_10001755_pt1 | contig 20649 bp, 17 predicted proteins | sample GraSoiAngelo_145_FD_185902 | JGI IMG/M metagenome (GOLD analysis project Ga0209474, IMG submission 185902) | Grasslands soil microbial communities from the Angelo Coastal Reserve, California, USA - 14_1009_05_20cm (SPAdes) (version 2) | ecosystem: Environmental > Terrestrial > Soil > Grasslands... | reverse complement strand
GCGTCCCAGCACCCGATCTGCGCGTCGAACATCGAGGCGCTGAGCAACGCGTAGAGGTGCGTCGCCTGCCGCTCCGACAGTCTGTGCGATTCGATGCCGTCCGTCGCGACCTGAAGCCAGAAGCCCGCAGTCGTGGGTGTACCCGCGCCCTGCGCCCAGCGCGTCGCGATCTCGATCTGCTCGGCGGTGCGGGTGTCGGAGATGTGACGGATCTCCGCCAGTGCCGCCAGGAAGTCCGCGGATCCGAACGCCGGCGGAGGGCCCGGCCGAAGCTGGCGCGCGGACTTGAGAAACCAGGGGCGCACGCCGGGCAACGGTCCCCCGGCGATCGTGGGCGGTGTGGTGTTGCTCACCCACAACCCGGGGCCGACGGGAATGGCGCCGGTGAACGGAGTGGAGAAGCCGTCAGCCTGCGCGCGCGCTACGATCTCCGTACCCACCGCGCGGCCGATGACTTCGCCCCGGGCAAACCCGGGACCTGCGCCCCTCTGTGCCTTCACCGTGTCCTGGAGCGCCTGTGCCCGAAGAGGGAACAGGTAGCTCAGCACCGTTGCCGACGCGCCCGCGACGGCGCCGGCATCGGACCCATCACGGCTGCGCCCGTCCCGCCTGCTGCCTTCGGCCCGTTGCACCGCCAGGTATTGCGCGACACCGAGCAGAGAGTACGCGCGCGTCGACACGACGGCTGCGAGGTTGGCCTGTGCGACAAGGTTTGCCTCGATCGCCTGCCACCCTGGACTGACCAGGTCTTCGGTGGTGGCGGCGCTGCGCGACGCGACAAGCGGTGCGGTGAGCCTGGCCGGGCTCGCGTCGGGCTCACAGGACAGGATCGGAGCGACGACGGCAGTCACCGCCAATAGCCCGCGGCGTACGAGAATCGAGTGGGGTCGCATGCGGCGCCTCTCTAGGGAGTTGCTTCATCATAGGCGGCCGGGTCGACCCTGGCGAGAGAGGCCCTTAAACCATTGAAGGACGGCCCATTATGGGAGTCGCCGTGTGTCTCCGCTGACCGCGTTGACGACGTGACCGCGTCTCGCCATCCTCCACAGGTGACCAGTACCGCCCCCCTGCTCGCCCCCGAGCTCGCCCGCGCGGTCGCGCTGCAACACGACCGCCTCGACCTCGACCTGTTGGCGCGCGCCTACGGCCTGAGCGCCCAGGCGCACCGCGGGCAGAAGCGCCAATCGGGCGACGATTACGTGTCGCACAGCGTCGCCGTGGCCACGATTCTGGCCGAGCAGCAGATGGACTCGGTCACGATCGCGGCGGCGCTGCTGCACGACGTCGTGGAAGACTCGGACGTCTCGGTCGAAGACATCCGCCGCACCTTCGGGCCCGAGGTCGCGGAGCTGGTCGACGGCCTGACGAAGCTCTCGACCCTCACGTTCCGCTCGACCGCCGAGGAACAGGCGGAGAACTACCGCAAGCTGCTGCTCTCGGTCGCCAAGGACGCCCGCGTCATCATCATCAAGCTGGCGGATCGACTGCACAACATGCGGACGCTGGAGCACCTCGACGCCGACAAGCAGCACCGCATCGCGCTCGAGACGCGCGAGATCTACGCCCCGCTGGCGCACCGCTTCGGCATGGCCGGGGTCAAAGCGGAGCTCGAGGACCTGGCGTTCAAGTTCCTCGAGCCCGAGGACTACCGCGTGCTGGCGCGCCAGGTCAAGGCGAAAAAGGTCGAGCGCGAGCGGACCATCGAGCGGCTGCGCGGGCCGCTGGGCGACGCGCTGCGCGAGGCGGGCCTCGCCGACATCGAGATCACCGGTCGGCCGAAGAACCTGTGGTCGATCTACAAGAAGATGCGCAAGCGGGGCAAGCCGTTCGAGGAGATCTACGATCTGCTCGCCGTGCGCGTGCTCGTGAACGACATCCCCGAGTGCTACCACGTGCTCGGCGCGATTCATCACAGCTGGACCCCGCTCCAGGAGCGGATCAAGGACTACATCGCGAGCCCCAAGTCCAACGGGTACCAGTCGCTGCACACCACCGTGTTCGGCCCCGCAGGGCAGCTTTACGAGATCCAGATCCGCACGCGCGAGATGCACCACACGGCTGAATACGGCATCGCGGCCCACTGGCTCTTCAAGGAAGGGCGCAAGAGCCCCGACGAGCTGGACCGTCACCTGGCATGGTTCCGCCAGCTGCTCGAGCTGCAGCAAGACGCGCACACGCCCGAGGAGTTCCTCGAGTTCCTCAAGGTCGACCTGTACCAGGACGAGATCTTCGTGTTCACGCCGCGCGGGGACGTGAAGCGGCTCCCCAAGGGCGCCACCCCGCTCGATTTCGCATTCGCCGTGCACACCGAGGTCGGCCAGCGCTGCCAGGGCGCCCGTATCAACGGGCGCATCGCGCCGCTGCACCGGCCCCTCAAGAACGGCGACACGGTGGAGGTGATGACGAGCCCGCAGGCGAAGCCCTCGCGTGACTGGCTGGCCCACGTGCAGACGGCCCGGGCCCGCCACAAGATCCGCCAGTGGATCAGCCGGGAAGAGCACGAGAAGAGCCTCGAGCTGGGCCGAGAAATCCTGGCGCGCGAAGTGCGGCGTCGCCGGCTCACCGCCCCCGACGCGGAGCGGCTGGAGCGGGCCGCCGCCGCGCTTTCGGTGGGCACGGCGGAGCAGCTCCAGGCCGCGCTGGGGCGCGGCGACCTGGCACTCGGCACGCTGATGCGGGCGCTCTACCCCGACCTGCCCGCCGACGACCTGCAGGCCCCGCGACCCACCGCCTTCGGCCGCGTGATCGAGCGGCTCCGGCTGGGCCGGGGCATCAAGATCCAGGGGGTGGACGGGCTGATGGTGCGATACGCCCAGTGCTGCCAGCCGGTCCCGGGGGACCCGGTGGTCGGCTACGTCACACAGGGGCGCGGTATCTCGATCCACCGCTCCGACTGCCCCAACCTGCTGGTGCTTTCGACCGAGGCGGAGCGCCGCATCGACATCGATTGGCAGGAGTCCGAGGGCGAGCCCAGTGCTGCCAGCCGGTCCCGGGGGACCCGGTGGTCGGCTACGTCACGCAGGGGCGCGGTATCTCGATCCACCGCTCGGACTGCCCCAACCTGCTGGTGCTTTCGACCGAGGCGGAGCGCCGCATCGACATCGATTGGCAGGAGTCCGAGGGCGAGACGTTCGTGGTGCGCCTGGCGGTGAGCGGGGAGGACCGGCGCGGCCTGTATGCCGACATCTGCACGGCCATCAGCGAGTCCGGTACCAACATCCGCTCCGCGGAAATCTCGACGCGTGACGGCGCGGTGTTCGGCTCCGTGCTGGTCGAGGTGGAGAACCAGACCCACCTGAGCAAGGTGATCCGGGCGATCCGGCGCGTGAAGGGTGTGATGGAGGTGTCGCGTCGCGAATCGGGTCCTCAGACCCAGCCCGTCGGCGGTTAGCTTTCTGTGATGCCGTTCGACCTCGTGTCCCCGTTCACGCCGGCGGGGGATCAGCCGCGCGCCATTCAGGAGCTGTCGACGGGCCTCGCCCGGGATGACCGCTACCAGACGCTGCTCGGCGTGACCGGCTCGGGCAAGACGATGACGATGGCGCACGTCATCGCCCGGTTCGGGCGCCCCACGCTCGTGCTGTCGCACAACAAGACCCTTGCGGCCCAGTTGTACGGCGAGCTCAAGTCGTTTTTCCCCCGCAGCGCCGTGGAGTTCTTCATCTCGTACTACGACTACTACCAGCCCGAAGCGTACGTTCCGCAGACCGACACCTACATCGCCAAGGACTCGTCGATCAATGACGACATCGACCGGCTGCGGCTGCGAGCTACGTCGAGCCTCATGGAGCGCGAGGATGTGGTGATCGTCGCGAGCGTCTCGGCCATCTACGGCCTGGGCGATCCCGAGATGTACCGGCAGCGCCTCGTCACGGCCGGCGTGGGCGAGGAGCGCGGGCGGGACGCTCTGCTCGAAGACCTGGTGGGCGTGCAGTACCAGCGGAACGACGTCGCGTTCGAGCGCGGCACGTTTCGCGTGCGGGGCGACACGATCGAGGTGTTCCCGGCGTACGACGAGCAGGCCGTGCGGATCGAATTCTGGGGCGATACGGTGGAGCGCATCGCGAAGATCGACCCGCTGACCGGCGACACGATCACCGAGCTGCCGCGCGCGGCCATCTACCCCGCCACCCACTTCGTGACCGAGCGTCCCACGATCCAACGCGCCGTCACCGCCATCCGGGCGGAGCTGACGGAGCGTCTCACGGACCTCCGGGCCCGCAACAAGCTGCTGGAAGCGCAGCGCCTCGAGTCGCGCACCAACTTCGACGTCGACATGCTGCTCGAGGTCGGGCGCTGCACGGGTATCGAGAATTACTCGCGCCACCTGACGGGCCGGGCGGCGGGGGAGCGCCCCGCGTGCCTGCTCGACTACTTTCCCCCCGACTACCTGTGCATCCTCGACGAGTCGCACCAGACATTGCCGCAGCTCGGCGGGATGTACGAAGGCGACCGCTCCCGCAAGCAGACGCTGGTGGACTACGGCTTCCGGCTCCCCTCCGCCCTGGACAACCGGCCGCTGCGCATCGACGAATTCATGCAGCTCGTGCCGCGCATGGTGTTCGTGTCCGCCACGCCGGGCGACGCGGAGCTGCGACTCTCGGGCGGCGTCGTGGTGGAGCAGATCATCCGGCCGACCGGCCTCGTGGACCCCGAAGTGGAGGTCCGTCCCGTCAAGGGACAGGTGGACGACCTGCTGCACGAGATCCGGCTGCGCGAAAAGAAAGGCGAGCGGGTACTCGTCACCACCCTCACCAAGCGGATGGCCGAGGACCTGACCGACTACCTGCAGCAACACGGGGTGCGCGTGCGCTATCTCCATTCCGAGATCGACGCGATCGAACGCGTGGAAATCATTCGGGGCCTGCGACTCGGCGAGTTCGACGTTCTGGTGGGAATCAATCTGCTGCGCGAGGGACTCGATCTGCCGGAAGTGTCGCTCGTCGCCATCCTGGACGCCGACCAGGAAGGGTTCCTGCGCTCCGACCGGTCGCTCATCCAGACCGTGGGACGCGCCGCGCGCAACTTGCAGGGGCGGGCGATCCTCTACGCCGACCGCGTCACCGGTTCGATGCAGCGCGCCCTGGACGAGATGTCCCGCCGGCGGCAGGCCCAGGTGGCGTACAACGCGGAGCACGGCATCACCCCCCGCTCGATCGTGAAATCGGTGGACCAGGTGCGTTTCGCGACCCGGTTCGCCGACGCCAAGACCGCCCGACCCGCCGAGGCGAGCATGCCGCGCCCGGCCGACGCGAAGCAGCGCGAAGCGCTCATTGCGCTGCTCGAGAGCCAGATGCAGGCCGCCGCCGAAGAGCTCGACTTCGAGCTCGCCGCCCTGCTGCGCGACCAGATCCTCGAGCTCCGGGCCGAGGCCGATGCCGGCCGTGATGCGCCTGTCCGCGGACGCGCTCCAGCGGTTCGGTGAGGCGCTCGGGCGCGACCTCGCCGGCCCTGCGGTCATCGGGCTCTCCGGCGAGCTCGGGACCGGGAAGACGACCCTGGTCCAGGCGATCTGTGAGGGCCTCGGCGCCCGCGTCCTCGCCACGAGCCCGACGTACGCCCTCGTGCATCACTACGAGACCTCGGATGGCCGTCCAGTCTACCATGTGGACTGCTACCGGCTCAAGACGCCGGACGAGGCGCGCGACCTGGCGTTCGACGATATGGCGCGGGAGGGAGCCGTCGTGCTGATCGAATGGCCGGAGCGGGGAGGCCCGTGGACGCCGCCGTTGGATCGGTACTTCAAACTGAGCTACGGTGATAGCCCGGATATCCGGGAGCTGGAGGAGATACGGTGACGAGCAGGCTCGCGGTGCCGGATTGTGGATTGTGGATTGCGGATTGCGGAATCGGAGCGCGACCGTCCAATCCGCAATCCGCACTCCGCAATCCACAATGGTTCGTGCTCCGATGAGCGGTCACTGGTTAGCGATCGACACGGCCACCGACACCGTCAGCGTCGCCGCCGGCCGCCCGCCGGTCGCCGAGAGCGGGGCGCATGTGCAGGGAACCCGCCGCCACGCAGCGGAGATCATCCGGTTGGTGGACTTCGTGCTCCGTCGGCTGAGCCTCCGGCCTGGCGATCTGGAGGGCATCGTGGTCGGGGACGGGCCGGGCAGCTTCACCGGGCTGCGCATCGGGTGGTCGGCGGCGAAGGGCCTGGCGCACGAGGCCGGTCTCGACATCCGCGCCATCCCGTCGCTCATGGCGGCGGCCGCCGGCGCCGCGGTGCGCCTGGGCACTGAGCCGGTGGCGGCCTGTTTCGACGCGCTGCGCGGTCAGGTGTACGGCGCGATGTATGCTTTCCACCCGGACCGTGTGGAGACCCTGGTGCCGCCGACGGTGCTGACGCCGGAGGAGTTCGCGCGCATCGCCCCGGTGCGCCCCCGCCTCGTGGTGGGCGCCGGCGTCGCCCCCTTTGCTCACCAAATGACCCGCTGGGCGGGGACTCCTCCCGTGCCGCTCGAGAGCCTGCCTCCCGCCGCCACGATGCTGCTCGGTCTGCTCGAGCGCGCCGGCGCGGGTCGTGCGCTCGACGATCCGGCCAGCGCCGAGCCCGTTTACGGACGCCCTGCCGAAGCGCAGGCTCAATGGGAGGCGCGCCACGGCCGTCCCTTCCCGGATTCGTCCGGCCGCGCCGGCTGACGTCGACGACGTCGCGGCGATCGAGCGCGCCGTATTCTCCGATCCCTGGTCGCGCCGCGATTTCGCGGAATGCGTGACGACGGGAATTCCGTTCCTCGTCGCGGAGGTGGGCGGCCTGGTCGGGGGCTACGTGGTCGCGCATCACGCGGCGGACGAGGGGGAGATCCTCAACCTCGGAGTGGCGGGCGCCCATCGACGCCGCGGCCTAGGACGGGCGCTGGTGGAGCAGGTCCTCGCCGCGCTCGCCGCACGGGGCGTGCGCGTGGTGTACCTCGAGGTGCGCGAGTCCAACGCCGGCGCCCGGCAGCTGTACGAAGCCCTCGGATTCAGGGAGGTGGCCCGGCGGGCCCGGTACTACCGCCGGCCGGTCGAGGACGCGGTGGTGCTGTGCACCGCCATTGGGGCGGCCGGGGTGTCTGCAAAACTTTAGCCCAAGTGGCGTATCTTTGATTGACAGAATAACTTGCGGGTCATATACTGTTGTCGCCCTTGGTCCCGGACCCGCCTAGCGCCCGGAGGTTCGTCGTGAGCCGCAGTCTGAATAAGGTCATGCTAATCGGGAACTTAGGGGCCGATCCCGAGGTGCGGAGCACCAACAACGGCTCCCGCGTCGCCACGCTGTCGCTGGCGACCAGCCGGCAGTGGACGGGGCAGGGTGGGGAGAAGCAGGAAAAGACCGAGTGGCACCGGGTCGTGTGCTGGAATAACAAGGGGTTCCAACTCGCGGATCTGGCCGAGAAGTACATGAAGAAGGGCGACCGGATCTACGTCGAGGGGCGCATCGAGTACCGGACCTGGGAGGATCGGGAGAAGCAGACGCGCTACACCACCGAGATCATCGCGCGCGAAGTGCTCCTGTTGTCGTCGCGGGGTGGGGGCGGGGGAGGCGGGGGAGGCGGGGAGGGCTCGGGCGATTTCGCGCGGGCCAAAGCCACCGCCAAGGTGGCGCCCGAGGCGGGGGGCAAGGCGGAATCGCTCGACGCGTTCCCGGAGGCCCTTGATGAGGAGGACGACGATCTGCCGTTCTGAACGAGCAGCCCTGCTCGCCCTTGTGGCAGGGCTGCTCGCGGGGCCGGCGCCGCTGCTCGTGGCGCAGGACACCACGCAGGCTCGGCCGGACACAACGCAGCCGGCGCCGGACACGTCGCAAGCGGCGCCCGCGCCGGCCCCGGCGGGGCAACTCCCCGCGACTCACGTCGTCACCCAGGGCGAGACCCTCTGGTCCATCGCTCAGCTTTACTTCAACGATCCGCTGCTCTGGCCCGAGATCTATCGTCTCAATACCGCGCTCATCGACGACCCGCACTGGATCTATCCCGGTGAAGAGCTGAATCTCGCGGGCGCGGTGAGCGTGGCCCAGGCGCCCGACACCACGGTCGTCGCCGCGCCTCAGCAGCCCGGCGCCGACACGGTCCATGCGCAGCCCACGCCCACGGCCGACACCGTGGCGGTCGCCGACACCACCACGGTGGTCGACACCGACACGACCACGGTGGTCGACACTACGGTGGCGGCACCCGAGCCGCCTCCGGGGCCCACCCTGACCTACCAGACCATCTTCGATCGGCGCCGCACGCCCGCTCAAGAGATGCGAGACGAGCTGCGGGCATACGCGAACCAGCCGTATCGGCCGCTGCGAAGGGGCGAGTTCTACTCGGCTGGATTCCTCACGGAGCAGGAGCGGCTTCCCTACGGCCGGGTGCTGGGGAATACGGCCACCCCCGCGATTCCGCGCCTGACCGAGCGCTCGTCGGCTATTACGTTCGATCAGATCGCCATCCAGGCGCCCCGGAACGCCTCGTACCACGTAGGTGACTCGCTGCTGATTGTGCGCGTGGATCGCGACATCGCCGGCTGGGGAAGCGTCATCGTGCCGGTGGGCGTAGCGCGCGTGACCGAGCCCCAGCGGCGGCAGGTGTTGGCGGACGTGGTGATGCAGTTCGGTCGCATCCACGAGGGCCATCTGGCGCTGCCGCTCGAGCCGTTCAAGGACCCGGGCCAGGTGCGTCCCACGCCGGTCGAGGGAGGGCTCGAGGGCACCGTAATCGCCGAGCGGGATCTCCACGTGCTCACCGGTCCCCAGCAGATCATCTTCATCAATCGCGGGCGGGCGGACGGCGTGAGCCCCGGCGACGTGTTCGAGGCGTTCAAGCCGGCGTCCGGGCTGCCCGGCACCTCGTCGGAGCAGGTGCAGGTGGTGGTCGAAATCGTGCACACGCGGGACCATTCGGCGTCGGGATTGATCCTCAATATCGAGCACGCCAACCTCGTTCCGGGCATGCCGGTGCGGCTCATCCGGAAGATGCCGTCCTGATTCGCCGGTCCCCGCATCCTGCGGGGCCGGTGTTCATGGCTCGTGGTCCTCACTTCTCATTTCGTCGCCCTGGGCCTGTATGCCGTGGCCACGGTGTTGGTGCTGGCGCCCTTCGCCGGGCTGCGACCCGCGCCTCGCGGTCTGCTCTTGGGGGTGCCGCTTGCGGGCATCGCGGCGCACGCGCTCGGCGTGGCGCGGCTCACGCCGTTCATGGGCGTCGCCCCGACGCTGTCCCTGCTCGCGCTGTTCCTCGCGCTGCTCCAGGTGGCGAGTGAGGCGGCGTTTCGGGCGTCGGCCGTCGGCGTCTTCACGGGGCCGCTCGCCACGGGACTCATCGGGCTGGCCCTGCTCATCGGTCTGGTGCCGGAGGCGCGCCCGGTGGTGGGGCGCAGCCCGTGGTCGATTCTGCACATCACCATCAGCATCTTGGGCCTCGCCATGCTGGCGCTCGCGTTCATCGCGGCGGCGCTGTACCTGCTGCAGTTCCGCGAGCTGAAGGCGAAGCGGTTCGGCCAGGTCTTCCGGCTGTTCCCCCCCCTGGAGCGGCTGGACCAGCTGAACCATCTATCTTTGGTGGTGGGGTTTCCCACGGTGACCCTGGGCGTGCTGCTGGGATTCGGTGTGCGGTACGCGGGCGGTGTGCCGGTGGATGCCGCGCAGGTCGTGTGGGGGATGCTCATGTGGCTCGTGCTCGGATGGACCGTGGGAGTGCGCCTAGTGCGGCACTGGGCGGGTCGGCGCGCGGCGTTCGCGAGCATCGCGAGCTTCGCGGCGGTGCTGCTCGTGTATCTCGCACTCAAGCTCACGGCCCCCGGGACCGAGCGGTTCCTCTGAGCGACGGCGTCATGAGCATCACGGTCCTGGGCGTGAATCACCGTACGGCACCCCTCGAGGTGCGCGAGCGCTTCGCCCACACGGCGGGCGAGGTGCCGCGCTCGCTCGAGCGGGTGCTGGCGGCCGGAGCGCGGGGCGGTGTCCTGCTCTCGACGTGCAACCGCACCGAGTTCTACCTGGCCGAGCCCGACGACGCCGTCGCGGAAGCGGTATGGGCGCTCCTCTCGGAGCGCCTGGGGGAGGGCGTCGCGCGCAGCGCCGGCGAGTACGGCTACGTCCAGCGCGACCGGGACGCGGTGCGGCACCTGTACCGCGTTTCGGCGGGTCTCGATTCGATGATCCTCGGCGAGCCGCAGATTCAGGGGCAGGTGCGCGACGCCTGGGACGTCTCCAAGCCGCTGGCGGGACCGGTGTTGCACCGTCTGTTCCAGTCCGCGCTGCTGGTGGGCGCGCGCGTGCGCAGTGAGACCGGCCTCGCCACCGGCGCCGCGTCGGCCCCGTCCGCGGCGGTCGCCGTGGCCGGCAAGATCTTCACCCAGCTCGCCGGTCGCTCGGCGCTGATTCTGGGTGCCGGTGACATCGCCGAGCTGGCCGCCACGTGCCTCGTGTCCGAGGGGGTGCGCGTGAGCCTGGTGGCGAACCGCACCTACGAGCGCGCCAAGGCGATCGCCGAAGAGCTCGGTGCCCGCGCGCTCACGCTCGACGAAGCGTGGGACCGATTCGGCGACTGCGACATCGTGCTGTGCTCGACGGCGGCGCCGCATGCGGTCGTCACCTGGGACCGCGTGGCACCGGCCATCGGGCGGCGCGGCGGACGGCCGCTGTGCATTCTCGATCTCGCCGTGCCGCGCGACGTGGAGCCGGCCGTCGCCCAGCTCGAGAACGTGTTCCTGTACGATCTCGACGACCTCCAGGCCGTGGCGGCGCAGGCGGCGGCCGGGCGGCGGAGCGACATCCCCGCGGCCGAGCGGATCGTGAGCGAAGAGGTCGAGCGGTTCTGGGGGTGGTACGGCGGACTGGTGGTGGTGCCCGTACTGCGGGAGTTCCGTGAGCGGATGGAGGCCGTGCGCGCGGCCGAGCTCGAGCGCACGCTGCGCCGTCTCAGCCACCTGAGCCCAGAGGATCGCGCCCAGATCGAGTACTTCAGCCAGGCGCTGCTCAACAAGTTCCTCCACCAACCCACCGTCGCCTTGAAAGCAGCCGCGCGGGCCGGCCGGGGCTACGGGCTGCTCGACGCCCTGAAGCGACTGTTCGGTCTGGAGCGGCGGGATGGGACATAAGGTCTTGGTCACGGGAGGGGCGGGGTACATCGGCAGCGTCGTGGTGGAGCAGCTCCTCGCCCGAGGACACGTCCCGGTGGTGCTGGACGACCTGAGCACGGGGCACCGTGCGGCGGTGGCGTCCGGGGTCGAGTTCGTGCAGGGCAACGTGGGGGACCGGCGCGTGCTCGAGGACGTGTTCCACCGTCACGGCGTCGATGCGCTCATGCATTTCGCCGCGTTCGCGTTGGTGGCGGAGTCGGTGGCGCACCCCGCCAAGTACCATGCGAACAACGTCGTCGCGGGCCGTGCGCTGCTCGACGCCACGGTGGCCGCGGGTGTGCGACGGGTGATCTTCTCGTCGTCGTGTACGATCTACGGCCACCGGGGGGCGGAGCCGATCGCCGAGGACACGCCGGCGGCACCGGTCAATCCGTACGGCGAGACCAAAGTGGAATTCGAGCGCATGCTGACCGCCGCGGCGCGGACGCACGACCTCGCCTCGGTCAGCCTCCGCTACTTCAACGCGGCGGGCGCCTCGGAGCGCTGCGGCGAAGATCACGAACCCGAGACGCACCTCATCCCCAACGTGCTGCGGGTGGCGCAAGGCCGGGCGCCCGCTCTCGAGGTATACGGCACCGACTACCCGACTCCCGACGGCACCGCCGTGCGCGACTACATCCACGTGCTCGACCTCGCCGACGCGCACATCCGGGCGCTCGACGCGGAGCTGGACGGCGCCGTGGCGGTCAACCTGGGGACGGGCACCGGAAGCTCCGTGCTGGCCGTGGCGGACGCGGCCCGCCGCGTGACCGGTAACGCCATTAAGACGGTCGCCCGGCCGCGCCGGCCGGGAGATCCGCCGTTCCTGGTGGCGGCGCGAGGCCGCGCCGAGCGGTTACTGGGGTGGCGGCCGAGCCACTCGAGTCTGGAAGAGATCATCGCGAGCGCGTGGGCGTGGCACCGAGCGCACCCGCTCGGGTACGGGAACTGAGGAGGGTCGACAGCGTGCTGCTGCTACAGGTGGGCCGGGCGGTTCCGACGACGCCGTGGGAGCTGGTGCTCACGTCCAGTCGCGAGACGAAGTTCGTGCTCGCGATCCTCGTCGTCTTCTCGATCGTCTCCTGGTATCTCATCTTCCTCAAGTGGTGGCAGTTCCGCCGCATGCGCCGCCATGCCGACCGGTTCATGGCCGAGATCGCGCGCGCCCCGCGGCTCGACGACGCCTACCACGCGGCCATGCGGCTTCCTTCCTCGCCCTACAACCGCCTGCTGCGCGAAGGGATCCACTTCTTCTCCGAGCTCAAGCCCGGCGGCTTGAAGGAGAACGGGCCCGCGGTGGCCACTCAGGCCGCCCTGACGACGACCCAGCTCGAAGCGCTCCGCATGGTGCTGGCCAAGGAGGTCGCGGCCGAGCGCGACGCGGCGGCCCGATTCATCCCGTGGCTCGCCACGTTCGGATCGGTCAGCCCGTTGCTCGGCTTGCTCGGCACGGTGCTCGGCGTGATGGACGCGTTTATCGGCATCGCCGTGGGCGGGTCGGGCAACATCGGCGCCGTCGCGCCCGGCGTCGCCGAGGCACTCGTGACCACCGTCGCCGGACTGGCGGTCGCGGTCCCCTCGGTGATGGCGTACAACTTGTTCGTGAACCGCCTGGGGCTGTTCGCCGGGGAGCTCGAGGGCTTCGCCCAAGAGATCATCGGTACCATGGCGCGCGAAGGGAGGCTGTAAATGGCCGGCCTGGTGGGAGGGGGGGGCGGTCTGCGCGGACACGGCGAGCTGCCCTTGAACGCCGATATCAACGTCACGTCCCTGGTGGACGTCGCGTTCGTGCTGCTCATCATTTTCATGATCACGGCGCCCATCATGCAGGGCGGCGTGGACGTCCGCCTGCCGCGCGCCCAAGCGCGTCCGCTCGAGCCCAAGTCGGGATTGGTCGTGACCCTGGACCGCGACGGGCACATCTTCCTGGACCAGGCGGCGCTCTCCTACGACGACTTCCGTGCCACCTTCCCGGCCTTCGTGCGAACCAAACGGCCAACTGGGGTGTACCTCCGGGCCGACGGTCGGGTGCCCTACGCGGACGTGGTGCAGGTGCTGGCGGTGATCCGGGCGTCCGGCGTGAACGACGTCGGTCTCGTGGCCGAGCCGGAGACGGTGGAGCGGTGACGCGGCGGCCCCGGGCACCCACCAACGTCGGCATCGGCCTCGCGGGCACGGTTTGCGTCCACGCCTTTGTCGGGGTGCTGTTTCTGGTGGGCGCCGCCAATGCGCGCAAGCCGGCGCCGCCCACGTACCGAGTCCATCTGGTGGCCGCGCCCGCGCCGACCGAGGATGCGCGCAAAGCGCCCGAGGCGGTGGAGCGGCCGGCCGAGGAGAAGCCCGCGCCGGCACCCAAGGCGAAGTCCCCGAAGAGCACCGTGGCCCCCGCGCCGCCCCCACCTGTGGCGGACAACACCAAGCGGGAAGCCGCGCCGCGCACGACACCCAAGGCGCAACCGCTCCCCGGCGAGCGCCCGTCCACCGGGAGCGATCCGCTGACGGTGTCCACGGAGGGGATCGAGTTTCCGTTCCCCGCCTACACCAACAACATCATCGCGCAGATCGCGATCCGGTGGCAGCGCCCCCAGCAGAGCACGCCGCTCGATGCGGAAATCGGGTTCCTGATCCACCGCGACGGGTCGATCAGCGACATGCAGTTCATCAAGCGGTCCGGCAGCTTCGGGTTCGATCTCGAAGCGCAAGGCGCGATCGAGGACGCGGGGCGCCGCAAGGCGTTCGGCCCGCTTCCCGACGGCTGGACGTCGGACGTGCTGTTCGTGCGGTTCTACTTCAGCGGGACGCGGCAATGAGGGCGGAGGGGCGGACGGGCGGTCGGGCGGTCGGAACCGGCGCGCTGCTAGCTGCAGTCTTGTCCGCCGGCCCGACGGTCCGCCTGTCTGGCCAGGACACCTCCGCGGTCGATCGCGGCGTCCGCATCGGCATCCTGTATCGACCGGGCGTGCGTCCCGGAATCGTCGTTCTGACGGGCCGCGCCCCGGGGCTCGACTCGCTGCGCACTATCATGGCGCGCGATATCGACTACAGTGACCGCTTTGAGCTGATCACGCTGCCGGGCAGCGACTCCATCCGCCTGGCGGCCGCGCGCCCTGCGGCGGGGACCGGTACCGGGAAGACAGGCGGCGGCGCCGCGTCGGCCGCGGGGCTCAACTACCCGCTGTACCAGGCGCTCGGCGCCGACTTCGCGGTCGCGGTGGCCCCGGCTGCCGGCGACAGCGTCGTCGTCACAGTGCACGACGTCGCCGGCGGCGCGGTGCGGCGCGAGCTGCGCTCCCGGCTCCCGCCGCTCACCGATCCGGGCTTCCGGATGGCTGTCCACCGGCTCTCGGATCGCGTGCTCGAGGGTACGCTGGGCGCGCCCGGAATCGCGGCGACGCGCGTGCTGTTCGTGATGGACGGGAAGGTCTACGTCATCGATCAGGACGGCGCGGACCGACGTCTCGTGTCATCGACGGATCACGCGGCCATGTCGCCGGCGTGGGCGCAGGACGGGCGGCGCTTCTCGTACATGGAATTCTGGCAGGGGCACGGCCGCCTGTTCGTGCAGGACGTCGCGTCGGGCAAGCGAGCGCCGGTCCCGACGACGGGGCAGGCACTCGACTTCACACCGGCCTTCTCGCCCGATGGCAAGACGCTCGCATTCAGCCGCGCCATCGAGGAAGGCACCGACGTCTACACAGTCAACATCAAGGACGGCTGCTGTTTACAGCGCTTGACCGTGGGGCGCTTTTACGACAACTTGTCACCGACCTACAGTCCCGACGGCCAGCGGATCGCGTTCGTATCGACGCGCCCGGGACTGCCGCAGATCTACGTGATGGCGGCGGACGGGACGGACCAGCAGCTGTTCGCGCCGTTCGACTACGGGGCGACCGGGTCGTCCAACGCCCCCGAGTGGTCACCCGATGGACAGGCCGTCGCCTTCCACCGCGACGTCGCGGGTACGCTACAGGTGTTTGTCCTCGACGTGCGCACGCGGGCGGTGCGGCAGCTCACTTCAGTCGGGCGGAACGAGGATCCAACCTGGGCACCCGACAGCCGCCATATGGCGTTCGTGTCGGATCGTTCGGGATATCGGCAGCTCTGGATCATCGATTTGGAAACCGGCCGTATTCGCCCGCTGCTGCAGCAGAGCGGCGCGCGGCTCCCGGCCTGGTCTCCGCGTCTGCCGGAGACCGCAGCGTCGACCCCTTGAATTCGAGAGGACTCGCACCGATGAAACGCCTATCGCTGCTCCTGCTGGGCGGTCTCGCCATGGCGGCGGTCGCCGCGTGCCCCGGCAAGAAACCGGAGACGACGGCGGCGCCGGCCGTGCCGAACAACGATTCGCTCGAGGCCGAACGTCGCCGCATCGCCGACTCCACCGCGAAGGCCGAAGCCGAGGCGCGGGCTCGCGAAGAGGCCGACCGCCGGCGTCAGCAGGCGATCGCGGACTCACTGGCGGCGCTCGGCCAGACGACCAATGCCGTGAAGACCATGCTCGCGACCCTGATTCACTTCGACTACGACAAGGCGATCATCCGGGGCGGCGACGCGGGGGTGCTGGACCAGAAGGTGGCGATCCTGCAGGCCAATCCCGGGTTGCGCATCCGCGTCAGCGGACACTGCGACGAGCGCGGCTCCGATGAGTACAACCTGGCACTGGGGAATCGCCGCGCCACCGCGGCCAAGCAGTACCTCGCGAGCCACGGCATCGACGCGAGTCGGATCGAGACGGTGTCGTACGGCGAGGAGCGGCCCATCGATCCCGGCCACGACGAGGAAGCCTGGGCGAAGAACCGTCGCGACGAGTTCGAAATTCTGGCGGGCGGCGACGCCCTGAAGCAACCCTGAGCGGGGGGCGTGTGACGCGCGCGTGGCTGCCGCTCGTCGGCCTGGGGCTCACCGCCGGCTGCGCCCTCAAGGGCGACGTGCGGCGCGTCGAGCTCCAGGTCGAGGCGCTGCGCGTGGAGCGCATGCGGGGCGACAGCGCGCGGGCGGCCCAGATCGACTCCGTGCGCGTGCTCCTGGCGGCGGCGCAGGAGAAGCTCGCGGCGCAGCAGGCCTACCTGGTCCAGCTGCGCGGTGACCTGAAGACCGAGCTGCTCGGCGTGCAGCAGCAGCTCGTCACGGTGCAGGAGCTGACCGGGCAGAGCCAGCAGCGGTTGACCGAGCTGCGGGGCAAGCTGGAGGAGCAGGCGCGTCAGCCCGTGCCGGTCCCGGATACCGGCCACGGCGGCGCCCCCATCCCGGTCGGGCCCTCGGGGAACCCCGCGGGGGCGGGACCGAACCAGATGTACGAGCTGTCGCTGCAGCAGTTCCGCCGGGGCAGCCTCGCCACGGCACGCCTCGGGTTTCGCGAGTTTCTGCGCGTGTTCCCGACGCACGAGCGGGCGCCCGATGCGCTGTACTACGTGGGCGAGACGTTCGCGGGGGAGAGCGCGGATTCGGCGGCCGCGGTGTATCAGCAGGTCGTGAGGACCTATACCAACTCGTCGCGGGCGCCCTCGGCGCTGTACAAGCTGGGGCTGCTCGCCGAGCAGCGGGGCGACAAGGCGGCCGCCCGTACCTACTATGGTCGGGTCATCTCGAGCTACCCCCGCTCCGACGAGGCCAATCTCGCGCACGACAAGCTGCAACGCCTGGGGCGCTAGCCCGGCGGGGCCGTCGTGAGTCGTGCCTGACACTCCCGAGAGCCGGGCCGAGATGCCGTTCCTCGACCACCTCGAGGAGCTGCGCTGGCGCATTCTGTATAGCCTGCTCGCCGTCGTGGTCGGCACGCTGGTGGGCTGGGTGATCGTCGAACACATCGACGTCATCGGCCTGCTGATCGAGCCGATCAAGCCGCTGATCCCCGGCGGCAAGCTGCGCGTCACCAGTCCCACCGAGCCGTTTTTCATCACCCTCAAGTTCGCCTTCGTGGTGGGGGTGGTGCTGGCGTCGCCCGTGGTGGGATACCAGGCTTGGGCGTTTCTGACGCCGGCGCTGTACGAGCGGGAGCGCCGCCTGATCGTACCGGCCCTGTCGGCGGGGGCGCTGTTGTTTCTCGCGGGCGCGTCCGCCGCCTACCTGTGGGTGTTGCCGCGCGCGCTGGCGGTGCTGCTCAGCTTCCAGCACAACGTCTTCGACCCCCTCATCACGGCCGACAAGTACTTCGGCTTCGCCGCCCAGCTGATCATCGCCTTCGGCGTCGTCACCGAGCTGCCCCTGGTGGTGGTGATTCTCGCGATCCTCGGTCTCGTGACGCCGCAGTTCCTGGCGCGCAATCGACGCTACGCCATCGCCTTCTCGGCGGTCGCGGCCGCCTTGCTGGCGCCGCCCGACGCGGTCTCGATGCTGCTCATGATGGTGCCCCTGTGGCTCTTGTATGAGGTGAGCATCTGGTGCGCCTGGGTGGTCGAGAAGCGCCGCCGGCGGCGCCAGCGGGCAGAGGGAGGGGCCGCGAGCGCCGCCGCCCTCGGCGTGCTGCTGCTGTTCGCCCTGGGGGGGTCGCTCCAGGCGCAGATCCCGTCGCAACCACCGTTGCGGCCGCCACGCCCCGATACCGCGCGCACCGCCGCGGACACACTGCAGGGCCGGGCGCTCGATACCGCGACTGCCCGGAAGCTCGGCCTCCCGACCGGCCCGAGCCGCAGCTTCCCCGCCTCCGATGCCGTGATCGACTCCCTCAAGAAGCTCAAGGGATACCGGGTGACGCAATACACGTCGGACACGCTGATCGTGCAGGGGGGCGATACCGAGACGATCCACCTGCGCGGCACGGCGTACGTCGAGCGTGAAGGCACCAAGGTCGAGTCCGACTCGATCCGTTACCGCCGGCAGAGCTGTCGCCTCGACGCCGTGGGAGACCCGAAGCTGTTCGATCAGGCCACGGTGTTGGTGGGCGAGCGCATGACCTACGATACCTGCGTCAAGCGCGGCACCGTCCACAACGCGCTCACCGATTTTCAGCAGGGCCAGGCGCACTGGCTGGTGCGCGGGGACCTCGCGGTGGATTCGGGCTCCACCCGCCTGTACGGCGCCAACAGCGAGGTCACCTCGGACGACAACCCCGTCCCCGATTATCACTTCGCCACCGGTCAGATGAAATGGCTGAACAAGAATGTGATGGTGGCGCGACCCGCGGTGCTGTACATCCACGACGTCCCGATCATGTGGCTGCCGTTCATCTTTCAGGACGTGCGCCGAGGGCGGCGCAGCGGCATTCTGGTGCCGCGCTTCGGCTTGAGCGATATCGTCCGTCCCACCCGCCGCTACCAGCGGCACGTGGCGAACCTCGGCTACTACTTCGTGGTCAACGACTACGTGGATTTTCTGATATCGGGCGACTGGTACGCCGACCGCTACCTGGCGTTCAGGGGACAGACACGCTACCGCTGGCTCGACCACTTCATCAACGGCGGCCTCTCGTTCGAGCGCTACGCCCAGCTCGACATCCCGAGCAGCTCGATCCGTCTCGGCTGGCAGCATCAGCAGAGCTTTTCGTCGCGCACCAGCTTCAACGCGAGCGTCGACTATGCCACCAGCACGACGGTGATCCAGCAGAATACGGTGAACCCGTACCTCGCCACCGCCAGCCTGGGCTCACAGATGAGCTTCAACAAGCAGTTCGACTGGGGCACGCTCAACATCGGCGGCAGCCGGCGCCAGGAGATCGGAAGCGGGCTCGTCACGCAGAACTTTCCCAATGTGAGCCTCACGCCGTCGCCGGTGAACATCACCCCGGCGATCACGTGGTCGCCCGGCTTCTCGTACCAGAACCAGCAGACGTTCCACCAGCTGGAGGCGCCGGTGCTCCTGCCCGGGGGCGCGCTCGATACGCTGTTCGCCGACTCCCGCCAGACGGGGCTCAGCTTTCAGACCCCGCTGCGGCTGGGGAGCTGGACCTGGAACAACAGCTTCGTGATGAACGACGCCATCAGCAACGCGCGCCAGGCGTTCGACATCGTCGACTCGACGGTCCAGGGTGGGAAGCGGCGCGTGGTCTATTATCAGACGTTCAGCACGACGGTCGATTGGCAGACCGGGATCAACCTGCCGTCGCTCTTCACGGGGAGCTGGAAGCTCCAGCCCGGCATCGCGATCGTGAATCAGACGTCGCAGGGCAGCTACCGGATTCGCAACCAGTTCACCGGCGGGCAGTGGGTGCAACAGGGCAAGCGCCTGCAGTTCAGCGCCGGTCTCTCGCCCACGTTTTTCGGCTTCTTTCCGGGGATCGGCCCCATCGCGCGCATTCGCCACTCGGTGTCGCCGATCGTAAGCTACGCGTATGCTCCGGGCTCGCAGGTGTCCGACGAGTTCGCGCACGCCGTCGACCCCACAGGACGCAACTTTCGGGCGCGCAGCGATCCGCAGCAGACGGTCAGCCTGGGCCTATCGCAGAACTTCGAGGCCAAGCTCAAGCCTCCCCCGGGCGACACGAGCGGACACGCGGCGCGCAAGATCCGCCTCCTGAGCATCAGCACCGGCTCCCTGTCGTACAACTTCGAGCAGGCCAAACAGCCGGGGCACACCGGCTGGCAGACGCAGACACTGAACAACACGCTCGCGTCCGATCTGCTGCCGGGGTTCAGCTTCAGCGTCACCCATGACTTGTGGAAGGGCCAGGTGGGCACCGACACCGCGCGGTTCGACCCGTTCCTGACGAACATCTCGGCCAGTTTCACGATCACGCCTGCCACGATTCGGGGAATCGCCGGCCTGCTGGGCCTCGCGGCCAAGGCGCCCGCCAATGCGCCTCCCTCCCCGGCGCCCGGGCCGCCGGGGAGCCCGGAAGGGCAGGGCGGCGTGCCACCCGCGGGAGGGCAGTTCGGAAACAAAGCATTCCAGGGACCGGGGGGCCTGCCGGGCGGGGGTGGGGGATCGGGGTTCAACCTGTCGGTGAGCTACACGGGGTCCAGGACGCGGCCCCAGGCCGTCGACACGTTGGCGCTCGCCGGCATCGCCCCGGTGAGCCCAACGGGCGGGAGCCGGCAGATGACGCTGCGCCTCTCGTTTCAGCCCACCGCGCACTGGTCGGCGACCTGGAATACGAACTACGATCTCGACGCACGCCAGTTCGGCTTGCACGTCATTCAGCTGGAGCGGGATCTGCACCGCTGGCACGCCAGCTTTTCGTTCAACAAGACCCCCACGGGCAGTTTCGCGTTCAGCTTCTACGTTTCGCTGCTCGACCAGCCCGACATCAAGTTCAACTATGAGCAGCAGTCGATCACGCGCTAAGCGTCCCCTGGAGATGACAACGGCGGCGGGCGGGTCGGCTGCAAGTGCCCGGCCGTGGGCCACTTACCGTGCGGCACGCCGTCTGCCTACGCACCTCCCAAACCGCCTCCCGAGGCTTCCATGCCGCGCTCCTCGCGATACATCCTCGCCGTCGCCGGCGTTCTGGGCATCGCGTGCCAGAACAACACGACGAACGTTTCCGGCTCGCTCGCGCCCCCGCAGCATCTGGGCTATCAGCTCGATGCGAGCGGGGATCCCAACGCGCCGGCCGGGATCCTGCTCGTGTGGGACGACGTCCTGGACTCCGCGCTCGCGTTCTACCGCGTGTACTCGCGG
>Ga0209474_10001754_pt1 | contig 20654 bp, 20 predicted proteins | sample GraSoiAngelo_145_FD_185902 | JGI IMG/M metagenome (GOLD analysis project Ga0209474, IMG submission 185902) | Grasslands soil microbial communities from the Angelo Coastal Reserve, California, USA - 14_1009_05_20cm (SPAdes) (version 2) | ecosystem: Environmental > Terrestrial > Soil > Grasslands... | reverse complement strand
GATACCAGCAGGGCCGCTGCCAGAATGCGGTACACCGACGCATTGACCGTCTCGGCAAATTCACCGAATTTTTTCTCTCCGAACAGACGAGCGAGAAACGGCAGCGATGCCTGACTTGCCGCTTGTCCTAGGACTGCAATTGGAACCTGGAAGAGCCGCTTGGCATAATTCAGGCGCGTAATGTCGCCGATTCCGCCAGCCGCAAAATAGCGCAGGATCCAATCGTCCGCGGTAACCAGGGAGACTCCGAGCATCAGCGGAATTGAGAGACGCACCCATTCCCGAAAAGCGGCATTGCGAACGTCAAAGGAAGGTCTGTAGCCAACTCCAAGGCGCGAAGCACCGATAGCGTTGATGAGAAAAATCCCGACGAATGCGCCCGCGACAGCGCCATAAGCAAGCGCCGAAATCCCAAGGCGGCGAGAGAACAGCAAGCCGCCAAGAATAATGCCGCCGTTATAAACCAATGGGCCAATTGCCGGCAGCAGGAACATCCTTCGGGAAAGCAATATCGCCGAAACTACTCCGCCAACATAAAAGAAAAGCTGCGCCGGAAGCAGAATGCGCGTCAGATGCACGCACAGCGCAAACTCGGCGGGTGGAAACTTGCTGAACATCAGCCGGTCGAGCTGCGGCGCAAAAATCTCTGCAAGGATAATTCCGACAGCCATGACCGCTGTCATGATTGTGATGACTGCGGAGAATGTCTTTCGCGCTTCTTCTTCGCGATTTTCAGCGAGAAATCGCGTATAGATAGAAACGAATGTGATCGAAGCCGTGCCCCCGGCGACGAGATAGTTCAACCAGTCGGGAATGGTGAAGCCCGCGTTGTAAGCGTCGGTAATTGAGTTCGCGCCGAAGGCCCACGCAATGTACATTTCGCGTAGGAAACCCACTACTCGCGAAAGCAGAATTGCCACCAGCAGCAAGACGGTCGCGGAAAATGCCGTATGCACCCGCGAAGGATTCAGCAACAGCAAAAAACGTCGCGTCAGGGATACCGGCGGAAGAGGGGTACTGACTTGGCTGGGAGTCTCCTCGTTTAAAGGCTTTGAGCCGGACGGCATTATGGGCGATTCTACATGGGAAATAACGGGCAATGATGGCTACATGTGCACCTTGGACTGATCAAGGCCTTAGCTTTTAGTCGAAGGGCTCGCAGCGATGATGGGTCCGGAAAAAAAAAGGGGTAAAGGCCAGCACCTAAAGCTAAAAAGCCTGGCTGCGGCAACTTTTTTTTGACACTCGGAATCAATACACCGGATAATTCCCAAGTGCTGGGTCAAGCTGCTAAACAGGATTCACCAGGGTCGTCCCTGTTGCGGCGTTCTTTCCGCAAAACTTTTCCCCCTGCGGTACGCGGGGCGGGCGCTTACCTTTGGGACGCGCAGGGCAAGCAGTATCTGGATCTCTCTGGCTCGGCCGCCGTCAACTTCATCGGCCACGGAGTTTCGGAAATCGTCGCTGCCATGACGGAGCAGGCCCGGTCGGTAGAGTTCGTTCACGGTAGCCAATTCACCACGCCTATTGCCGAGCAATACGCCAGCGAACTATTGGAGTTTGCCGGAGAGAATTTCCGCGGCGGCGCGGTTTACTTCTGCAGCGGAGGATCGGAAGCGGTTGAAACCGCGCTTAAGTTAGCTCGGCAGTATCAGGTCGAAGTCGGGCAAGGCGACCGCTGGCAGATCATCAGCCGCAACCAGAGCTATCACGGGGCAACGCTGGGCGCAGTTGCTGTCTCTCGGAACAAACGCCGGCGAGAGATCTACCGTCCTATGCTGCGCGAGTTTTCGACTGTTGAGGCTCCATATTGTTACCGTTGCGTCCACGACTGCACAGATGGCTGCTTCGACTGCGGACAGGAGTATGCCGCCGAGGTGGAGCGAGCCATTATTGAGAATGACGGCAAGGTCGCAGCAGTAATTCTCGAGCCGGTCAGCGGAGCAACTTTAGGAGCGGTGGTCCCACCGAAGGGCTATTTAGCAAAGGTTTCAGAACTTTGTAACAAGCACCACGTCCTGATGATCGCCGATGAAGTGATGAGCGGCATGGGAAGAACTGGGAGAAATTTCGCCGTCGATCACTGGGGCGTCGCGCCTGACATTCTGGTCACGGCCAAAGGGCTCTCGAGCGGATATGTTCCGCTAGGCGCGGTGATCATGTCGAAAAAAGTTGTGGATGCGATCTCGTCCGGTTCCGGATCTTTCATTCACGGCTTCACTTATAGTTCGCACCCAATTTCATTAGCTGCAGGGCAGGCGGTCCTGCAATACATTTTGGAACACAAATTGGTGGAAGCGGCGGACTCAGACCGCGAGGGCAGCATCGGGCACACGCTTAAAGAGAATCTCGCGCAACTTCGAATGATGAACCATGTCGGCGAAGTACGCGGGATCGGCCTGCTGTGGGCGGTGGAGTTCGTTTCTGATACGGAGAGTAGAGATTCATTCCCCGTCGCGGTCAACTTCTCGGGGCAAGTCGCGCAGGCCGCAATTGAGCGTGGCCTTCTGGTTTATCCCGTGCAGGGATGCGCCGATGGCGATTGCGGCGACCACGTTTTGATCGCGCCCCCTGCCGTTATTACCCCCGATCAGATTACTTGGGCCTGCGAACAGCTGTCTGCAGCCATTGAAGAAGTGTCGGCGCAGGCCTAATGCTCATTTCGATTCCAAGGTGCCAATAACCACCGGACGAGACGTCCCGCTCTTCGCAATCATTTCAATTACTTAGCTCTTGAGCTGCAGTTGAGATTCAATTTACCGGTGAACTATTGCCGCGAAGAAGCCGACAGCGCACACTTCCGCGAATGGAGGAAGTCATGATTGCAGAAACGATCGGTTCAGTGTCACCGCGGTTATTTCGTCACGCTGCACGACTTCAGCAAAGCGTCCTAACAGCACCTGAAAAGCGGCTGCTCATTTGGATGGCGGAACGCACGCCAACCTGGATCAATCCCGATCACCTTACGGTTCTTGGGTTCGCGGCCCAGTTCATGACCGGCGTGAGCTATGCTCTGGCGAAAACACATTCCGCATGGCTGATGGTCGCAATCGGATGCCTCATCCTGAACTGGCTTGGCGACAGCATGGATGGCACGCTGGCCCGAGTGCGGCAGCAGCAGAGGCCCCGCTATGGTTTTTACGTCGATCACATGCTCGACAGCATTGGGGCCGTGGCGTTGATGGCTGGAGTCGCATTCTCCGGATATATGGGCCCGGCCATTGCAATTGGGCTGCTTGTGCTGTTCCTGCTGCTTTCGATCCAGTCTTACCTGGCAACTTATACAATTGGCGAGTTTCGCTTGTCGTTCTGGAGCTTTGGCCCGACCGAGCTTCGGCTTCTGCTTATCTCGGGAAATTTAGCCGTTTTACGCTGGCCAACCGTTCTGCACGGCTATCGATTATTCGATGTCGGGGGCGCGGTCGGGATCGTCGGAATGGCGGCCATGCTGACGTGGTTCACTGGCCGCAACGTCGCACGCCTGTATAACGAGGAGCGAATCTCGTGAGCGGTGGCACGGGAAACCCAAACAATGGATTCGTGCGCTGGCTGAAGTTCAATGCTGTCGGGGCAATCGGAATCGCAGTGCAACTTGGAGCACTAGCACTGCTCACGTCAATTCTTGAAGTCAACTATCTGCTCGCGACCGCATTAGCTGTCGAAGCCGCAGTGCTGCATAACTTCATTTGGCATGAGCGTTTCACGTGGGCCGATCGCACAGAAACGAATCGCTTCATTCGTCTTCTGAAATTCAACCTGACCACTGGAGTCTTCTCTATCGCGGGGAACGTTGCCTTCACAAAAGCCTTGTCAGAGGCCGGAGTTCACTATCTTTCAGCAAACGTCTTATCTATCGCGCTGTGCTCCATCATCAACTTCTTCCTCAATGACCGGCTTGTCTTTGTGCGTTGCAGCAAGGTGTGATCGCATTTCGATTCACTTACGCCACTCCGCAAAGCGTGATAAAGTTCCGGGAACTTAACCGCGACTGGTTGCGTAACATCGATCGCCGATGGTCAAGGGCGTACTCTTTCTGTGTCTCTACTAGGTTTCAGTGGCAATACTATTCACGGTTGTGGATATAACTTCTCACCGCGCCGCGACTGGATTCGCGAATGCACTGACGCCTGCTGCCGCCTTCACCTCTACTAGTGCCCTATTTCCGGCAAGCGTCGTAGCGGGGTTTTTATTCAAGTGATTGCGATTGGTTTCCTGATCTCAGCGATTCGCGGACGAGTGGAGCAAACTGACTTAGTTCCGGCCACGGCTGGGGGCGATTAGTCCATGTGCTCGTGCTGCCGCTCCACCGGCCAGATCGGTGATGACCTTGGTCGCGGCTTCCGAGCCTGAGCGAATGCAATTAGGGATGCCAATGCCGGCGTAGGCGTTTCCCGCTAATGCCAGGCCCGGCGCAGCAGAAACGATCTGCCGGACGCGATCCACTCGCCCCTTGTGACCAATGGTGTATTGCGCCATTGCTCTCGGCCATCTGTAAATTTTGACGAAACTCGGCTCCGCGCTGATGCCGAGTATTTCCTGCAACTCACGCCTCACCGTGGCAGCGATCTCCGCATCGGCCAATTGCAATATCTCTCCGTCGCGAGTTCCGCCAAGAAAGCATCGAAGCAGCGCAGTTCCTACCTCTGCACGGTTGGGAAATTTATTGTGGACAAACGTGCAGGCGCGAATGCGCTTACCCTCCGCCCAAGGCACCAGAAACCCGAATCCCGATGGCAGAGAAGCGCGGGCCTTTTCGTCATAGGCAAGCGCCACGGTGATCGATGAGCTGTACCTGATCTGTTCGAGCTCCGAAGAAAGTTGCGGAATTTGACTTTGCAGCAAACCGGCAGCCAGATAAGCCGGCGTAGCGATAATGACACCATCGAATTCCACTGTGCGCCCACTGGCTTCTACGAGCCACTTGCCGGATTCCGGCTTCACGGCGTCAATTGGAGTACTCGTCCGTCGCGCAGATTCCGGAATTTGCGCCACCAGCGCATCAACCATGGTTTGCATGCCGTTTTTTAACGAGGTAAATAACGACCGCATCGCAGGACCCGCCTTCGACTGTCCGGGGGAGCGTTTGTCGGAAGAAAGGCCCTGGAGTTTTCGTGCGGTCACCATGGCCCGCCCTAAACTTCCCTGTTTAGCCTCGATGTCGACAAAGCGCGCCAGCACTGACGCCGCGCTCAGTTCATCGGCGCTGCCCCCGTAAACCCCCGCCAATAGCGGATCAGCCACGCGCTCCAACATTTCGCGCCCATAGTGGCGTTCAATGAATTCGGCGGCCGTGCTCTCGGGTACGTGGGGCGCAGGACGATAGAACCACTCGCGTAGAAACCTGAGCTTTGTCCGCCAGGAAAAAAGAGGAGAGAGAAAAGTGGCTGGAAAATCCGTTGGAACCATGAACATCAAGCCATCAGGAAGTGGCACCAGAGATCCGTTGAGCAAGATGTAGGTTCTGCGCTCAGAGTCATTCGAGCCGATTAGCTGATCACCTAAGCCGAGATCACGGCAAAGGTCTGTCGCCCATGGCTTCTCGGTGAGAAAGGAATCGGGACCGGCTTCGATGACGTTGTCGCCAACGCGCTCGGTGCAAAGCACTCCTCCCAGCCGGGCGCTCGCCTCGAAGAGGACATAATTCAGTTCGGCGCCTTTTCGTTGCTGCTTCTCCAAACCATAGGCGGCTGAGAGTCCGGAAATACCTCCGCCAATGATTGCGATTCGTATCATATCGGGTCAACGGATTTGGGCAACCGCCGCCGCGGTGCGCGAACGAACGATCTGCGCCAGCGCAGAGGTGAGCAGTGGAGAATCATTCAGAGATTCCGCTCTCCACAGTCGCATGTTTTCTTTCGCCGCGAACTGTTTGAACAGAATGTCTACGTCATAAAGAATTTCCACATGGTCACAGAGAAAACCGATCGGCTGAACAAATACTCCATCGTGCCCGTTCTGCTTTAGGCGAGAGATGGTCTCTTCGACGGTTGGGCCAAGCCACGGCCCTCCTGACATGCCCTGGCTTTGAAATGCAAAACTCCAGTCTTGCTGATCCAGACCTGCGGCGGCTGCAACCAGCGCGGCCGTATGTTTTGTTTGAATCTCATACGGATCGCCTTCCAGCACCGTCCGTTCGGGAACGCTGTGTGCGGTGAATATCACCGGCACCGGATTTCCTGATTCGCGCTCGGCATCTTGACGTCCGGATATCAGCTTCTCCCCGAAAGCCTGAATCAATTGCGGCTCATCGTGCCATGCTTCCACAAAATCAAAAGTCATTTCAGGGTCGCTGCACTCCGCAAGCGATTTCCGGTAGAGTCCAACGCTGGTGCGCGAATTGTGCGGTGCCATGCAGATCACGACCGCATGACCGATTCCATCGGCTTGCATCTGTTCCAGAGCTTGCGCAACGAATGGATGCCAGTTCCTCATTCCGACGTAAACCGGCACTCCGATTTTTTGCGCCAGCAGTTCAGCTTGTTTCAAAGTAATTTCGGTTAGCGGAGATTTGCCAATCGCGGCGTAACGATGGCTCACTTCCTCTACCGCCTGCTTGGGAAGCGGACGCCCGCCAGTCACGCGCAACAAAAACTCGGGCACATCGTCAACAGAGGTAGGACTGCCATGCGCCAGCAGCAGCACTGCGATTTTTCGCCTCTCGGCCATAGTCAGATGCCGCCTTCTCGTACAGAACGCGAGAAGGACGTGGCCCCCGCGGAATGCTCTTGGACGTACTCGGCCAGCGCCCTTACATTCTCGACCGGCGTCTCTGGAAGGATTCCGTGGCCAAGATTAAAAACGTGCCCGGGCCTGCCACCCGCCTGATCCAAAATGCGTCGCGCGCCGGCTTTCACGTGTTTCCAATCCGCGAACAACAGCACGGGATCGAGATTTCCCTGTACGGCGCCGGAATTCCCCAGCCGACTCCAACCTTCATCGAGTGGGATTCGCCAGTCGAGCCCAATAACATCGGCTCCGCTTTCTTTCATCGAGGCCAGCAGCGTCGAAGTATCCGTCCCAAAATAAATGATGGGAGCGCCCGAAGTTTTGAAACTGGCTATCAGTTCTGTCGTCCGCGGCAAAACATATTGCCGGTAATCTTCGACTGATAGGCAGCCCACCCAACTGTCAAAAACTTGAATCACGTCGGCTCCTGCCTCAACCTGAGCGCGCGCATACGCAGATGTCACTGCGACCAGTTTGCCGAGCAGCTCGTCCCAGGCTTGCGGCTGCGAATACATCAGGTTTTTCGTTTTGATGTAATGACGCGAGCCCCCGCCTTCGATCATGTAGCTCGCGAGCGTGAACGGCGCGCCACAAAAGCCAATCACCGCCAACGTTGTGCTGAAGTGCCGGGCCACTTTACTTACAGCATCGGCCACATAGCCTAGATCATCGGCAGAGTCGGTCCGCAGCCTGCGAATATCGTCGGCAGTTCGCACCGGGCTTTCGATGACCGGGCCTTCACCGGCAGAAAAATGAAATGGGAGGCCCATGACCTCAAACGGCAAAAGAAGGTCGGCAAAAATTATGGCCGCATCCACTTTCAAATATTCAGCAGCGGTGATGGTGACTTCTGCGGCGAGCTGCGGGTTCTTGCATATCTCAATCAGCGAATGCCGTTTTCGCACCGCCCGGTATTCGGGCATGTAGCGGCCCGCCTGCCGCATGAACCACACCGGAGTTCGATCCACAGGCAAGGCTTTGCAGGCACGAACAAAGCGGGAATCAGGCGCTGACATGAAGAATTAATGTAGCACTAAGAGCAGTGGCTAGTGGTCAGCGATCAGTGGGCAGTGGATAGTGATCAGCGTTCAGAGGTCAGTGGTTGATGGTCAGTGATCAGTGACTAGTGGTCAGTTGCGAATGCAAGCCATAAGGGCATGTGTGAGGGGCTAGTAATAACTCAAGTTAGACGAGAAGCGTTCCACTGTGACTTAGCAGAAAAGCCTGCTGGCCCTGGCCACTGCGCACTGATCACTGATCACTGCTACTGATCACTGCTTATGAGATGGGCTCAACTTTATCCACATGAATAAGGTTGATCGAAGTATCCAGTGTTCCCGTGACCTGTACACGCCGTCCTTCAAACGGTTGCACCTGGTTCTGAGCATCGAGCTTGTAGGAAGTCGAGTCCGACACCTTCAAAACATAGCTATCGGATTCTTTGCTGATGATTCCACTGAAGGTCTGCGCTGTAGGATTTTGACCCTGCGACTCAGGAGTGGACGGCGCGGCTGGGCGCGTTCCGGGCTGGGCTGGAGTTGGATTCGGTGCAGGCTGCGTCTCTGGATTCGGCTCAGGCGTGGGCTGCTGGTGCGGATGGTCTTGCTCCGGCTGTTGTGGCTCTTGCATGTAAGACCACAACACCAAGTCTGACGAGAACAATTGGCCGGGGTGGGAAGCCCCTTGCGCGAACGCAACGGCGCTGCAGAAGACAAACCCAGCAATAATCACTGACCAGTTCTTCATAAGGACTCCTTGCCGGCTTTTAGATGGCAAAAGAAGGAACGTGGGAACCCGGTTCCGGGTCTAGCTGAGCAGAAGGCTCAGAAGCCAAGGTTTCATTTACGTTGTACACCCGACCGTGGAAAACGGCCCTACGGCTGATTCTGTAGGCCACCTAAGGGCGAGTGCGTCCCCTTAGGGCGGCGGATGTACTTCTGAGTTTTTCTCCGGCCAAAAAGGCACCTAATGAGTACACCCTTGGTCACCGAATCCACCCTATGATGATGCGTAACGAATTCCCGGAGGTTGATCCTGCCATGGCAGCAAGTCAGGTTGTGCTCTACTTCGACAGACAGGAAGACGCGGTCCAGTTCACGCTCGCTGCCAGCTCAATCATCGCGGACGGAGCGCCGCTCCGCGAAACTGCGCTCAAGGTTGCGAAAGAAGTTTGCAAAGCCTCACGTATTACTACCGAGGGAAGCGTGAATGGCGACGGAGCGAAACCCAAGACGCGCAAGGCGCAATAAACTTCGCCGTTTTCTAATCTTTGAATTTCTGAACAATTAATAAGTGCGGGCGTTCTCGTGCGCTGGTTTAATCCGACCAAGGCGCCGGCTTGCGATTCCAGCGATGCTTTTTCAATTGTTTGAGAAGCTCGGGGCTGAGCGGGCCTTTATCGCTTAGCGCGATGTTCTCGCGCACGTGCACCAGCTTCCTCATGCCAACAATCGTGGTGCTCACCGCCGCATGGGAGAGCACAAACCGCAACGCCATCTCCGGCAGCGACATTCCCGGAGGCAGAATTTCTTTCAACTTGTCCACGCGCTTGATGGTGTTGGCAAGATTTTTTGGATTGAAATATCCGGAGCGCCAATCATCCTTCGGAAAAATCGTGTCCCTGGTCATCTTCCCGCCGAGGCTGCCTTCATCGAGGGCGACACGGACGATCACACCGATATTCATTTCCTTGCAAAGCGGGAAAAGTTCGTCCTCGGGCGACTGGTCGAAGATGCTGTAAATCACCTGCACTGCATCGACCAGCCCGGTGCGAATGGCCTTGATTCCGTTCTCCGGTTCCCAGCGATTCAGGCTGAGGCCGAAGTAGCGAATGGTTCCGTCTCTTTTGAGCTTCTCGACCGTCTTGCGGAAATCGGGATCGTTTGTCCATGCATCAGTCCACACATGAAACTGAAGCAGATCAATTGAATCGGTACCAAGTTGCTTTCGAATCAGATCGGCGTACTTGAAAACATGATCGGGTGGAAAGACGTCGTGGTATTTAAATTTCGGCAGCGCCGGCCAGCGCTCGTTTTTGGGAGGAATTTTCGAAGCGGCAAAGATGCGCTTGCCTTTATTCTTGGCCATCGTTTGCCCGAGCAGGCCGTCGCTCTTGCCTTCGCCGTAAGCCCACGCGCTGTCGAAGAAGTTGCATCCCAGATCGACCGCTAATTGCAATGCCTGCAGCGACTCGCGGTCTGCCGAGCCACTCCAGCCGCTCATGCCCCACAGCCCGTGCGCGATGTCGCTGACTTGCACCCCTGTACGGCCCAACTTCCGATATTGCATGCTTGCTCCTCGCGTTCAATGTGGACGGGCGAGGGCGCCCGTCGCTCCACTTTGACTTATTTCCCTGGCTGTCGCGGTGCGTCCTGTTGTGCCTTGTGGTCGTAGAATTTCTGCAGGACATAAAACGCCTGCTTGCGCTGCCCTTGGTCCGAAATTAATCCCTTGCGATTGAAATAATCCTGAATGCCCGGCAGGGGACGGCGCGGCGATCGAAAGTCCATCAGCAGCCAGGGCGACATGCCAGCCATCTGGGGAACTCTCTGCCACATCGCCAGCTGGTGCTCAAATACGTTCGCCTGGTATTCCTCAGTGAAACGAGTCTGCGCATCGCCATGCCGATTGTATTGGGCGTCAGCGCCGAACTCGCTCACGATTACGGGCTTCTCATATGCGAACTTCCACTCGGTGCGATCAGTGTCTTCGATTTTTGCTTCGTACCATCCTATGTATTCATTGATACCCAGCACGTCGAGAAATTCCCCGATTGGATCGTTCAGAACTCGCGTGTCCGGTCCCGAACGGCCGGTATGATTCAGCGCGGAAGTGATTAAGCGAGTGGGATCAAGTTCGCGCGCGTATGAAACAAGCGCTTTCAAAAATTGAGTCCTCTCCACAGAAATCGGAGTCTCGTTCGACATTGACCAAAGTGCAATGGCGGCTCGGTTGCGATCACGCGAAATGATCTCGCGAAGTTGTGACTTGGCATTTTCAAGTGTGGCGGAATTCTGCCACTGGATATCCCAGTAAACGGGAATTTCTTCCCAGACCAGCAGGCCCATTTTGTCACTGAGCCGCACCATATCCGCGTTGTAGGGATAATGAGCAAACCTGACAAAATTGCAGCCCAACTCTTTTGCCCAGGTGAGCAGGCTGCGATCGTCATCTTCCGAAAAAGCTCGCCCGCTGCGAAACGGCGCTTCTTCATGCATGGAAATGCCACGAAGAAAAATCGCCTTACCATTCAACAGGATTTGCGCACCGCGGGTCTCAATCGTCCGAAACCCGATTTCGTCGGTCACGCTGTCGCTGCCACTTGAAATTACGACTTTGTACAGCTTCGGACTCTCCGGCGCCCAAAGTTCCACGTGAGCGGGAAATCGGAATGTGCCGCGCCCGGAAGCATCCACATGGGCCGATTGCTTCAGCCGGATCTCAGGAATTTCGATCGAGACCTCGCCCGAGCGGGTCGCGCCGCTTAGCTGAACCCAACCTTCGATAACATCTGTATGGCCTTTGGCGAGCTGAACTGAATAATCCTGTATGAAGGTTTCCGGCACTTCCACCAGCTTTACGCCGCGGGTAAGGCCGCCATAATTCCACCAATCGGTTTTCAAGGCGGGCACACCATCCGCGCGACGGGTGTTGTCTATTTCAACGACAATTCCGTTCTCACCATCGCTCAATTGCTCGGTAGCTTCTACATCGAATGGGGTAAAGCCACCTACGTGTTCGCCGAGCTTTTTTCCATTCAGCCATACCCGCGCCTGATAGTTGGCCGCGCCAAAATAGAGGAAGGTCCGGACTCCAGATCGCCTGTGATAGGAGAAGTTTCGCTGGTACCAGAGCGGTCCTTCGTAAAAAAGCAACGAGTCACTCTGGGTATTCCAGTCTCCGGGAACGCGGAGCTTGGGCGAGTGTTCAAAATCGTACTCAACGAGATCGCTTTTTGTTTTAGGTTTGGCGTTCTCGTAATAGCGGCTGCTGAGGCCGGTTTCGTAGGGATCAACAATCGTGTTCCACGTCCCATCGAGACTAATGGTCGTTCGGCTACTTACATTCGGAATCGTAGCCGGCAGATCGCTTTGGGCATGCAGGCAGATCGCGCTCAGCAGCAGCGCGGCCAGAGCCGCTCGACTTATGTAGCGTATTTCCATAGGGATCGCCGGGCAGATGAGTATAACGAATTCGCTGGCTGCAGCAGCACCGGACCTCTCCTCTTAACAGCATCGCCCAGACAGCCCGCTGGGAGCTATGTTCCTGGATTTTTGGATTAGAATCCTATGAGGCTGTCCGGCATCTCGGGAGGAGTCACTTGCATCCAAGTGCCCGCCCAGAGTTGGCACTTGGGGGTCCGAATGTCCAGTGTTTCTTCTTCCTATCTCTCCGAGGGGAATGCTTCACCTGCGCTGTCCGAAGGGAAGGCTGCACCTGCGTTGGCCGTAACCAATACTGCTGCTTCGGCCATTCAACTCGCGAGGGTCGCTGATCCTGCCGCGCACTTTTTACCCATGGATCCAACCTTCAGTCCTGTCAATGGGCTGGTGGGGCGGTGCTTTATACGGATGTGTCTGTGGGTAGACCTGGTGACATCGTGGTCACGCAGGAACCGCCCTCTTCCGCAGTGGTCGCCCGAGCTTGCTCTGGGTGGGCCAATCACGCCGGACACAACAGAACCGGTCTCCCCTTCAACTGCGAATTAATGTGCTGGCGCTGGCTGCGGTTGCGGGGTGGCGAAGTTCACCTTCGGGACCTCACGTGAGCCTTCGGTTGCCGCAAAATAGGCGGTGTTCGGTTTAAATCCGAGGCTCGACGCAAAGATGCTGTTGGGAAATTGCTGCACGTAAATGTTGTAGTCCTTTAGCGTGTCGTTGTAGCGCTGGCGTTCGACTGCAATACGGTTCTCTGTACCGGCCAGTTCGTCCTGTAAGCGCAGGAAATTTTCATTAGATTTCAACTGCGGATAGTTTTCGACCAAAGTCAACAATCTGAATAAGGATTTATCGAGCTCAGCATTCGCGGAAATCTTTTGCTCGGGAGTTCCTGCTGAGAGTAACTGGGTACGAGCTTTCGCGATGTCGCCGAAGACGGTCTGCTCCTGCTTGGCATATCCCTTCACGGTCTCGACCAGGTTCGGAATCAGATCGGCGCGCCGCTGCAGCACAATGTCAACTTGTGACCAAGCGGTTTTTACTACTTCGTTCTTTGCCACCAGCGTGTTCTTTACGCTGATGTATTTGCCGAAAGAAAGCAGAATCAGGACCGCAATCGTGATGAAGACGATGGCAACTTTGCTCATAACCTCTCCTTGTACAGACCGCTTCGCCAGTCCGACCCAAAGCTCACAACAAACTACTGATTTGTTCGCGCAGGGGAACTCTGCATTGTATCCACTGCGGCCGCTACTTTCTCAATTGCTGCAAGGTATCGCGAGACCACGTCAGCCGCGCGCAACTGCTTACCGTCAGATTTCTGAGCGCGAACATCAATTAATTGTACGAATGCCGAAGGATCGAAGTTCAGCCGCGAAGCCAGCTCCTGCACTGCTTCTCGAGAATGCTTGCGTCCGGGCTCGCCTGACTCGATCAGCGCATGGCGGAATAGAGTCGTGAAAGACGATAGCGAGTTCAGCATGACTTCCCACAAAGCCTTTTCTTTCCCGCCAGCTAATAAAATATGCTGCCGCAGCAAGAACAGCTTCTCTCGCAGCTCATATTCAAGTTGCGAACGATGCAAGTGCATGGGAATGTCTAAATCGCGCAGGACGTCTTCTCCGCAAAGAACGCGGTATCGCTGCTTCATATCTGTAAATTCGATGGAGAAAACGTCCGCCGTATCTTTCAGTTCTTTCGCAGTCATAATTAGCGGCGGATGATGTTTCTTCTTGCGCCACCACTCTGCTGCGCCGGCAATCTGGCTCAAAGACGTGAAGGACGTGTCCCGCACAATGCAAAGCAGGTTGTAGTCGGAATATTCCGAATGGAACTCTCCTTCGGCCGCAGAACCATAGAGAATCACGCCGGCAAGATTTTCTCCCGCAGAGGCGCGGACCTTCTGCACGAACTCACCGAGCAATTGTTCGTCAGCTTTAGAATCATGAGCCATAACAATCTCTCCTCACCAACTGCCGCTGGCGCCACCGCCACCAGACATACCGCCGCCGAATCCGCCAAAGCCCCCACCACCCCCGCCGCCGAATCCTCCGCCACCGAAGCCGCCGCTGCCCCAGCCGCCACGACGTCCGCCGCCACCTAAAAGCAGCCACCAGAAGAGTAAGCCACGGAGCGGAGTAGCGAGAACGATGATTATCAGAATGATGATGAGAACTACGCCGCCCAGAGAAATTCCTGCTGATGGTCCAGGTGGCGACCGCTCGGTTGATCCCGCTGTGGCGCCAGTCAATTGCACGCCCGCATCTTCCGCGATGACGGACGCCACTCGTTCCGCGTTTTGCTTAATAGCTTGACCGTAGTCACTCTGTTTAAGGAGCGGCACTACTTCGCGCCAGAAGCCTCCCACTTTGCCGTCGGGAAGAATCGGTTCCAGCGCGTAGCCCACTTCAGTCCGGTAGCGGCGATCTTTGACAGCGATCAGAATCAGCACACCACGATTTGTGCTCTTGCTCCCAATCCCCCAGTGCTTGAAGAGATCTACGGCGTAGCTTTCAATGTCGCGGCCATCCAACGAGTTAATGGTTACGACCGCGATCTGTGCCTTCGCCTTCTGATCAACCTGCTGTGCAATGTCATTCAGTTCCGCCGTGGTGTCGGGCCTGAGCACGTGCGCGAAATCATTGACGTAATTGGTGGGATGAAGTTGCGAAACCGGCTCGGCATTGATCCGGACCGCAACGCTCAGTACTGCGAGAGCGCATACGCCCACGACAGCGATGCCCCGAGCGCGTTTCATTGCCGCTGATTCTATAGGAATGATTCCCTCTTTATTGCCGTAGAGATGCATCTAGTCACGTTGTACCCATGTGCGTTCTCTGCCCCTTACGTAACTGACCGCAGGAAATCGACGACTTCGCGTTCGGCGAAATGGCCGTCATATCCATTGCGTTCACCGAGAAAAGAGCAGTGGCCGCCATCATCGGTCTCAACAAAGGTGATGTTGGGGTTGCGCTCAACTTTCCGCCGAGTTTCTGGCGTTACGCGGATAAACGGATCATTGCGCGCATAAAGGATGTAAGTCGGAACTTCAATCTTCTCGACAACATTCGCCGCCGCAGCACGCGCATAGTAATCGGAAGCGCCGTTGAATCCCGTATAGAAGGCAGTAATTTTGTCGTCGAAGTCACGCAAACTTTTCAAGCCGCGCAATCGCGAGAGATCGTATTGTCCGGGGAAACATCGGTCTTTATTTCGCATGCGGGCCTTCAACTTCCACAGAAAATACTGCTCATAAAGACGATTGGCAGGATTATGAAGAGCGTCGGCGGAAGCTGCTAAATCCATTGCGGGACAAACTGCGGCAGCCGCGCGAAACTCGTGCGGTCCATTGCTTGCCCACTCACCAGCGGTCTTCAATACTATGTTGCCGCCCATGGAAAATCCGCATAAAGCGAAACGCGAAATACCATGTTTCTCGATCAGCGACTTCGCGACCGCCATCACGTCGCCGGAACGCCCCGAGTGATAGAGCGTGGGGGCCAAGTGGTCGGTGCCCCCACAGGTGCGTTGATTCATGCGTACCACATTCATACCCGCGGCGAATCCTTTTTCCGCGATGCCTAACATGTAGTTCGATTCGGTCGATCCTTCGAGGCCGTGCACCACAATCACGGTGACCGCCGAACGACGGTCCGCTTGCCAGTGACAATGGCAGAGCACGTGGATTCCCGGTTCAACTTCGATCAACTGCTGCTCAGATTTGGGCAACGTGATTCGGCGCGGCAGGATAAAACTTGCGATGGTCTGAATGTGGCCACCGCAGAGAAAGCGTCTCGGACGAAATTGTTTTTGCTGAGTTGTTGCGTTGGAAGTGCTTGTCCTCACAAGCCGATTCTAAATCCTGAATGCTCCTACAGGTTCGTGAGACACGCTCTAGGAGCAACCCTCTAGCTCGCGTGGCCAATCTGAACCGAGATCGATAAAAACAGGAGGACACAAGGGATGTTACACATCAGACTAGGAAATGCAGTTGCCGCTCTTATGTTGGGCGGGGCGCTGATTCTGGCAACCGCGCCTAAAGCGCACGCCGATGATGGGCGTTCACGGTGTCAAAACCGCGTTGAAAAGGCGAGCGACCACTATCGGCATGAAGTTCGCGAGCATGGAAGACGCAGTGAGCAAGCAGCAAAAGCGAAGGCAAAACTGAATGCCGAGTGGGACCGTTGCTACACAGAAGCTCATGGCTGGTATGATCCCAATCGTCGCGAGTGGCGTAATGACCGCGATTGGGACCGCAACTATGATTGGGACCGCGACGACCGTGATCGCGATCATCGTTGATCTTAGAGAATTTGCTGAGGGCAGTCGAACTCTGCCCTCATTTGTTTTTATCCAATTCTGCATTGGTACTCACCAATTGCCCTCTGACGAGCACAAGTTATCTTCTGCAGGTAGAATCCCTAGCGGTGCTTTAACAGTGAAAGTGAGATGCAGAATGAAACGCTCTCTTCTAAGTAGTCTGCTGGCGATTGTTTTCCTTTGCCCTTCACTGTTCGCGGCCGATCCGGGCCTGCACGTGATTAAGACTTTCAAGTTGGGGGGCAAAGGTGGATGGGACTATTTGGAAATCGATCCTGATTCGCACCATCTGTTTATCTCGCGAGCCACACACGTCATTGTCATCGACGCCGAGTCCGGGAAACCTGTGGGCGAGATTCCCGACACGCCCGGCGTTCACGGCATCGCACTGGCTAACGATCTCGGCCGTGGATTTACCAGCAATGGCCGCGAAGGCACTGTCACCATTTTTGATCTGAATACCTTGAAGCCGATCACCAAAGTAAAGGCGGTCGGGGAGAATCCGGATGCGATTCTGTTTGACCCCGCAACCAAGCGCGTCTTTACGTTTAACGGCAAAAGCGCCGATGCGACTGCCATCGATGCGACAAGCGGTAAGATCGTGGGCAAAATTCCTCTCGGCGGCAAACCTGAGTTCGGCGTCAGTACCGGCAAGGGTGAAATATTCGTGAATCTCGAAGATAAGAGCGAGCTTCTTGCGCTTGATCCGAAAGATCTGAAGGTGAAGTCGCGCTGGCCACTTGCCCCGTGCGAATCACCAAGCGGTTTGGCAATGGACATAAAAAATCGGCGCCTGTTCGTCGGCTGCGACAATAAAATGATGGCAGTGGTGAACGCAGACACAGGAAAAGTGATTACCACGGTTCCCATTGGCGACGGCGTGGACGCGGACCGCTTCGATCCCGGTACTAAATTTGCGTTTGCTTCCTGTGGTGAGGGCGTACTCACGGTCGTAAAAGAGGATTCACCGGGCAAATTCAGCGTGGCGGAAAACGTGAAAACTGAGCGTGGCGCGCGCACCATGGCACTGGATCTCAAAACGCACGTTGCTTATGTAGTGACAGCAAAGTTTGGGCCGCCGCCGGCCGCGACCACGCAGCAACCGAATCCTCGACCGTCGATCCTACCGGACACCTTTGAAGTGCTGGTCGTAGGCAAATAGCTGGCCTACTCTGCATCTAAGCTGCCGATGAAAACCCTCCGGCTGATCGCATTACTCGCATGCATCACTGGGTTCGCTCCGCCCAGCCACTCTTACTCGGTCTTGACGCACGAACAGATTATTGATCTGGCATGGCCGGATCAGATCCGTCCTCTGTTGCTGAAGCGATTCCCGCAGGCCACGGCTGATGACATCAAGCAAGCCCACGCCTACGCGTACGCCGGCAGCGTGGTACAAGACATGGGTTATTACCCGTTCGGCAACAAATATTTCAGCGATCTGCTGCATTACGTCCGTACGGGTGATTTCATCAACGCACTCATAGCGGAATCCTCGAATTTAACCGAGTATGCGTTTGCTCTGGGAGCGCTCGCGCACTACTCATCAGACAACGTGGGGCATCCGGCGATCAATAAGGTGGTCGCTATTGAATTTCCCAAACTCCAGAGGAAGTATGGGGATGAAGTCACTTACGCCGACGATCACAAAGCTCATATTCGAACTGAGTTTGGTTTCGACATGGTGCAGGTGGCAAAGAACCGCTACACCTCTGACCGATTTCACGACTTCATAGGTTTTGAAGTCTCCAAGCCTGTACTGGAACGTGCCTTCCTGAAGACCTATGGACTCCAGCTGCATGACGTTCTTGGTGATGAAGATTTGGCGATAGGTTCGTTTCGTCGCGCCGTAAGCAGGATTATTCCGGCGATGACGCGAGTGGCACTATTGAACCGCCGTGCTGATCTGGTGCGGGACACCCCAAATTTTGATGAGAAGAAATTTCTCTATCGCGTATCGCGCACCAATTATGAAAAACAGTGGGGCAGGGGATATCGCCGTCCCGGCATCGGCTCGCGCATCCTGGCATTCATTTTGCGGAGCATCCCGAAGATCGGCCCGGCCAGCGCCCTCGCCTTCAAAGTCCCGACCGCTAAAACCGAGGACATTTACATAAAGAGCGTGAACCAGACCAGCGACAACTACTATTCCCTGCTGCACCAGGTCCGGGATGACAGTCCAATATTTCCTGACACGGACTGCGATACTGGCCGCAAAACCGCCCCCGCAGAATACGCGCTTGCCGATGTGACTTATGCGCGTTTGTTGCAAGATCTGACTAAGAACAACTTTGCGCAGATGACGCCTGAGTTGCGCAGCAACGTTCTGGAGTTTTATTCGAATTTGAGCGCGCCGTATCACAATAAGAAGAATCACAAATCCTGGGAAAGAACCATGCAAGCTCTCGAGAAGCTAAAGAACTGGCATCCATCTCCGGTTCAAAACCAGCCGGTGCCGGTTGGCTCGAACTGATCAGACTGATAAAAACCAGCCGACAACTTCCTGTAAACTGGGTGGCTTAATTGCGAGGCCTCAATGGACGCGCTTGATGACAAGTTTTACAGAGCAAAAATTGTGCAGCGGAACGATTTTGCCTCTGACCTTTGGATGATTCGGATCGATCCCGGCGGCCCCTTCTCATTCAAACCGGGACAGTACGCAACACTGGGCGTGCAAACACCGGAGAAGCGCAGCGAACGAGCATATTCGATTGTCTCGTCGCCGCTGGAGAGTGAGATCGAATTCTTCTTCGAGTTGGTTCCGCAAGGAGAGTTAACGCCGAAACTTTATGCGCTAAAACCCGGAGATGAAGTGTTGATGCGGAAATCCTCCAAAGGCCTGTTTACGTTGGACCAGAAAAGCGGGCGCACCAATCACTTTCTGGTCAGTACAGTTACCGGCGTTGCGCCTTTTGTAAGTTACGTGCGCACGCTTTATCGAGCATGGAAGGAAGGCACTTTCAAAGGCGAGCACAAATTGTTCCTGCTGAATGGCGCCAGCCGGTCATGGGAATTTGGTTATACGGATGAGTTATGCAAATTCGCCGCCGAGGTCCCATGGTTCAAATATGTTCCCACCGTAAGCCGCCCCTGGGATGACGAGAAGTGGACAGGCGAAATGGGCCGCGTGGATGACGTAATGCGGAAGTATTCAGACTTGTGGGGCCTGGATGGGACTAATTCCGTTGCTTATCTATGCGGTCATCCCGACATGATCGAAAACGGTAAGAGCATTTTGAAGCGCATCGGCTTCACCAAGCAACATTTGAAAGAAGAGATTTACTGGATCCCGGCGAAGGAAGCGGCGAGCTCGTAGTTTCTGGCGCGCTCCTGCGCGATTCCCTGTCATAACTACGGCGGTCGTGCTCGCCAATTCCGCCGGCTACTCAGACCATCGCTGAGGCTCTCACTTCTCTCACAAATGCCAGCCCCACACGGGCGAGCGCGTTCACATACGGCCATCCGTTCGTACATTTTTCCGGCGTTCGCATTTACTGTACTCAGGTGGCGAAGCTGTATGCACGGAGCAACTGTTGGAACTTCAAACCTCAATTCCTGAGTTAGCATCGCAACATCTACGGGGCGAGTCGGGCCAAGAGAACTGGTACGCGGTATACACCTGGGCGCGTCATGAGAAGAAAGTCGCGGCGCAGATGCAAGTCCGTAGTTTGCGCGGATTCCTTCCGCTCTATCGATCTCTGCACCGCTGGAAAGACCGTTGCAAAGAAATCGAGCTCGCGTTGTTCCCCAGTTATGTCTTTGTGTGCTTGTCGCTGAGCGATCGCCTTCGCGTGCTTGAGATTCCCGGTGTGGTCAGCTTTGTTTCCCGCGGAGATAAGCCAGCGCCTTTGCGTGAGCTTGAGATGGCTCCGCTCTTGCGCGGTGCAACCGGCAGCGTTCGAATTGAGCCTCACCCTTATTTGCGAGTCGGACGAAAAATGCGCATGCGGTCAGGCCCGATGGCCGGCCTCGAAGGCGTCCTTGTCCGCCGCAAGGAGGGGGCAGGTCTGCGACTCGTAGTCTCGATAGAGATGCTCATGCGATCGGTCGCTGTGGAAGTTGACGAAGCCGACGTGCAACCGATCTAACCGCAATCCCACTTCCGCAATCGCACCGAGTTCCTGAAGAAGGCCCCTTTTCATGTCTAGATTTAAATGCAGATCGATCATCTTGATCTCTGCCCTCGCGTTCTTATTAATTAGGTTTGGCGCGGCGCAGACCGGCGACAATATAGACCGCAGCCACGAAGTGGAGGATCTGGTCTCGCTGTCTCCGCAAGCGGTGATAACCATTCTGCAGCGCGAGCCGGGGCTGCTGCTGGAATTCAAGAAGATCCTCGTTCGCAAGGCCTACGAACAAGGGCGGCTGCTCGATTCGAGCGATCTCAATGATGAAACCGTCTTCCAACTGCTACGCGAGGACAATACGGTCCGGGCGCTCGCGACGCGCGAG
>Ga0209474_10001753_pt1 | contig 20657 bp, 20 predicted proteins | sample GraSoiAngelo_145_FD_185902 | JGI IMG/M metagenome (GOLD analysis project Ga0209474, IMG submission 185902) | Grasslands soil microbial communities from the Angelo Coastal Reserve, California, USA - 14_1009_05_20cm (SPAdes) (version 2) | ecosystem: Environmental > Terrestrial > Soil > Grasslands... | reverse complement strand
GCGAGATCTCGTACCAGCGCAGATTGCCAACGTGCTCGCCGAGCTCGCGCGACATCTGCCGCAGGTGCGTCGCCCGCGGGTCTTCCGTCCGGTAGACGCGGTGCCCGAATCCCGAAATCTTCTGATGCGCCTGCAGCCGCTCGGTGACATAGGCCTCGACCCGATCCGGCTCGCCAATCTTCTGCAGCATCTTCATCACCTGCTCGTTTGCGCCGCCGTGCAGCGGCCCGGCGAGGGCGCCGATGGCCGACACGACGGCGGAGTACATGTCGGCCAGGGTCGCCGCCGTCACGCGCGCCGCAAACGTCGAGGCGTTCAGTTCGTGGTCCGCATGCAGGATCAGCGCGAGATCCATCACCCGCACGTACAGCGCATCCGGCTCCGCTCCGAAGAGCATCCGGAGGAAATTTTCCGCGTGGCTCCCTGCCGTGTCCGGTTTCATCGGCTCGCGGCCGCGCCGAAGCTGTTCGAAAGCCGCCACGATCGTGGCGGTCTGCGCCGTGACCCGCATGGCTTTTGCGATGTTGGCATCGCGTGAGGCATCGTGGGCCTGCGGATCATAGAAGGCCAGGGCGGACAGAGCCGTCCGCAGTGCGTCCATCGGCGTGGCGCTGCGCGGAAAGTCCTTCATCAAGGTGAGCACTTGAGTGGGCAGGGCGCGATGCGAAGCGAGCTCCGCGCAGAACTGCTGCAGTGCCTCGCGGGTCGGTAGCACGCCAAACCACAACAGGTAAGTGGTCTCTTCGAACGATGACTGGCGGGCGAGGTCGTGGATATCGATTCCGCGGTAGGTCAGCTTGCCTTCTGGTCCGATGATGTCGCAGATCGCGGAGTTGGCCGCGACGACGTCCTCGAGGCCGGCTTTCGTGATCGGCATACGAGCCAAGTATAGGAAGCGGTTGTCAGCAGCTTCCGACTTTCAAGCGCCCCTAACGACAGGTGCTCAGGTTCCCTTAATCACCGCCATCGGGCGGCAACTGGCAACCACGCTGGCCAGGGCGGCTCCGGCGATGCTGTCGATCACCTGGTCGATGTCCTTGTACGCGGCCGCGCTTTCATCGAGCGGCACGTGGCGGGTATTGACCAGGATGTCTCGCTCGGCCAGCCAGCGGTCAGCGTCCGCTTGCTTGAGACCGCGGTTGGCGGCGCGCCGAGAGAGTACGCGGCCGGCGCCGTGGTTGATCGAATAGAGACTGGCCCGCGCGCCTGTCTGCGCGACCTGGATATGGCTGCTGGTGCCCATCGAGCCGGGCGTGATAATTGGATGGCCGGTGGCCTGCCAGCGGCGAGGCTGATCGGGATGGCCGGCGGGGAAAGCGCGGGTCGCACCTTTCCGGTGAATCCAGTGAGGTTCTCCATCGATGTTCTCTTGCTGAATGAGGTTGTGGGAGATGTCATAGACGACCTGGGTGGTGGCGCCGAACTGTTCCTCGAGCACCTCGGCCACTTGTGCGAGCAGAAGCAAGCGGTTGACGATGGCGATATTGGCCGCGGCGCCCATGGCGTCCAGGTAGCGCCGGCCGACGTCGGAATCGGCCGGCATGAAGACGAGTTCTCGATCGGCCGGCTGCAGCCGGCCTTGTGACTGGAGTTCTTGCAGAAATTCGCTGGCGACCTGGTGGCCCAGGCCGCGACTTCCGGTATGAATCATGACGCCGATCCCGCTTCGGACGCCGAATGTCTCGGCGAGCTCGGGCTTGTGCACGGTGACGGCCTGGAGCTCAATAAAGTGATTCCCGCTGCCGACGCTCCCCACGGTCTCGATCCCCCGCTGGCGGGCTCGGGCACTCAGCTGCGCCTGCGAATCGAAGTTGACTCGTTCGAGGCGGTCGCGGATCCCCGCCGGGTACCCCTGCGCCCCCTCTCGAATAATGCGTTCGAAGCGGTCTTTCGTGACCGGGGTTACGGCCTTGTCCCGGCCAAGCGCGACGCGCTGCTCGATGGCCTGAATGACGCCTCGACGGATCCGCCAGTCAGCCAGCTGTTCGACGTCGAGACTGCTTTGCAGGAAGCTCATCCCGCAGGAGATGTCGTAGCCGGCCACCATCGGGATCAGCGTATTTCTGGTTGCGACCACGGCGCCAATCGGCGCGCCGTATCCCGAGTGGGCATCGGGCATCAATACAACCGACTCGACGCCGGGGATGGCCGCCGTGTTCCGCGCCTGCTGAAAAACCGCGTCGTCGAAAGTTCGCAGGATCGCCTCGTTGGCGAAGACGTCGATCGGGATATCGCCGGGGACGCGGTAGTGGTTTGTCCCGACCTGCTGTAGCGTCTGCATCATGGCAGGGTCACGACCTGCGATAGGTTCAGCAGACCGCCGTCGCCGACGTTAATGGTGACCGAGTGCTCCGCGGTTTGCACCTCGAGCGCACCCGAAGAGTCTGTCCCCGGTTGCACCAACTGCAGCGTCGCAGCGGGAGCGTTTGGAGCCAGGAGCTTCAGCGGCTTGGAGAAGCCCGCCGCACGGTGGATCGTCGGGCAGATGACGAAGGTGCCACGGCTGGTGCCGGTGACTTTCGGTGGGTCGAGGATGAAGGTTCGCACTACGCGTCCGATCTGCCCGTTGCCAGTTTCGGTGTAGTAGAGGTTGTCCGCGCCATCGAGGGCGATCCCCTGCGGCTGGTTGATCCCCGACATCATCGACACCTGGTGGCCCTGCGCGTCGAACTCATGGATGGCGTTATCGCCCAGAGTGTTCACGAAGATGTCGCCTGCCCTTCCGACGACGACATCATCGGGCGTTGGAAGGGTCGCGAAGCGGCGTCGCGCTGGATCCAGCGTCCATACCGAACCCCCCTCATCGGCCACGAAAATCCGTCCGTTCTGATCCACGGCGGACCCCACCGGCCGTGTCATGCCGCTGCCGATCTGGGTGGCGGTCTTCCCGTCGATGCTCACCCGCCAGACCACGCCGTTCGGACTGTCCGGTATGATCACCCCGCCGGGGGCGGCAGCGATACTCAGAAGTTCGGGGCCGATGCCGTCGATGCCTTCCTGTCCCGTCCGGTTGGCTAAGGCACGCCATTGACGGACCGCACGCGATGCGGGATCGATGGCGACGATGCGATTGCGTGCCTGCTCGGCGACGAGGATCTCGCCATTTGCGAGCACCACGATGCCCTCGGGCACGCGCAGCCCGTCGGCGATACGCTGCACGGAGCCGTCGATTCCCAGTGCGGAGACCGTTCCGGCCTTGATGTCGCCGAAGAGCAGCCGCCCGTCATTGTCGAAGGCGAGGTCATCCGGAGCGGGGAGGTTGCTCAGCAGCGCCTGCGGACCGGCCGGGGCGCTGGCCCCAGCTGGGCACGCGCGCAGTGCGGTGGGCGTTGGCGAGGGGCGCGGCGATGGCGAAATCAGTCCCGGCTGGCAGCCCGCGGCAACGATGGTCAGCAGGATGAGAGCCCGTTTGACCACCATCGAACGCGGGGCTACCATGGCGTCGTGCTCAAAGTGATTTCCGCCCCGGAACTCGCCCGTAACCTCGACCCCATTCTCAAGGCGCTGGAAGAAAGCGGCACGACCTTGATCATCAAACATCACGACCAACCGGCGGCGCTACTGGTCCGCTTCGACGCCTACGTCGCGATGCTGGCCACGATGGACTACTCCGGCTGGGAGCGTTGGATCGAGGAGGTGCGGACAGCCTTTCCGACGACGGTGTTCAGTCCGCCTCGGCGGCCGAAGTCGATCGTCCCGGCGTTCATCGACCCCGCCGACTTGGGCTACGCTCCCCAGTTCGGCCAGGTGGGGACCAGCGCCGGCCGTCGCCGCCTCGCCGAGGAACTGGCCACGATGGGGATCCAGCTGGAGGACCAGCAGCTTGGACCCGTTTACTCGCTCGTGCTGAGCCTGGCCGAGCGCAAGCGGGCCCTCTATACCGAAGATCTGAAGCTGGCCGTCGAGGAGGCGCTCGGACGGGCTACCCCGGGACGCTTTGCGCTCACAGACCTCCAGGTCAACGTGCAGAGCGGCCTATCCAGCACGGCCGAAGTGTCCGTCAGCGATGCGGGCACCGTGAAGACGGGCACGGCGAGCGGCGATGGGACACTCGACGCCGTCTTCAGGGCCATCCAGCACACGACCGGGGTCCCGGCGGAGCTCGAGGATTTCAGCCTGGCGGCGGCGACCCAGGGCAGCGACGCGCTGGGTGAAGCGGTGGTGACCTTGAGCCAGGGCTCGCACGTGGTCGTTGGCCGCGCCCTGGCGCTCGACGTGGTCGAGGCCGCGGCCAATGCCTACCTCAACGCGCTCAATTGGCTGGTCCGGCCTCAAGGAGAGTCGCCGAGCCTCAGCCTCAGCGGTAATCGCCCGCTGGACTCGCTTAGCGACGAGTAAGCGCGAGGTCGATCGCCGGGGTGGTCGCCGATGCGTCCATCACCGAAGGCGCCCACTGCGGCCAGCGGGCCCTCAAGGCGATCACGCGCCCTGCGGATAACTGAATCTGGTCCATCCCGATGCCCCCGCTGCGGACCTGACGCTTGACCGCCTCGATGGCGGACGCCTGGTAGGCAGCGTCCACGCTGTTGAGTAGCACCAGGTCATTGCCGGCACGCACCGCCGTCACCGTGGCGTCGGGCAGCGTGTACAGCGTCGTGATCCCGCCCATGCCCAGGCCGTCGGTCACGATCACCCCCGCAAACTGGAGGCGTTGGCGCAGGAGGCCGGTCACGACCGTTTTCGAGAAGAGCGCGGGAGTTCCGGTCGGATCGAGGCCTGGAACGACCACGGCAGTGGTCATCACGGCGTCAGCGCCGGCGTCGATCCCCGCCTGGAAACTGCGGGCCTGGGTGGTCAGCCACTGGTTCAGGCTCTCGCCATCGGTGGGCATGGCCGCATGCGGGTCGCCGGCAGCGCCGCCCAGTCCCGGGAAATGCTTGAGGGTTGCGCCGACGCCACCGTCGTGGAGACCAGTGACCGCCGCCGCCACCAGGGGGCCGACGAGCGAGGGCTCAGCACCGAACGAGCGGTCGCCGATCACGGCATCGGCCGGGTTCGTCCGGAGATCGGCGACGGGAGCGAGGTCGAGTTGGATGCCCAGCGCATGAAGCCCCGATGCGGTGGCAGCAACCGCCTCCCGTACGCCCTGGGGTCCTCGACGGCCAAGCTCCATCTCTGAGGGCAGGCCAGCCACGCCATCGGTGATGCGCATCACGCGCCCGCCCTCCTCGTCGACGGCGACCAGCAACGGTGCCGGCAGCCCGGCCTCGCGTCCCAGGGCCTGCAGCTGAGCCGTGAGTCGTGCCAGGCCGGCCACGTCGGTGAAGTTGTCGCGAAAGATCAGGACCGTGCCAACTTTTTCATCCAGGATCAAGTGCCGCAATCCAGGCGTGATCACCGGTCCGCCAAAGCTCGCGGCCATCATCTGACCGACGGCCAAGTCGAGCGTTAACGGTGCCGGACGGTCGGGGGTCGCCTCCACCGGGGGCGGCGTCGCCGATGGCGACGGCGTCGGCGAGGGAAGGGCCGGTTTCATAGCGGCGGCGGGATGCGACATGCGAGGCCCCAGCGCAACGGGCAACGCGCTCACCCCGAGCAGAACCAGCATGGCACCGCGCACGAGCAGGCGGCGGCTCGGCATCACGCGCCCGCTAGTGCTTGAAGCTTCGCCCTACCAGCGGCTGAAGGACGGGTTCAAGCAGATCGAAGAGGAAACTAAAGATGAGCAGAAAGAGTAAATGAAGAACACGCCGGCGATCACGATCCCAACCAGCAGCCCCTTGGAAAACCGCTCCATTTCCAGCCGAACGACCTTGATCAGCAGGGCGCCCATCAGCAAGCCGAACGCGGCGCCGATCGGATTGGGCCAGCCGAGCAGCGCCCCAATGGGGACAGGCAGATAACAGGCAAATTCCTGGAGCGTCCGGGGGGCGAGGGAGCGGCGCGGCTGCGCGATGGCCGCGGTTGCCGTTCCGCCGGCGGCGCCGAGCCATCCCTTGCACTTGCCGCACGTCTGATTCTCGGGCGCGTTATAGCGGTACCCGCACTGCGGGCAGGCCTTGAGGGTCATCGTTCGCTCAGGCAGCTCCCCGCAGCCGGAGCACTTCCTGCTCCAGTTCGTTGATGCGGTCGTCGCGCTGCATGATCATCTTTTTGTGCTCGGTGAGCACCTTCTTGGTAAAGCGGCTGGTCATGAACCAACGCACCCGGTCGACGACGCTGATCACGATCGCCATCAGGGCGCCGAGAGCCGCGCTGGCAAGCATCACGACCCAGATGGGAATGTCCTGGTAGCTGGCGCCCAGCACGTTGATCGTGGCCGGTTGCTGGTTTTGCGCCGAGAACAATGCGAGCACGATGCCCAGGAGCAGTGCGACGAGCCAGCCAACGATCGCCATCCGCTGTTCACCCCCACAGGTTCGGTCGCCCGACCGGACGCCGACGGCGAAAGCTTCGCCGGCCCATATAACCCGCCGCGCCGTGCTGATCTTGCGGGCCGATAGACTGCGAACGTGATGGTGGTACCCACCAACACGGTCTGGAGCACCCCCGCCACACCGGAGCAGCTGCGGCCGTTCCGCATTCGCGGCGGCACCCGGGGATGCTTGCTGATCCACGGTTTCGCCGGCACGCCGCCCGAGATGCGGGGGCTGGGCGAATACCTGGCCGCGGCCGGCTATGACGTCATGGGTCCGTTACTTGCCGGTCATGGGCTGACCCCGGAGGCGATGGCGCAGACTCGCTGGACGGACTGGGCACGATCAGCCCAGGACGCGCTTACCGCCCTCGGACGAGATTGCCGGGAGGTATTCGTGGCCGGCCAGTCCCTGGGTGGCACCCTGGCGCTGCACCTGGCCGCCGTAAATCCCGGTGTGAAGGGCGTGGTCGCGATCGGAGCGATGGGATCGCCGGCGTATTTCCGGGATTGGCGGATCAAAGTGATTGGCGGTCTGAAATATGTCATGCGCTGGCATGTGCCGGCCGATGACTGCGACCTCGGCGACCCGACGGCCTTACGGTTGCTCCACAGTTACGCCCGCCGTCCCACCGTGTGTATCGAGAGCCTGCTCCAGCTAGTCCGCGTCGTCGACCGCGAGCTGCCTACCATTTCGGCGCCTGCGCTGATCGTGCACGGCCGAAACGACCGCACGGTCGACGTCGCAAATGCCCCGCACATCATCCGCCGCATTGGGTCGGCGGACAAGCGGCTCGCCTGGTTCGAGCGCTCCGGCCACACGGTCACGGTCGACCTGGAGCACGATGCGCTCTACGCCATGGTGCGCGATTGGCTGAACGCGCATTGATCACGTCGCAAACACCGCGATCGTGACGGACGACCGCTGGCTGGCGCAGGAGGCGCGCCGGGCATCACACGGCATGATCGCCAGCGTCAACCCGCTCGCCAGTGCGGCTGGACTGCGCGTCCTTCGGGCCGGTGGCAATGCCGTCGACGCGGCGATCGCCGCCGGCGCTGTCCTCACGGTGGTCGAGCCATTGAGCGGCCAGCTCGGCGGGGATGCCTTTCTCCTGATCGCGTCGACAAAGGAGACGACGGTGACGGCGATCAACGGCAGTGGGGCGGCGCCGCTGGCCTTAAGTCTGGAGCGCTTCACCGGCGGCATTCCGGAATCGGGCTGGTTGGCGGCGACGGTCCCTGGCATCGTCGATGCCTGGCGGGTCGCGCTGGACCGACATGGCACGATGGCACCGGCAGCGTTGTTCGAGGACGCGATCGGCTACGCCGATCAGGGCTTTCCCGTTACCGCCCGGCTGGCCCGGAATCTTCGCGACTTCATACGGGTCGCCGCCGCCTATCCGGCCACAATGGCGGTCTTTTTTCCCGACGGCCGACCGCCCGACGAGGGCTCGGTGTTCCGGCAACCCGATCTCGCCCGGACCTTGCGGAGCCTGGCTGAGCGACTCGACGACTTCTACAGAGGCCCGATCGCCGCGGCGATCACCCAGGCTTCGGCTCGCGGTGGCGGACTGTTTTCGTCTCGCGATCTTGCCGAACATCGAACCGACGTCCTGCAACCGATCAGCACCACCTACCAGGGTTGGACGGTGCTGGAGCAGCCGCCCATCTCGCAGGGAGTGATCTTGCTGATCGCGCTGAACATCCTGGAAACCTCTCAGATTCCCACCGAACCGGCCGCTCGTGTGCATCAGCAGGTCGAGGCGCACAAGCTTGCCTTGAGTGAACGGCTTCGAAGGGTTGGTGATCCGCGGGTCTCCCCCGTCGACCTCCAGCAGATCGTTTCGAAAGAACGCGCCCGCGCGCTCGCCGCTCGGATCGACGCGCGCCGGGCGGCGCGGCTGCCACTCCAGCCGGCCGGCTATCCCGACACGACGTACCTCTGTGTTGTTGACGCCGACCGAACCGTCGTCTCCTATATCCACAGCCTGTATGCGAGCGGTGGCAACGGCGTCATCGCGGACGGGACCGGGATTCTGCTCAACAATCGGATGCGCTGCTTCAACCTGGAGCCGGACAGCCCGAACCAGTTGGCTCCTGGAAAGCGGCCGATGCACACGCTGAATTCGTGGATGCTGCTTCGGGACGGGCGGCCACAGATCGTCGGCGGCACACCAGGATCGTTCTGGCAGGTGCAAACAAATCTCCAGCTCATCAGCCAGCTGGTCGATCAGGGGATGGCATTGCAAGCGGCGGTCGACGCGCCTCGGTGGACCATGGGGGGTCCAACCTCCTGGTCACAGGCCGCGCTCAGTCTGGAGGGCCGGTTCGGCGAGCATATGGCGGCCGCCCTTCGACGGTACGGTCACGAGGTGCGGCTGATCGGCGATTGGGAAGCCGGAGGAGCGGCGCAGTTGATCCGGCTGGAAGGGCCGATGCTGGTCGGCGCCGGCGATCCGCGCCCCGGGACCAGTAGCGTGATCGGCTACTGAAGGAATCTGTCACCAGCGACAGATGCTTGTCTTTGGCGGAAGCCGATGCTATAAATCGCAGATAACAGCAGCGGGTTCCCATCCCCGTGAACCACAAAGCGCGATCGTGCATCGCGCACCCGAAGGGAGGAGAAATGCCGGCGAAGAAGAAGTCATCGAAGAAGGCGACAGCCAAGCGGAGCACGGCGAAGCGGGCTGGCGGCAAGAAGTCGACCGCCAGGCGCACCACGGCCAAGCGGAGTACGGCAAAGAAGGCCGTCGCCAGGAAGTCCGCGACCAAGAAGCGGACGACCGCCAAGCGCAGCACCACCCGCACCGCCGCGGCACGAACGACGAAGAAGAAGGCGGCAGTCAAGCCGGCGGCGCGCGCGGCCCAGCCGGCTGCCGTGATGCCGTCGACCACCTTCACCGGCGGGCGCCCCGTCGCGCGACCGGCCGAACCCCCGCCGAGCATGCCGTCTTACGGTGGGTTTGGTAGCGAGTCGGGCATGGGCAGCGAGTCCGAGTCGGGCTCGATCGGCGGCAGTTCGGAGCGAATCAAGATCGGCGAGCGGCCGCCAGAGCAGACCTGGCCCGGAGGCGGCAACCGGTAGCCATTGTGCGGAAAAGCCCCCGCTCTTGTGGCGGGGGCTTTTTTGTTGCGACCAGGGTTACAGCTACGTCTGTCTACGCAGGTCGAATGGTCCACTACGCCACGTATTCCCTGATGCCATGGACGTTTCTTGTGGTAGAGGATCATGGCAGTAGCGCGCCGGCTATTGGCGAGCGGCGTCGCAACCGTGCTGGCGCTCGCCCTGACCATGGTGCCGGCCCAGGCGGCCACCAGGCGCCCCATCCCCACCCCCAAGCCCACACCAGCCGTCAAAAAGGCGCCCTCCGTTATGCCGCCGCAGATCTACCAGCTCAATCCGTTGAAGGTCAATCCCACCGTGCAGCCGAACATCATGATCCTCGGCCAGTACATGACCCCGGCCACCACGGCGCACGTCGGCGGCCGGCCGGCGACGACGGTTCAGGTTCCCGACGCCAATCACCTGCTGGTGAAGCTGCCTGACAACCTTTCCCAGGGCAGCTACGTGGTCGAGGTCACCAATGAGGCGGGCACCGCCATAGCCAGCGACGCCCTGGTGGTCGACGAGTCGCCGGGGCCGAGCAACATGATGTACCTGATGGGCGGCGGTTTCCTCGTCCTGCTGGTGCTCGTCATGCGGCTGGCCCGGACGCCGAGCTTTGCCTGACGCCCGCCCTGATCTCCCCTCAGATCGCTTTGCGATCCCCCGCCGACATCAGCACCGCCAGGTCCGGTTTCGCCATTTCCTGAAATTCGAGCTCCTCGTCCAGGGCGGTTTGTGGAACGGCTCGCATCGCGGCCAGCGCACCGCGCATCTGTCCCACGTTGCGCTTGGCATCGTTGAAGGCGTTCTGGATCATCGTGCTGCCCCGCGCGATGCTGTTTTCGAGAAGGCGGTCCAGCGCCGTGACGTTGTCGTCGATCTGCTGCAGGTACCCCTCGAGATTCTCGAGATCGATGGACCGCGCGTACTGCAGATGAAGCCGAAAGAGCGCCAGCACATAGGGGATTGTCATGCTATACGGCATCAGGATGACGCCCTCCCGGTAGGCCTCGAGATGCGCGCGGCGGCAGGCGTTGAAGACCGGATCGGGAACCGCCGCCACCGCGAACGCCAGGGTGGCCGATGGATCGATGTACTGGCGCACCTCACGGACCTTCAGCCGCAAGATGCGTTCGATCTCCTGGACGACTATGGCCTCCTTCGCGGGCTCCTGCAGCTCGTCGGCGAGCCGGTCGAGCAGTTCCGGTGAAGGCCATTTGCTGTCGATCGGCAGCCGCTTGCCGTTGGCGAGCACCAGCGCGTACTCGACGACCTTGCCATTCACATGGAAATTCATATCGATCATCTGCGCGGGGAACTGACGGAAGGCATCCTGCAGGATGTTCTCGCCCGCCGCGCCGCGGGTGCGGCTGCCGAGCAGAACGGTCTCGATCCGGCGTGCCGACGCCTGGACATCTTCTTCCATGCGGCGGCGCTCTTCCGCATCGACCTTGAGCCGCTCGACCACCAGGCGGGCATCCGACAGGTCTTTGCCGATGGCATCGCGAACGCCGGCGGAGCTTTCGAGCACCTTCGTTTCCACGCCCTGCACGGCCGCCTGCAGCAGGCCGAGTGACTGGCCCAGCGACCCCTGCTGGTTGCTCACCGTTTCGACGTGCGATTTGAGCGCGCCGAGGTCAGAAAGCGCGCGCAGCACGGCCTCGGAGGCGCCGTCCGAGGCTGGTCGGCGGCTCAGCAGGAGGAAGAACATGGCGATCACGGCCGCCAGCAGCAGGATGACAAGGACCAGTTCCAGGACGTTCACGGCAGCTCCTTCAAGACGCAAGCGGGACGATTGGTCGACTCCATGGTGGTTAGGCTCACCTCCAAAGTCAAGCACCCCGTTTTGACAGCTGTCTGTCGTAGGGAGCGGCGCTAGCGGTCGACCGGATATCCGCGCTCGATCCAGACGGCCGTTCCGCCCTCGACGTTTTCGACCCGTGGATAGCCGAGCTGAAGCAGGTAGCCGGCCGCCGCCAGACTCCGCTGGCCGCTGTGACAGATGGCGAGCACTGGGCGATCACGCGGCACCTCCGAAACCCGTTGCTCCAATTCCCCGAGCGGAATCAGTCGCGCCCCGGGGACATGGCCGGCCGCGTACTCCCAGGGTTCTCGGACATCCAGCAGGAACGGCCTCGGCTCCTGCTCGAGGCGTTCACGCAGCTGCGTCACGTCGATGACCGGAACTCGTGCCATCGAGGAATCTTAAATCGCAGCCTGATCGACCGGGTCATGGTCGGCGCAAGCTTGGCTGCCAGCGCGCGTCGAACTGAGCAGCGTGAGCAAGGGTCAGCAGTACCTGGAATTCTTCGGGTCCGACGCGCTCAAACGGCTCCACGGATGCGCCATTGCTGAGTCAGACCGTGGCCCGGACAGTCCCTGTCAGGCCCTGGCGCGGCCGCTCCGTCGGCCCCAGGTTGGATTCGGAGACCCGCAGGCCCCCATCGTCTTCATCAGCCCAAGCCCGCTCGATCTCGCGAGCGCCAGCAATGAGGCCTTCGCCGAGTGGCTGGACCGGGAAGCGACGCTCGAGCATCACCTGACATCAGAAGCACCCCATCCCTACTTCCAGTTCGTTCGAGCGATCATGAGCGGCGCTCGCCGTCGGCTCGGCCAGAAACCAGGCAAGCACGACAGCCTCGACCTGGCCTTTCACACCTGGGCCGTGCGCTGCGCGACGGGAAATCCCGACCGGGTCACCGATGATGCGCTCAACCAGTGCGTGGAGCGCCACCTGGAGAGCCTGCTGGCGAGCATCGCCCCGCGGATCGTGGTCGCGATGGGCGGTCCTGTCGCCCGGCACCTGTGGTGGCGCACAATGGGCACCTGGGATGGATGGGGGCCGATGACGACGCTACACGGCCGGGTACTCGAGGTCCAGCTTGGGAAGCGAACCGTGCCCGCCATCCTCAGTGTGCATCCGTATCAGCGCGGCATCGACCTGCACGCTGAGGTCATCGCTCGTGCAATCGGCGAGCGTGTCAAGGCCGAGGACCTTCAGCCAGCGGAGTTGAAGGCAGCGTGAGCACGCAGACGCCCAGCGATCCGCGGTTCATCGAAAATGACGACGACAGCCGTCTTCGCGAACGCATGCAGAAGGCCGAGCAGGGCCACTCCCTTCGTCCCGGCGCCTTGTGTCCTCATTGCGGAGGGCACGCCTTCAAACGCGCGGAGCTCAAAGCCGGGTCGCCGTGTCCCGCCTGCGGGAAGCAACCCCGCGCCGCCGCCTAGTTAACTGTTCAGCGCCCGCGGAGTTCCGCTCGGCCATCTTCGCACCCATGCCGGCGATCTTGTCGCGCAGGTCTAGCGGCGCCAGGACTTCAACGGCTTCGCCCCAGCCGAGGATCCACGGTGTGATCTCGACCGTCCCCGTCACGGTCACCGTCATGTCCAGCGTGCCTTTGGGGCCGTCGTTCAGTCGTTGCGATGGATGCCAGATCGATTCCTTGACGCGGGCGGACGCCGGCGGATAGAAGCGCAGGCGAACCTCGACTGGCTCGCCAGAGTGAAAGATGCCCCAGGCGCCGGCGAGATACTCGTTGATATCGAAGCTCGCCGGGATCTGATAGGTGTCGGACATCGGCTCCACGCGGGTAATGCGCACCAGCTTGAAGGTCCGCATCTCGCCCAATCCCCGGTCGCGCGCGACCACGTAGCTGCTGTGTCCGATTAGTGACGGCTCGAGAAAATACGGCTCGATCACGCGCGGCTTTACTTCCTTGTCTGTGCTCGGGTACCAGATCCGAACCGTTCGATGGCCGGCCCAGCTCAGCGCGATCGTTTGCAGGACGCGCGAGTAGAGCGGATCCGGTGCCCGTTCCGCCATCTGGCGGACGGTGGCATGCACGTACTCCGCTACTGGAGCCGGCATCACGGCCGCCAGTTTGGTGAAGGCATCGGCCACGTCGGGGTCGGCTTCGTCGGTGTGGCGGTGCATGAGGCGCACGCCCATCAGCAAGGCCATCGCCTCGCGCAACGTGAACTTGACCGGCGCGATGAAGTAGTTCGGATCGATCAGGATGCGCCCCTGATGTTCGTAGATCGGCACATTCATCGCCTCCAGGGCCCGCACGTCGCGATAGGTCGTCCGCGGATTGACACCGGTCCGGCGCGCGATCTCGCCCGTTGTTAACCCACGTGGATTGCCCTGGAGCAGTGTCTGAATCTTGAGGATGCGGGCGCCCCGATCCCCTTTTTCGAACGAGCCCATTTTCGCGAGTTCAGTCTAAGGCGGCCGCCAGATCGGAATAAACTCGGGCCAACCCTTATAATGGGCGCTGCTTTCGCGCTCGCTTATGCCATCGCGCCAGGCACAATTCGCGTGGTTACGGGGGATTTGTGGCCCTTCGCCTGCTCCATTTCGCTGACCTGCATCTCGATCGTTCCTTCGCGGGCGAGCGCCTCTACGGCGTCGGCGCACAACGACGCCGCGAGGACCTGCGGTTGGCGCTCCAGCGGATCGTCGAACGAGCCCGACAGGCCGAGGCGCACCTGATTACCTGCGCCGGCGACCTGTTTGAGCAGGACCATGTCACCCGCGATACGGCGAGCTTCGTGTTGCAAACGCTAGGCGCGGCCGGGATGCCGGTCTTGATCGCACCGGGACACGCCGACCCGGCGGTTCCCAGCTCGCCTTACCGCTACCTGCGTTGGCCGACGAATGTGACGGTGGCCACCCACGAGGAGCTGCGCCCCTACCATTACGGCGACGTGCAGATCTGGGCGGCGGGATTCATGCGTTCAGAAGTGCCCGACGCGCCCCTGCGAGATTTCGTCCGACAGGAGGGCGGGATCCCGCTGCTGCTGCTGCATGCGTCGGACATGAGCCAGGTGCCCGAGGGCGTGACGCCCCACAAGCCGATCCTCCCCAGTCAGATTGAGGAAGCCGGCTTCCGCCACGCGCTGCTGGGTCACTATCACGACGCCAGAACGACCGCGTCGGTCACCTATCCGGGCAGCCCCGAACCCCTGGGATGGGCCGAGTCCGGCCGCCACTGTACGGCACTCGTCACGATTGAGGATGGCGGCGCCCTGCGGGTCGAGCTCGATGACGTCAATGCGCGGCAGTTTGCCCAGGAGACGATTGACATCACCGGCATGACCAGCCCGGACCATGTCCGCGAGGCGGTGATGGCGGTTCGGGGGGGAAAGCACCTCGATGGGGCCGTGATCCGCACCACCCTGGTCGGCGAGCGCTCCCGATCCCTCACCCTGGACCCGCAGGCGCTGTCGAAAGAATGCAGCGATGGCTTTGCCTACCTCGAAGTTTCCGACCGCTCGCGTGTCTCGCATGACCTCGACGCGGCGGCTCAGGAATTCACGAGCCGCGGCGAGATGGTGCGCAAGCTCGTCGACCACAAACCCGAGTCGCGACAGGACGAAAACACGGTCGGGCGAGCGCTTCAGCTGGCGCTCGATGCCTTCGACGAATGAGCGCCGGGCTGCGACGGGGGCGTCAGCCATGCGGCTGACCAGAATCGAGATCGAGGGCTTTGGCAGCCTGCAAGGCTTGGACTTGCGCTTCGGTCCCGCCATGAACCTGGTGGTCGGGCCAAACGAAGCCGGCAAGTCCACTCTGCAGGAGGCGATCGTGACCGGCCTCTATGGACTTCGCTCGGTCGACGGAGCCCGCGCCGCCACCGTGGAGCGAGCGGATCGCTGGCGACCGTGGCAGGGGGGCAACTTCGGATTGGCGTTGGAGTTCGAGCTCGACGACGGAACGCAGCTTCGCGTGGAGCGAGATCTCGATGCGGAAACGGCGCGCGTCACCGACGTCGGCACGGGCGCCGAGCTCACCGACCGCTTCGACCGGGATGCCTCGGGTGTGCTGCAGCTCGGACGGCAGCTACTGGGCGTGAGCCGGGATATCTACACCAATACCGCGTGTATCTCCCGGAGCGAGGTGATGCGGCTGGAAGATGCCGGCAGTATCAAGGAAGTGATCGTCGCGCTGGCCGACTCGGCGCATCCCGACCGCACCGCTCAGCGCGTGCTCGACCGGCTCCGCCAGGAGCGCGTGCACCGGATCGGCAAGCCGCGGGGACGCTCCGGGCCGCTCCATGACCTGGAGAGCCGATTGGCGGAGCTGGAGCGACAGCTGGGCGCCGCACGGCAGGCCCGGGCCTCAGTCGACGACCTGGCGCAGAAACGCGAAACCGTTGGGGCGTTGACCGAGGCCGAACTGGGCATCGTCCAAACCCTGGAAGCCGCGGTGCTCGCTTCTCGGCTGGAGGAGGCGCGTCACCGGCTCGACCGGGTGAAGGCCATGGAGCAGGCGACCGATGCGGAACGTGCCCGGCAGGACGAACACACCCGCTTTGCCATGTTCCCACTCGATCGCCAGTCCGATGTCCAGGAGCTGCGCAGCCACCTGCGGGCCACCCGGGAGGCGCAGGAGGAATTCGAGCGTCGAGCCGCCGAGGTTGCTCCCCAGGTGGGCCAGTTGGAGGCGGAGCGGGCGAAGCTCGATGCGGAGGCGCAGGGCCACGAAACGCGCGCCCGGGGCATCGATGCGGCGGCCCTCACCCATGAGCCGGCGGTGCGCGAGCTGCTGTCCGCGCTCAATGTCGGGGACGCGCAGGCGCCCGAGGGCCACCTCCGAGCCCAAACGGCCGCCGAAGAGTCCCGTCGCATCGCCGAGCGGCATCCCGGCCTGATCGGCCACAACCTGGACTGGCCCGCCCGCCAGATGGAATTCCAGAGGGTGTACTCGGAATGGCGGGAGCGTCACACGGTCGCGCTGGAAGCCCGCCGCCGGGCGGGGGCCGAGCTGCCCCCGCGGCTGGAGCAACTCAAGCACGACATCTCCCGCTACAAGGAAGTCCCGGACGTCATCAAGGCCGGCCAGCAGGCAGAAGAGTCCATGCGTCGGGAAGAAGCGATGGCGGAACGCGCGCGCAGCCGCCAGCGAACCTTCCTGGGCGCCATGCTGGGCGGACTCCTGCTGACGGCGCTCGCGATCCTGGTGGCGTTTCTCGCTCTGCAGGGCGGCACGCCGCTCTATCTCAGCGGGGCTGCCTTCTTCCTGCTGGGCATGGGCGTGCTTTCCACCGGTATCGGCATCTGGGTTCGGGGCGCCGCGGTGCGTGAGGTGGACCGCCGGCTTCGAGCCAAGGATGACGCTCGTCAGAAACGCCGCGAAATCCTCCAGCCCTGGGGCGTCCGAAGCTCCGGCGAGCTCCAGCAAGCGCTCGTCGAACATCTGCAGAAGGTTCGCTACGACGCGACCCGTCTCGAGCTGGACCGTCAGGCGACCGAGCTGGAGGAACGGGCGCAGTTGGCCGGCCGCAGCCTGCGCGAACTGGTCGGTTCGTGGGGCTTGCCACAGCCGGCGCCCACCGAGGAAGCCGTCGAAGAGACCGCGCACGAGATCGAATCGCTGGCGCAGGACACCCTGGCCTGGAACGCCGCCAGTCAGCGGGCGGCCGAGGCATCCCGCGCCGAGTCCGAAATGGATCAGCGTCGGGAATCGCTGCGGCAACAGCTGCACAGCCTGCTCGATCGCCTCGGTTTCGATCGGCGGGAAGCGCTGGGGGCGGCCCGCGATTTCATCGCCAGCTGCGAGGCGGCCCGCACCGCCCAGCAGGTCCGCACCCGGATCGAACAGCTCGATGCGCAGCTGGACCAATTGCGAGCACCCGGCCAGCGGGCGGCCGCGGAGCGGGCCAAAGCACAGGACTATGCCGGCCAGCTCTCCGGCATCTATGCGCCGGCGGGGATCGCGGACAGCGACATGGAGCGCGGCGCCGAGGCCTGGGACGCCGCGGTGGCACATGCGCAGGCCTATCGCGCTTCGAGCGCCAGACTCTCGGAGCTGGAGGCGCAACGCGGAACGGCGCCCACGGACCAGGGGACCTCCTTAAGACAGCTGGTCGAGGATCTGTCCCGGCAGCTGGATGAGGTCAGCCGCAGCGTCGATCCCGTTCAGGCGGCGGAGTTCGGCGCCTTGCCTCTGGCCGAGCTCGAACGGCAACGCGACCAGCACCGAACCGCCAAGGAGCGAGCCCAGGAGGAGCGGGCTCGCGCCGAGGAGCTCCTCAACGACCGATTGACGCAGATCGGCGACGTCGCCTCGCTCGAAGAGGAGATCGCCACCGCCCGGGAGCAACTCCAGGATCTCGAGGCCGAGGCGCACGCCTACGACCTCGCGATCGAGACCCTGGAAGCCGCCGCCAAGTCGGTACGCCGAGCCGTCATCCCACGGCTGAAGTCGCAGCTTCAGGGTCAGCTGGCCCCCATCACGAATGGTCGCTACCGGGACGTTCGGATCGGCGAGGACCTTGCCCTTTCGGTCAAAACTCAGGATCAGCGCGCGTTCAAGGACGTCGACAACCTGAGCCTGGGGACACGATCGCTGATCTACCTGCTGGAGCGAGTCGCGCTGGCCCGGATCATCGGCGGCAACGCCGAACCGCCGCCCCTGTTGCTGGATGAGGCCCTGGTCCACGCGGACCGGCGCCGGATGCGGGCCGCGCTGGACGAACTCGGACGGCTTGGCCAGGAGCACCAGATCATTCTGTTTTCGAAGGACGAGTCGCTGGCGGATCGGGCCGAGAAAGCGGCCGACTGGACCATCATCCGCTTGCCAGGCCCACTGGCTCCAGGATCGGCTGAGGCCGCGCCGGCCAATGGGTCGAGTCGTGTCTCAGAAGAAGAAGAAGTCCCGAGCGCGTAATCGCGCGGAAACCGACGGCCGGGGCTTCGGTGCGACAGACAGCTGTCAAAACGGGGGGTTAGGCTCGCGATATGGGCAATGTCATCCCGTGGTCACAGATCCATCCGAGCATCAAAAGTGAAGAGCCCTTTCTGGCGGTGGTCATCGTCGATCCGCAGCGTGAGATCTGCGTCAGCGAAATGGTCCCCTTCGAACCGGAGGCTCTGGCCAATCCTGACCTGGCGGCTCCCGAGCTGGTTGCCGCCGCCCAGGCGGCCGCGGCCAGGGTCGCGAGCGGCTACCGGGCTCGCCGCAAGAGCCAACCGACGCCGTCACCCTCGAAGGTGTACAGCGGCTTACGGGTGCTGACCGGCGGCACCCGCTGAGGTGGCCAGCCGCTGCTCGAGCCGAACCTTCACCGCGGGCCACTCGCTCTCGATGATTGAGAACATCACCGTGTCGCGATAGCTCCCGTCCGGGCGGATGCGCTGGTTGCGCAGCGTGCCCTCGAACCGGGCACCCAGCTTCTTGATGGCGGCCTGGGAATGCACATTCTTGACGTCAGTCTTGAGGGCAACCCGGATCGCGCGCCAGTCCTCGAAGGCGTGCCGCATCAACAAGTACTTCGCCTCCGGATTCACAACCCCGCCCCAGGCGTCCGGCGCGTACCAGGTCCAGCCGATCTCCACCGTGCGGTCGTCTTCCTGCACCTCGAGGTAGCGCGTGCTTCCGATGACGCGTTCATCGGTCAGCCGGACGACGACGAACGGATACTCGCGACCCTGCTCCTCTGCCCGGCTGGCCCTCGCCAGCCAGGTATCCATGGCTTGTGGCGTGACCGGTCGCGCCGGCATCCACTCCCAGATTTCTGGCGCGCGACCGGCCGCGAGGAGGGCAGCGGCATGTACCGGCCGCATCGGCTCAAGCCGAATATGCGTCCCGCGCAGTGTGATCGGTCCCAGTGCCGCCATCGACCACCAAGGATAAAGGCGGTCGCCGATCGCGGGTCAGCGTCGCCCGGTTCGTGCGCCAGGCGATCAAGCCAGCCACCGCACAGAAGAACAGCATGTAGATCGCTTGCACGGCGAGGCCTCCCTGCTGAAAGGGCACCAGCCGGACCACGCTCAAGTTCATGCCAACATGCGCCAGGATCACGACCAGCAGACTCCGCCCGGTGTTGTTGTAGAGCCAGGTCAAAAAGACACTTTCGGCGACGATGCGAACGAAGAAGAGCGGGAAGAGCGTGATGCGCGCCCCTGGAATGAGCCACTGCGGAGCATGCCACAGCGCCCAGATCACGCCGAGCACGAGGCTGGCCCCCAACGCCTGGAAGCCGGACTGCAGCCGTGGGAGGGCATAGCCGCGCCAGCCCAATTCCTCGCCGGCCGGCGAAACCGTGGGAGCCCAGGGGTTCGGCGATGGGATGAAGAGCGCCGGGCTCATCCCGCCCCAGAGCGCCGGCGTGGCCTGGGCGAGCAGACTCAGCCCGGTGGGGAGCGCGAAGGCGACCACGTAATAGATCGGCCGGGCGCGCCAGCGGACCACCTGGGCGAGCAGCCGGCGAACGCCGGTAACGCCATCATGCGCGCCGGTAAGGATGATGGCCATCAGGCTGGGGCTGATGCTGGCCACGAACAGCAGCTCCAGGCCGCGCAGCGACGTGATCGGGATTGTTCGGGGGGCGAGGATCATGGGGAGCTCGGCGCCCCAGGTGATGGCGAAGACCCCGATAACAAAGATGATGAGTTGCCGCCGCCCTGCCCTGTCCACAGCTGTATAACCGGCCGCTCGCAGGCTTACTGCAGCATTAACGATGTCGCAACAATGCGCCGACGCGACCGTTTAGAAGGGCTGGGCGACCATCAGGAACACGACGACCACCAGCAGCAGCCAGGCCACCAATTGGATCGTCATAGCCGCCGCCGCCACCGGCTGAGATCCTTCCCCTACCGTGGTCCGCGCCCGCCGGAGGTTCGGCGCCAGGAAAGCCCCATCCAGCCCGGCAGCGGCCGCGTACAGGAGAAAACCCAGAACCAACCACCCGGGGAACCGTTTGATATTTCCAATCCACAACAGGAGGCCGGTGATCAGCACGAGCGCCGACCCCGTGTAGACCATGGCGAGCTCGATGCGCCACGCCAACTGGTAGAGCGCCTGCTGCGCCGCATCGGTAGCCCGAGCGGCCATCGGCCGCAATAAGGCGTGTGTGCTGACGCCGCCCAGGAGGAAGATGGCTCCGAAGACGTGCAGCGTCTTGAGGACCAGCACCTGTGCAGCATACGGCACGCGCGCGCCCGTCTTATAGTTGCTGCGTGCCAGACGAGCCGCGCGGGCAGGCAGAGATTGTCATCCCGCACGCGTGGCTCCTTCCGAACCTTAGCCTGGATGCGGTGCGCGCTTTGCAGCGCGGCGACACCACGTCCGACCTGGAACACGGCGACCTTCATCTGGCCGGCATCGAGGTCCTGGTGGCGCGCAACTGGGTGAAGGAAGAATTCTGGCCGCGCATCCAGGACGCGGTGCAAAAGGGCTACGCGGCCGAA
>Ga0209474_10001752_pt1 | contig 20657 bp, 19 predicted proteins | sample GraSoiAngelo_145_FD_185902 | JGI IMG/M metagenome (GOLD analysis project Ga0209474, IMG submission 185902) | Grasslands soil microbial communities from the Angelo Coastal Reserve, California, USA - 14_1009_05_20cm (SPAdes) (version 2) | ecosystem: Environmental > Terrestrial > Soil > Grasslands... | reverse complement strand
TATGTTCGCACCTACGGTAGCGATTTGTGAAAAAGTCTTGTTGTCTACAGATCGCGCCACTTGGAAGCCACTTTCGTTGGTAGAGGTGTCTTTCCAAGTGAGATCGACCTCGGTTGTCGATGTGGGGGTGGCGACAAGGTTTGTAGGCGCCACCGGGATCGGTATAGGAGTAGGTGAAGGTGGAGAAGTCGGGTCACCGGCAGTTACCCAGATAATATTGGCCACAGATGGAACGCCATTTCCATTCAGAATGAAAAGCATGTAGTATCCAGGCGGCGCGATATTCCCGCTTGATGGTGAGACGACATTGAGCCCACCTGAGGCAAGCGAGAAAGATGGCCGAATGATCCGCTGTCCCATGTCGAAGCCGTGAGTAACAGAGGAAAGCGCGATCATTGTTACATTTGTTATGCTGGCGGCATCCGGTGTTGCTACAAAGAATGAGCTGCCGTAGGAAACGCCGGCCGGGGTAGAGCTGATGGTAGGCCGGCCTCCCTTGAAAAGATACGGCGGCGAATACACTTCGGCTGACGTGGTACCGGAGCCGTTTTGACCGTCCGCGCATAAAACGCGCCCATCGGGTAACAACATTGCAGTAGCATGATATCCTCTGTTAGTGCTTAGACTCGCCATTGTAGACCAGTTGCCCGTGGTGGGATCCCACATTTCGGACGGGTAGGCTGGATTGGTGGATGCGTTGTTGGGATTCTCAGTTCCTCTGCTACCCCCAGTCACCAGGACTTTTCCGTCCGGGAGCAAGGTGGCGTTGTGAAGCTTACGTCCCCCAGCCATCGGGGACGTGTACTGCCACGTTGGGTTCGTAGCAGTTAAATCGATGATCTCCGCCGACGCAGTAGGCGCGGTCGTACAAGTACTCGAGTACGGGTCGCACGGGGTTCCCCCCACGAGGAGGATTTTACCGATGTCGTACATCACCGCAGATCCCCAATTCCGGACACCGTAGTTGCTGTTACCAACCACGCTCCACGTGCCCGCGCCGCTGGTATCCAAATACCGGCTACTCTGGCTCGGCCCGGCGCAGAATACCTGGCCATTAGGTGCCACAAGCATGAACGGATAGAATGGCAGGGCTAGATGTGCAGCGGTGAGATTGCGCCAGGAAGATGAGGCAATCTGCCATACCTGCGGCTCCACATTGACCCCCGTCGTACCATTAATCCAACCACTCGTAACTAGAATGTCGCCGCTGGGCAACGTGGTACTCGTAGGATACCACCGACCAGCATTCATATTCGGGAGACGGTTCCAGTTACCGGTAGCCGGATCGTACGTATAGGTGTTTGGCAGCCCTACAAAACTGCTTGTGTGTCCCCCGGCCACGAAGAGCTGGCCACTGGGCAGAAAGGCGTGTCCTGCGCAAAAAATGTTCGCACCAACATGGGCAAGGGCGGTGAAGGTATTTGTCGAAGGATCCCAAAGATATGGATTATCTCCATTGGCAAAAGATGGCCACCAGATGACCTTGCCGGTCGGGAGGACTGCAGCATGAACGGCTTTGTAGGGCCACGTGGTTCGAGCTGAAAATTGGCCGACCGTCGCAGGGTCCTGCGCGACTGAAACGGAGGATAGTATCGAGAGGAATGCGCCGAATATAAAGCAACGGCCGAGCAGACCTGTTGGGCAATGGATTGACGTGCGTTTAGATAGGTCCTTGACTGGCCACTGACGAAACAACCAATCGCGGCTCCATATGGTTTTTGATCCCCTAATGGATTCGTCCCAGCCACGAAAACATTTTTCAGACATCGCTTAAAACGCAGATTGCGAGAATGCTCTCATAGTGTCAATCGAATAGATCAACGATTTCGGTCTTGCCGGAAAAAAGGTTCGCGTAGGTATTTGTATTTTCCCATAATAACAAGAGGAACCATGCTATTTTGCGGCCTTGCCATCTCAGGTGAGGCGCGGCCTTCGCCTCCCCACCCGCTGAAAGAAACTTTACCGGCCACCAGCCGGCCCAACCACCACTTGTAAGGCTTTGCGGTCATACTTCCCGTTCGGGTTTAATGGAAGCCTCGGCAAAGTCCGAATTCTTCGCGGCACCATATAGTAAGGCAGTTTTGTTTTCAGTTGTTTCATGAGCCTCTCGGTATCGAACTTCTCAGCCTCAAGGAATAATTCGATTCCATCTGCGTTGCTGCTGTTCGGCCATACCAGGGCAACAACCGCGTCTACTCCAGATAAACTCCGAACTACTGCTTCTACTTCGCCGAGTTCTACCCTGTGGCCTAATATTTTCACCTGATTATCGTGTCGGCCCAGGTAAGTCAAAGGTTTGCCGGGTACAGGACGACGAACGCGATCTCCTGTTCGGTAATAGATGCCCTGTCGGCCCGGAACGGATACAAAGGCACGTCTTGTGTTTTCTTCATCGCACCAGTAGCCCTGACTAAGTTGTGAACCCGTCATTATAAGTTCGCCTTCATAGCCAACCGGCACTTCCCGTAGCTCTTTATCGACAATTAGTGCCTCCATATTTTCGAATGGCTCACCGATTGGCACAATCCCGTGTTCACAATCGCTTGCTGACGTGTGATTGTTCCAGCGATAAGCGGTACAGCCGATAGTCAACTCGGTCGGACCATAGATGTTTTCAACGATTGAGTTCGGCGCAGCGGCACTCCAGTCACGAACAACTTCAACCGGCAATGCCTCCCCACAAAATAAGCTTAAGCGGAGTTGCGGATACGAGCATGGTTTCAGTTCCCCTAGTCTGCGCATAAACATGGCCGTCGACGGCACGCAAAACCAGGCTGTTAGTCGCGCCTTGTTTATAAACACGCCCGGCTTGATTAATTGCTTTTGGGTAGGAACGCAGAGACACGCTCCGCTCCCCCAGGTCGCAAACAGGTCATGCGCCGATAAATCGAACGTCAGATCGAAATTTTGTGAGATCCGATCGTTGCTAGCGAAGCCGTAGCGCTTCGTGACGTAGTCCACGTAATGAAGCACGTTTGTATGTGATACCATCACCCCTTTCGGCTGCCCCGTACTCCCGGAAGTAAATAGGAGATAAGCAATCGAATCTCCGGGAACGTCGATGGCGCGCCAAGCATCGGCCGGCAGAAGGTCATCCGCTCCGAGAATTCGATGTCCAGGGAACTTGGTTGCCAGTTCGCCTACGTCTGATCGATCGGGCAATAGCAGAAGCGACGGCGCCTCGATGCCAGATAGAATTGCACTCAATTGTGGTTCAGAACCTTGGTCTACAACCATTGATCGACACATTGATCGTTGCAGCATTGAGCGGGTTCGGTCCACCGGAAAGGTCCGGTTTAACGGCACGTAACCGTGACCTGCCATGAGCGCACCGAGGACGCCGGCGTAGGCAGTCTCAGAACGATAGCCAAATACGCCAGTGAGCGGAACGGCGCTGTTGCCCACGTTTTCCTGAATGGTAGCAGCGAGACGTTTAGCTCGTTGGGCCAATTGTTGATAACTAACGTCGTGGCCGGCAATTTCAATCGCACCACGGTTTGGAAATCGAGTAGAAGACTCGAGAAATCCACGCCAGAGCAATCGGTTCGATATGGTTGCACTCATTGAGCCCGGACTCTTCGTTAAAAGAGGTCGCTCACCGCAGCTGTACTAGGATTTCTGTCCCCTCATCTGCCCGTGTCACTGCCATGCCAACAGATATAGGTTCCAAGCGATCGAATCTGAAGTAAACGAATGCAGAGTTCGTGCGAATCACCACAGATCGCCGGGACAACAACGAAATCTTCGCGCCTTATACCTCTCTACTCTTGTCAAACAATTCGGTCTCCACCAATTCGCAAAGAATATGTCCAATCGTGATATGGCACTCCTGGACACGTGCCGTATTTGCACAAGCAACGGTGATGGAGAGATCAACACCTTTCGCAACTGCTCCCCCGTCTTTGCCGGTCAGTCCGATTGTTTTGAGGTTTTGTTTCGACGCTTGTTTTAGACCGGCAAGGACGTTTGCTGAATTGCCGCTTGTGCTGATGCCGATCGCGACATCGTTGGGACGGCCCAGGGCTTCAATCTGCCTGGAGAAAACCTGCTCGAAACCGAAATCGTTCCCCACCGCGGTGAGGATGGAGGAATCAGTGGTCAAAGCGATCGCTGGCAATCCTGCGCGTTCAATGGCAAATCGACCGACAAACTCAGCCGCCAGGTGCTGAGCATCCGCTGCGCTACCGCCATTTCCAAACAGCAAAAGCTTGTTGCCCGCTTGCAAGCAGCTCACGATCAGCGTAGCCGCTTTGACGATTGTCGGACCGTTCTCGCGGCCGATTTTCATCCGCAGTTCCGCCCCTTCGGCCAGAGCGGCCACCACGCGAGTGGACGCTATTTCAAGATCCATAAGGGTGGGCAGATTTGCTGCTCAAGACGAAACCATTATTCGGAAAGCTTGATGACAACAACAAACAAGAAAAATCTGACCAGTTTAAATTTTTGCGGCAGTCTTTGCTATGGATGCCATCTTGTCCCGCCTATTAACGATGCCTACGTTCATCTCGCTTATCTTCGAACAATCAATTAATGGAACAATTCTTCCGCCGCCCGGTTTTTTGCGGGGTGTGAAGCGCTGAGGGCGAAGAGCGATCGCAGCCACCACGTGGCAATTCGGATGTTTAGGACTCGCAACCGTTACAAAGTTTGCCAAGCGTTTTCGTGAAACGTCATTTTCCCAGGAGCCGTCCGCCGTCGCGGACGCTATAATTCGCGGAAATGTTCGTCCTCGTCTCCAGTTGCTACCAAGCCTTTTAAATTGGCCGCCGAAGAGTGAACAAACCGAAACTCGCGATGCTGATAAGAAGAAGCGTACTTCCGGAGTCCGGAACAATGTCGGGCGGCACCCCCGGGCCGACGCCAAATGGACGACCGGGCTCGGACAAAAACTCAAACTTTTCGCCGGTGATGGAAACGAATGGACCAAGCGGAAGTGTCAGATCGAAATGAATTCCAAAGAAATCGAGAGGGCGCTGCAAATCTCCAGGCAAAAGCGGAAAGAGACCGGCAGCGAGCAAGCCATTATTCCCGGAGGCGCTTCCTAGCTGTTGAGGCTGCTGCAGCGGGTTACCCTGCTGGTCGACCAAAAACCCTGTCCCGCTCAGGAAGTCGACCATGCTGGAGCTATTTGTTTGCAACTTAAGGAGGGCCACAAATGGACTACTCGTAACTGTAAACAACCGGACAAACTCACTGTGCGAAAACGTGAAATCGAGCGAGAGAGTCTGACCCTGCAAGGCTGTCCCGTTCAGTGCATCAAAAGAGTTGGTAACGTTGGAAGTGACATGGGGGGGGGTTCCGAGGTCAAGATCGATGGTGGTCGCTCGGGCGGATCCAATCGGCCCCAGACTTATAGCTGCGATAATTCCGGCAAAAAGGGCCAATGCTTTCACCGCACCGCGTGAACTTAATGCCCTATAACGCATCGGTAGAACTCAGCTTTTGCTTATGGTAATGAGAAACCCGCTGCCCCACAACATTTATTTTATAGCTTCTTAATTTTATTATTTCGATGCTGTTCCCGAACACGTTTGCGACTGCAAGTGCGAGACTGTCATCAGGCCGCCAAGAGCTCGATCCATCGCCTCATCAATCACTTTGCCAGGGCAGAAAGAAAAACTTGGCGTAGAGGTAAGCGACGCCTTCGGTGATGACTTCTTCAACACCTTCGCTGTAGCGCCACCAGTGCGTTGAATCGTAATCCGGACTGGGCACAGCGATGATACCGATGGTGAACCCTTTGCCAAACGCTTTCTGATAAAGGAGACGCGTCCGACGAGCGTGAAAGTCTTGAGTTAGAACGTTGAAGCTCCGCACTGACATATTGTGATCACGAAACCAGTTTCGCAATGCGACTGCGGAACTGTATGTTCTGTCCCGATCCATCACGCGCGAAGGGACCATCTGCAACGATTCACTCGGAACTCCGAAGTTCTTTAGGAGTTCGGCGCCCACGCTGGCAGCGGTGTTGTAATCATTGATGTAACCTCCATTTCCAACGACCGGACCACCGGTTGTAAAGACGCGTTGATAGGAACCGGCCTTGAACTCCTCTACCGCTGAACGGATGGCATACTTGGGTATCCATCCTTCAACAACAAGCACATTCGTATCTACCCGCTGCGTTGTTGCAAGAAAAGGGTAAACATTCAAAAACGCGAAATAAGCGGCCGCCAGACCTACCGAGGTGACAAGCAGCCAACCGCGCCATGATAACCCCCAGCGCTCCTTCCGCGTAAGGATCCCCCAGAATTTTCGCGATGCCTTAGTTTGGGAAGCGGTAAGATGCTCTCGCGTAATTGTCGACGGCATTGGCTTAATTTCTCGGTTTTCGTCGCTTTAGGGTTGCAATGAATTACATTGCTACGCTGTCCTTTGTCTTGGGCCTTCGAACCTCTGACACTCAGATCTGAGCTGTCATATCCTTCAGCACTGCTTCCCCTTCCTCAAGGCCGCACTGCGGCGGGCACGCCTGATTCTACCCAGGATAAAGTCGGGCAAGATCGCCTGGATTAGTAATTTCGGCGTCAACGTATGAAAACGCCGCAAAAAAGCAGAAACATCTGCCCTAAGACAATATAGAGCGCCAACCGCAGCGGACGTCTTGTCCCTAGCGCAAAGCTCTTTCTCAGCCAAATTCAATCCCGTTGTCAGCGAGTACCGGTACTTTGCAACTCGCGGCTCGTACTTCCGTGTAATATATCGGCAGTAACTCTGCGTGCCAGATTGCGTCAGGAGTGTGGACCATCGGTCAAGATACTTTTTATTGTTAGCTCGCCTTACGTCTTCCAGTCCGCTTTCAGGAACTTGGGTGCCAATAAACTGGGCTATTTCCTGGTGGCACTTCGCCGGATCTCCGATGTAGTCTTCGTAGGTTAACTCATACACATGTCTCAAATGGTTCTTGTCCTGTTCAAAGAGTTCGTAGCAATGTAGCCAGTGTTCAAAGAGACGGTGAAGAGATGTTATCTTGACACTCCACATTCTCTGAGTGGACATACTGACTGCGATGGGGTGCCGCCTGATCACAATGAAATAGGAGTTCGGAAACGCTGCTTGCAGAAACCGCGTCATCAGAATATTCCCTGGGGTTTTCTCGACGCAGATCATCTTGCTCTTGTCCCAATATCGATGCCAACTCGCCTGAAGCCTCGCCACATTTTCTGGCGTTAGCAATTCTGAGTGTTCCGTCCGATGCGCCCGCGGATCGAACCCAAACCTGCCGGGACCACCGCATTCAAGGTCAAGTGGATAAACATCCTGAAGATGTTCCCCCTCATCTATCGGTATGGTTGTGCCGATGTAGAAGGGGGTATTCTTGAAGCCAGTACAATCTTCCAGTCTTCCAACGTTCCGGCCGAGCACGCTGGTTCCACTGCGGTGCAAACCGCACACAAAGACGTACTTGCGGTTCCCTTCATGTTCCTGTGGCATAATTTTGCCGATTCAGGTTTTGCCGAAAGACTCCCTTTGGCGGGCTTGTCTGGTCCTGGTAACGACAAACTCAGGTAATATTGGCCTGATTTTCCGCTTCCCATACCATTTACAATGCATCCCGATGCGCTGAATCAACGCCCAGGCATTTGCCCGACAACAATAGAGGGGACCAATTATGGCATCGCCTCTTTTACCGCCCCGAACTAATTCCCCAGTTGGGCCAAGTCCGCTTGTTAATGAATAGCCGTACTTGGCAAAGGCCGGCTCGTTCTTCTTGGCGATATAGCGATAGTAACTCTTAAAGAAAGAATTCCTGACAAGATTACGCCATTTCGCAAAATACTTGTCATTGTGCACGCCGGTGGTCTCCTCCATATGGTGCTCCGGAACTAGCAACCTCGCCGGGTCACGCCAATCGGTCACCGTCCGAAACTGATCTTCCCTTGGTGGCTCAGGGACCCGTGTCCCAAGAAGGGCCGCAATTTCCCGATGATATTTGCCCGAATTCTTGACGTAATCTTCGGATTTCAACTCATACACATGCTTCAGATACTTCTTGTCTTCCTCGAAAATCTATGGCAGTCCAACCAATGTTCAAACATCCGGTAAAGCGAAGTTACGTTCACTTTCCACTTCTGGCTGGCCATGCATACTGCCACTGGATGACGTTTAACAATAATGAAGTAGCAGCTAGGAAATGCCGCTTGAAGAAACCGAGTCATCAGGAGGTTGCCGTGCGCACTGTCGGCCATATTTTTGCGGTAGATCAGCTCCTCAAGTGATCTGAATAAACCAGGGTTGTTATCGCGGCCACTTTACTCCATGAATATCGTTTGTTTGCGTACTCTCTAATTTGAGCCCGGCGGCTTTCAAGGCGGTGAAATAATTCCGCCTTAAAGTACGTGTCTATCTTCCTGGCGAGATCGGACGAATCCTGCGGCTTGAACACAAAACCGGTTTGACCTTCAATGATTTGCTCTTTCAAGTTCCCCACATCTGAGGCGATGGCAGGCAATCCAAAGCTATAGCCCAGGAAAAGCACGCCGCTCTGAAACACGCGAATGTATGGTAGAATCAGAACGTCGGCCGCTTTGAAGAATAATTCCGTCTCTTCGTCTGGAACGTACTCAATCCTCTCGATGATCCGGCCACGCACGCCGCTCTGCGCAATTGCTTGTTGGATTCGGTTCCAGTAGTCCTCACGCCCTTTAGGCTTGCCCACGATAATCAGTCGGTAGCCTCGATCTTTATTTAAGAGTCCTGCAAAAGCTGAGATCAAGTATTCCAGTCCTTTGTAAGGCGCAATGTTCCCAAAGAAGAGCATGGTTTTATCGCTTCTGTTTACGCCCAACTGCCGTTTTGCCTCTGCGCTCGAAAGGCCAGTGTTCGGTACCGTGTTGTTAATTCCAAATGGGATGACGCTCACCTTACTCTCCGGAACACAAAAATCCGATACGAGCTCGCTTTTCATCCTTTCGGTATGAACGAAAATATGGTTGCTCAGCTGGTACTGAATTTTCAGTGAAAACCGGTTCAGCGAGGAATCGTTTGCATCTCGTTTTCTGATGTTCACGTTGTGGACGGTAAGAACAATTTTCTTGCCGAGCCACTTATAGTACAACATCAGTAGCGTGCGGTCGAAGAGCTCGAATTTATTGTTCCACAGGAGGTGGAACAGCCTCGGTTGCGCTGTTGCCGCATAACTAATGAGTTTTATATAATACTTTAATACCCTCTGCACTTTCGTAAAAGGGCTCGCATCCGACCGTTGATCCCCTCGCAAATTAAGAAATCTTATTCGCGGATTCTCGACAACCTCAGCGACCTGCAAGTCGTCGCTACCGATGAAATCGAGTGATACGCCTGCGGACGTCAGCGCGGCTGCCATGCCAAGCGCATAAGGCTTGTCCCCGCCGCCGGTAAGAAGGGCGACGTGGATGGCGGCAGGGCAGAGGGCAGAAGACAGAGGACGGATGTCTGGATTCTGATCGCTGATCGCTGATCTCCGATCACCGATTTCCGGAACAGCGCTCATTTCGAAACATTTCGCCCCGAGACCGGAGCCATCGGCTCGAGTTGACGCATTACCGCATTGAACACCTCATCGACGCTTATAGCTGTTGTCGCGCGCTCGTCATATCCGCGCTTGTAAAAGAATTCTTCGAGAAGAGGTGAAACTATTTTTGTCTGCGCGCCGTAATCGTAAATTTCCCATGGACTGGTGCAGGTGAAGAGGGTAACGCAGGGTGTCGCTGTTCCCAGCGCAAAATGCATCGGAAGGCTATCGCCGCCAATCAGACAACGATGATTCCTGACGTCAGCAAGGTGTTCGAGCAGGGATGACCGCTTAGGCAGCACATTGACTGTTAGTCCCTGAGCTTCGAGCGCCTCTCGCAATTTGCCGTAATAGGCCCACTTCTTCATCGGCCAGACAAGGCCGGAATCGGCGGCTATGGCAATGTCACCTGATAATCCAGTCTCGATTGGTTCCGGCAGCAAGTATGGCTCGCCTGCAAAGCGCAAGCTCAAGCCGCCAAAAACCATATCCTGATATGTCCTCCGATTTTGGAGCTTCAACCTGTCTGCCGCCTGCTTTCCGTAGCTACTAATAAGACTAAGGTCAAACCAACACTTGGAATTCTCCGTGTATTGTAAAGAATTATCGGAACCGGCGTAGGCGCCGAAGATCGCACTGCACTCAACGTTCTTCAACAATTGAGCAACACTGAGAGTATCTTCGAGGTTTATAACGAGACTATAATGTCGATCTAACACTTTCTCGCGATCTTCCCATGAGAAACACCGCAAATTAGGCGCGAGGCCTTCCAGCAGCACCGCGTTTTTCCGTTCCGTTAGCCAGGTTACTTGGCCGTTTAGCCGTCTCAATAGCGGCGTGGTCCTCACAACATCCCCAGTAGCACCAAGTTTAACGATCAAAACATTCACCATGAGACCCTTCCGAATTGGCTAAGAGACAGGAGTCTCAACAATACTCTCCGAGGACACAGCGGAGACACCTGGTTGTCGCCTTCGCAAAGCCACTAGTGCTATTTTGTCCTCTCGATCCAATCCCAAAAGCCAGAATCCAACCGCGGCGGTAACCAAAAACGCTATTCCGCCCAAAGGAATAATCGTATACGGACTGCAGCCGGCGTTAAATAACCAGCCGCGAAGTAGGTAACCGACCAGACCGGCTGTGCCGATTGCGACAATACCTTTCAAATATTTCAGGTTGTATGCTTGTAATCCGAAAAGCAGATAAACTTGCACAAGCTTAACGCCGTTAATTGTTGCAATGCTGAGAGCTGTTGCGACTGCTGCACCTATCATTCCCATCCTTGGTATAAGCAGCAGGTTGAGTAGAAAGTTTAATGCCACGATCGATATGGTATTGGTTAGCTCCCATTTTTGTTTCCCGGTCATCGTAAGCAACACCCCGGTGGGACCGGTAGCCGCATTAACAAGCTGGCCAACCGCAAGAATTAGCAAGACAGTGGAACCCCCGGCAAATTCCTTCCCGAAGACTTGCAGCAATTCGACGCGGAAAACTGCGATGCAGACAAATATCACGAGCGCGGAATAGCCCAGCCATTTCGTGGCGGTCACAAATAATGTTTCCATTGATTGATCATCATGAGTCTCCTTAAATTGAGCAAATAACGGTGCCACGATCGGAAGCAGAATCTCCAGTCCTAATAGGACAAAGGCGGACACTTTGAATGCGACAGAATAAATCCCAACATCCTTTGCGCTAACAAAGTGCCCAAGCATTATCGTGTCCATCTGATTCAACAGTTGAAAGCCAAGCCCGATTACGAACAGAGGTATCGAAAGCAGCAGATAGCTTTTAAAGATTCCTTGGGTAGAGGACTCGGTCTGGAGCTTCGCGCAATGCTGCACAAGAAATACCGCCAGGACACCGCCGGCGGCTAATTGGGCCACAATCCGCGCGGCTATTGCACCCTTCACGCTCGGCCAAATGAACGCGAGCAGTGTCAGTAGAAACACGAAGACTGCGGGGGACAAGATGTTCGTAACTTTTGACGCAAAATCGAAGCGCTTCGCCGCCGTCACCGCGCCTGAGAAGAATCTAAATAGCGCCAGCACCGGGACCTGCAAACTAAATAGACGGATAACGCTTGTCATCGCCGGCGAATGAAAATAGGCCGTTGCTATGATCGGCGCCGTGAGCAGGAGAACCGCAGAAAGAGCCAGCGAGATTATGAACACCACGCTGCTACCTGCTACGAGCAACCCTCGCCCTTTTTCTCCGCGAGCTTCGAGAACTGGCAGATAGCGCAGCAACGCCTTGTCCAGGCCGAGCACGCAAAATGCAGTTACGAGTTGCACGAGGACCGAACCAAGCCGGAATTCTCCCAGCCCAGCAGTGCCAAGAAGTCTGCTCAGCAAAATCGTCGAGATAATTCCTAAAAGGAGTGCAGCGCCCCTGGTGAAAAACACCACCGCGCCTTGTCGGCCCACCTTACCCAGCATAGATCCAATAGTACTTGAAAACGCGTTCACTGCTTATCCTGCTCCATGTTCAGATAACTCGCTGCCGGCTTCACTCAAGCCGCTTCGCCGATTGGACGGCCATGGCAGTTCAACTCCAAGCATTTCTCTCAATTTCGCTGGTTCCTCCTCGTAATACGACGCCATAAAGTCCTTCGTCGCGTTAGACATCGCCACGTTTTTGCCTCTGATGACGTTCAATTTCTCGTACGTGGCAGTCACATTTGGTCGAAGCCGCCGCAACAGCAAGCGAAGTACCGGCATATTTCGAACCAATTTGTGAATCCGCTCCTGGCTCTCGAGATATGCTTTGTGTAAACCAGGGCTTCGCACGTCCGAGCCCTTGTTCACAACATCAAAGCGGTACTCTTGAAAGTAAGCCGTGTCGATACCGACTGAATGGCAAATAGATGTCATAAACACGAGCGGATCGCGCTGAAGGTCTTCGTAGAATGCAATATGGACGCGTTTATCGAATAGCTCCAGGTACGGTCTTAGATAGACCGAGTAACGGCCCTGCTCTAAAGCATGGAAGGCTGGATGATCGCGCTCTCGCGGAAGACTGGTACCATTACCTTGCTGGATACAAATATAGTCGTCGAACGTAAGATCATATGGTATAACACCCCTTTTACGGGCAAAACGGTACCAAGACAGTAACCTAGAAATTGGTTCCCGTAGAATGAAGATAAAGTGGACGCTCGCGAGCGTTTCGTGAATCACATGCGGAGTGTTCGCAGAGTAGAGATAATCGGGTGTGGCTTCAAATCTCCAGCTCTCTTGTGGCCCAGAGCCAAAAAGTGACAGGTATTTTTCCTGACCATCCCTTTGGTATCGCTTCTTTGACGGAAGCGGATAGTCCGCGTCGAGAAAGAACCGCGTTTCTTTCTCGGCCGGGCAAATCTGCGGATGACCTGCGAGGTAAGTAAAGACAGACGTTGTGCCCGCCTTGCTCGTTCCACCAATTATGAGAAATCTGTAACCGGAGAATTTAGCAGAGCTCTTCATTTGCAGTGCTTCCATCTAGTGAACCCGAAGGTAGCCCATTACGTCAGACAAACTCTGGTCTGGGGCGATGCAGTCTATCCTAGGTTGTCGCGGCGCCAGTCGTACGAACCTTGCAGCTGCAGCCAACGCCACCAAAGTCTCGCATCAAGAACCGCATGGTACGCCTCATAAGCGAGCCGCTCGGGAACCGAGAGCATCGTACAGTTCAGTTCTCTTAAGATCCGCCAGTTTAGTCGTGCCTTTCCTCGGATTCCGCGCAATTCGTCCACCCACGAAACACGGACGTCCAGCAGCTCATTCAAGCGTTCAGCGGACATCCAGCAACCGATCTGCGTTGTACCATTCGATCACCTCTGGAATCTCACGGTTGCGCCCTACCGGGAGTCAGCGCGACGGCTTTAATTGGTTCGCCCGGCTATTACAGACGGCTGTAACGCTAGCTGAGCGTTGGTGGTTTAGTGTCGCGCCGCGGGGAAGGTCTCGAAAGAGAAGCCGTTCGACAGCATCGAGTGTGACTACTGCATCGATCTCTTGCACGTAATTCCTGCGACCGCTTAGGTGATCCGAAACCATATTCTCCAGAAAGCGGAGGTTCCACAGTGAACTACGGCGAATTTGAACAGCTTTCAGAATTTCATCGATGTAAGGTGCCAAGTCTCGTTGAAACCAAACTCGGTAAGGCAAATATTTGTGCAGTCCGATTATCCCTAAGGCTGAACTTATTCGTGTCAATAAAGGGTCGACGCTAGATAGACCGTGCGGTAATCCCTCACTGCAATGATAGTCGAGTTTACAAGCAACCTTGGCAGCGATGCGCCGCAAAGCCGTGGCTAACCGGCTGGCCTCGCCCATTTCTCCCATATCGGTAGGGAATTTACTCAGCAGCGGATTGTTTGACTTTACCAGCGATGAAGTGCAATCAGCCGACCTTCGAATAGCCTCTGGCGCTTGATAGGCGAACGCGACTTGGGAACGGCTGGCCGCTACGATTGCAAACCGCTGCTCAGGGACCTCACGGAAGGCGGCAAAGGTTACAGGATGCTCACCGTCGTGCGACCACCGGCGCGTGTAGGAAGTTACGGTCTCGGCCAAGTCAGCATTAACTAACCGGTGTGCAAGATGAAGCGGCTTAAACATGGACACTCCTCTCAAGATTTCGCCGCCGAAAACACCTGTCAGGCGCACCGGAGACAACGCGCGAGCTTGATTGTTCAAGTAAATTTCATGAGCGCCCAAACTTCCAAGGTAGCCATCAGTTGCGTAAACTGTGCGATCGACATGAAAGGCGAAGTCTGAGAAAAAAGCGGGACCTATGCGCAGAATTTGGTGTTCTAAGCCACATACCTCTGCTATCCGTGCCGCCAGTATAACATCCAGAGTGTCTCGGTTTTCTCCTGAAAAAGTATAGCAAACCGGCTTCTCTCCCGCCTTCGGCAGGCAGGTCATAACCATCCGCGAATCCTGACCCCCCGTCAGAGAAATACCGATCTTCGATTCCGATTCAAAATACCGTGGCAAGACTCGTTTGAATGTTTCTTCAAACTCAGTTATGAATGAATCAGGGGGAAGGATAGAATGAGATTCCCAAGTTTCGGGAGAGAAATATTTCTTCTTCTCACAGTTTCCCTTTTCAAAGGACCACACCGATGCTCCCGGAAGCAACTCAATACCTTGAAATAAAGTCCGCTGCCCCAACGTACAACCGAAGGCCAAAAACTGAGCGACACCTTCCCGATCAAATGCCCTGAGCTCCGGCAGAACTCGAAGCAACGCTTTGGCTTCACTGGCAAAGAAGAGGGCGTCCTCTGTCTCATGGCAGTAAATCCGCTCCACTCCGTAGCGGTCATTGAAGAGGAATGCCTTGCTCTGCCTTTTATCAATAAGCAGACCGCTGAAGAGGCCATTTAGTTTTTCAAAGAAGCCATCGCCTTCTTCTTCGTAGAGATGGACCAGCCAGTCTCCAGAAGCCTGTCCAACTTGATGCCTTTTTTGCTGGAGGGCGGTTCGGGTTTCGGGATCCGCAAAACATTCGCCTGAGAAAAGAAGCACAACATCTGTTCGCTCATTGAAAAAGGGCTGCCCGGCCCCAAACGAACCTTCCTGTGCCACCCAACTGGCGCAAATCCCCAACTCAGGGACCGAGTACATACCCGAATTATAGAAAGACTCGTATTCCATGGAATTGGTCATGGATTTCACGAGGCTCTGACACTCTGCAGTGGGTCGCTTACTGACTATTCCAGCTATGCCGGGCATGGAGGAGGTTTACTAGGCGATACTTAAGGGCTTTGTTATGCCGTAACTTGGTTAGCTTCAGCCGCCGTCTGAAGCGCAGGACAATTGGTTGGTTGCTCCGCGAATATTCGAAATATACCCTTTTTGAAGCTGTCGCCAACGAAGCCACAATCGAAGATCAAGCACGGTGTGGTAAACCTCATAAGCGAGCTTTTCCGGAAGGGTCAGCAGTTTTCGGTTCAGTTCTCTCAAAATTCGCCAGCTTAGTCGTGTGTTACCGCGGATTTCTCGCATTTCATCCACCCAGTTCTCAATCTTCCCTTGCAGAAGGTCATTCAAGCGCTCGGTAGGCTCCAGCAAGCGATCTGCAATATACCATTCGACGAGCTCTGGGATATTCCGTTGCTGACGGACAAGGCTGGTAGTTGCGTGAACTTTCGAGTTGATGAATTGCGCCGGGACGGCCCATGGCGTTGAAGCGCCGATGTGCCGGAGAATACCATCGACATAAGTTTGCGGATCGTTTTGCAGTGTTTCAAACAGATCAATGTGCAAGGCATCCCGCCCAAAGGCATTGGACCAGATTTCTATGGTGCGGGGGTAATCCGAGGATAGTCTGTTGCGAGCCCGCTCAACTTGGCGAAGAAACTCAATCGAGCTAATTTTTCGGACATCTTTCCCTTCCAGATATCCAAACTCCAGGAGTGCTTGAGACCACACCCGGTCGATCGGGTGGCGCAATATTAGAATGGTGCGAAGGTCAGGTAACAAGTTCGCGATCCGATTAACCTGCCACGCTTTCAGCCTGACGTATTCAGGTGAGATCTCTCCACGGACCGGCTTCGGTTCATCTCCATTTGCTGGTGCAAAGTGCGCTTCATACCAGTCGAGATCGTGCCGCAGCATATCACGGAAAAAAAAGAAGCACATTTCTTTGCGATCACTCAGTTTTATGTCCGGATGACATTTCAACACCTGGTAAAGCCAGGTCGAGCCGCACCGCAGAGAACCGATTCCCAAAAAAGTTGGTAGGGACCCATGTGCAAAGTTGCCCTTCCTGGGTTGATAGTTTGGCCCAACAGGCAATGCTCGCCTTTTTTGCGAGAAGGGCGTGTAATGTGTTTTCAAAGCTTATTTGGCCCAAGCAAAGTTTTCTGTGGGGAACCCCGCACATTTCGTATGTTTCGTCATTGTTTTAATGCTTGGCGGACAGGGGAAGGATTCGAACCTCCGATGCGACTTGGGTCGCATAGCAACCCTTGCGAGCTGCTGCCTTAAACCACTCAGCCACCTGTCCTCAAATTCTTATTTCACCTCAGCCCGCCTACTTCGGCAATATCCTCGCAGCAACGGATCTGGCATTTCAATCGTTTGCCCACTCTTTTACTTGGTGTCGGCAGGCGCGTACGCGGTTGCAACTAAATTGTCGCGCCAGTGAGGAACGAGATGTAGCGGATAGCCCAGCCAAGCGAGTGGTCGATAGAGTGGATTCGTCGGCGAATGGTGCATCTGAGAATATTCTACGCGGCACCGCGTGAACCCGGCCTTCTTCATCTGCCAATCGAGATGATCGCGACTATATTCAAGCACATGACTGAGCGAGACATTTTCATCGGGATATTGAAAATAGTCAAAGATGCGCCGCCCCAGCGCCATAAACACTAAGTTTCGGAGGCGATAGAGATTGGGCGTGGTGCAAATGATGACCCCGCCGGGCCGCATAACCTTCCGCAGACGTTCTAGAGCGATGTAAGCGGGTATCGGCAGGTGCTCGATGACTTCAACAAAAAAGACGAAGTCGAATTTCGCGGTAAAAGGCGGCTCAGCTTTGCATAAATTCCACTGAACCGTTTCCAGACCGTGCCCTGCCATGTACGTCATATGTGGGCCGGGAAGGTCCGCCACCGTGCCGCTGTCGCCCCACAGTTTCATGCACATCAGGGCCAACTGCCCGCCGCCTACATCCAGGACATCAATCGGATCAGGGGGAGCCAACGCCGCAAACCGCTGAACGCATTCTTTGTAACGCGAGCGATATCGTCGATAGAAAGCTGCCCCACCGAATTGCATTTCCTCTCGACAGATGTATTGCTCGTACAATGAGTCGAACTCATGAGACTTCCACGGGCGTGCCATCAGATCATGCTCCTTGTGAAACGAGATGCGAAATGAAGCATTTAGCTTCTCGTCGTTTCTGTCAAACGAACCCGATTCAAAACCCGAGTTGTCCTCTCTACCTTGGCATCCCACGCTAGGCATTCCCGAACGTAGGTCATGCCTTGCCGTCGTAAGTGATTAAGAAGTGCCCGATTCAGTGCGAGGCCGGTCAGAATGTTATCCATTTGTGATACCATATCGCTCTCATGGGTAAGAGGACCTTGTCTCCTACGTTGGATGGACGATATCTCGGGGCCCCTCGAAAGCCCGACCGCGAAACTTCACACGGCGCAAACTTCCCCATGCCGGCGAGTCTTAAGCTGCAGAGGAACGCATAGAGTGAGCTGCACACTTCAGGCGAATAAAATCTAGTCCGCCGCATGACGAATGACTAATAAGTTGTTGGACCCACGGTTCGCCAAGACCACGAAAGCGAACTCATATGTCGGGTATTTCTTTGAGTAGACGGCTTCGACCCGATCATACCACTTGTCGACGTCGCTCCACATAATATCTTCGGCGACATAAATGCCGCCAGGACGAAGGTGATCGAGTGATTCTTCCAAAAAGGAGACGTTACCTTCAAAAGTGTGTAGACCATCCTCGATGATAATATCCATACCGCCGTGCAGATCCGGGCGCGACCAAAGCTCCCGAATAGACGACCGGTCAAGCTGATCACAATGAAATGTCTTGATCCGATCTTCCTGAAACAGAATCGCGCGATCGACATCAGCCCCGTACAAGAGTGCATGGGGGAAAAGCTCCCGCCATCCGCGAAGGGACGCCCCAGGTGACCCAAACACCCCCATGTTCGACGGTGCATCTGGATTGTTGGTGCCCAAACCGAGCTCGAAGACCCGTAGAGGCTGTTCGCAGCGCTTCTTGAAGAGCGCCGAATACACAGGGGTGTAGTTGTTGAGGCGCCCCTTGTCGCTCCCATACTTGGTCATGACGCGACACATCTCGGTCGGAGCCAACATGTTCACACTCTGGAGTTGCTTCGCAAGATCTGACGGGACATGCGCCGCCCCGAAGCCGCGCACTTGTGGGGTGCGTCTGGCGAACCGGGACGTAACCAGACGAGGGAAGTAGGACGAAAGACTCCACCACAAAAATCGAAGAGATTGGACCATCCTCGGGGAGAGGGTTCGGTAAACCAAGGGGCGGACGAGATGTTTAATGGTTTGGTGTCTCAATTCTACAGCTTTCATGTGTCTTGAGAGGTCAGGACATTCTACAAGACCGTAATTTCATTATTCAAACGGTGCGCCACGGTCGAAGGCCTCTGCGGTACACTTGTCAGTCTCCGCCCCGGACTGCTGGGCTACCGTTCTCAAGACCAGCTCGCACGCTCTAGGTGCAGCATCTTGGCCGGCGGGAGATCTGGTTTCGGGCCCCGACCCACAGCCCAATTCAGGACAGAAGTTACGCTCTCCGCCTTCGCACTCCAAGTTAGGCGCTCCTGCACATAAGCCATTCCTTGCCGCCGTAACTGCTCTAGCCGATCCCGATTGTGGGCCAGTTCCGTTAGAATCTTTTCCATCTGCGCCACGATATCGCTCTCATTCGTAAGAGGCACCTTGTACCCTACCTTTGGATGAACGATATCTCCAGGCCCGCCGAAGTCCGCAACAACGGGTACGGCACCAGTGGCGAGCGCTTCGAAAACTACGCCTGCACCATTGTCGCGAAGAGATGGAAACACCAACGCATCAGCAGCTCGAAGGTGCTTGAGGACGTCCGCATGACTGAGCCAGCCGCAGAAGAGGACAGCCTTCTCGATACCAAGCGACCTCGTCAGCTGCTCGAGGCGGTTCCGCTCTGGACCATCACCGACCACCGTAAAGCGGGCCAAACCGCCGCGCAAAAGGGAAGCCGCCGCGCGCAAAGCAAGATCACAAGCCTTCCGGGGAACTAAGCCGCCAACAAAGAGCAGCTCAAGTTTAGCCCCAGGGTCCGGACTACGCGAATCACCGTAACACAAAGAGCGAGCGATGCCCGGCTCTGGAACAAAAAACACTTTGCCGTTGTATGCCGCAAACTCGGCATACGTCTGCGAGGAGGCGGCTATGATCGCGCTGGCATGGCGATAGGTAGAGCGAGCGAAAGGCAGATATCGATATAGACTGCGAATGTTGGAGACCCATTCCTTTTGGTTCTCCAACTGGCGAAAACCAGCAGGCCAGGGCAAACCACCATTGAGTGGGCCGATCACGAACGGTATAGGGCCCTTCCGAAGGAAGAAAGCGAAAGGACTGGGCAAGACCGGTGTCATCGGCATGATGCGCAAAACGACATCGAACTCGCCTGCAAAGATGCGGCGCCGCAACTGTTGCCAGGCGTGCCATTCGAAGGCAAGAGAAAATGGATAGACGAAAGCTGTCACCGCCTGACTGTCATAGTTACCTTTGAAGATCCTACGGAAACTCCAAGCATAAATGCGCTCAGTCGATGGCATCCGGACCACCTCGATGCTGTGAAAGGGTGCCTTTGCGCGGCGCACAGCCTCTTCAGTGGGCGACCCAAGAACCAAAGTCACGTCATGGAGTTGGGCAAGCGCTGCGGCATGAGAATAAGTCACATAAGGCATGCTAACTTCTTCCGGACTACATCCAGGTGCTAACAACAAAATGCGTAATCGGCTCATGAATGCTCCTTATGAAAAAAACGCGCTCTCAAGCCCGGATTGAACGGGTAGAGCAAATACTGGAATTTTACACAGTAAGCGTCCTAGCTTGCTACCCGCCACGTTTCGGATCCGGTATGTTCCGAGAAACCTCAGAGTCGATTTCATATCCGGCTTGGGCACCGTAACATTGGAGATCACTTCGATATCGCAATACAGCCGGACCGCGAGCTTCCCACGGCTGTTATATTTCACCATTATTTGACCATCACATCAAGGTACATTTGTTGGCCAGCGGCCAACGCAAGTCGTACCAGCGTCTTCTCAGTTTCTTCAGCGGTTTTCTAATCTGCTTTGGAACAGCCTCTTTCCAACCGCGGTGAAGGCCCAGCTTCAAGGCCAGTTTTCCATTTTTTGTAAGTGGCATGAAATACCGGGGGAGGTCGAACCTTTGAAAACCATTGCTTCGCTTGAAGTCGCCCAGGCTGTCATCGAGCCATAATGCATAAACAAGGTAGGGGAAGCCTTTCTGCGCGCAGCGTTCCACTGCTTTGGCCAAAAGTGCATTATTCGGGGCTAGATCGCGATGTGCGATTTTGGAAATAATTTGACCCAGAAATGCGTATTTACCTGCATCTGCAAGGAAAATGAAGCCCACCAGCTCTTCTCCCAAATATGC
>Ga0209474_10001750_pt1 | contig 20686 bp, 17 predicted proteins | sample GraSoiAngelo_145_FD_185902 | JGI IMG/M metagenome (GOLD analysis project Ga0209474, IMG submission 185902) | Grasslands soil microbial communities from the Angelo Coastal Reserve, California, USA - 14_1009_05_20cm (SPAdes) (version 2) | ecosystem: Environmental > Terrestrial > Soil > Grasslands... | reverse complement strand
GAAAATTCGGGTTCAATCCCGGGCGTGTTTTCTTTCGCAAAGTGCATGACCTTTTCGGTCGGCGAATGCGTTACCTGGTCACTGGCGGCTCGCGTTTCGATCCGCAGATTGCACGTGATTTCTCCGCACTCGGAATCGATGTCCTTCAGGCCTACGGACTAACTGAAACTTGCGGTGGCGCATTCGTCAATTGTCCCGGCGAAAATGTGATTGCTTCGGTCGGCAGACCACTAAAGGGAGTTGAAGGAAGAATCATCGATGCTCAATCGTCGGATGACGGCTCCCCCGTCAGCGGCGAAATCCTGATTCGCGGCCCCATTGTGATGAAGGGATACTGGAACCGTCCCGATGCGACTGCGGAAGTATTGAAAGATGGTTGGCTGCACACGGGCGATCTCGGTTACTTCGACGAAGATGGGAGTTTGTTCATCACCGGACGCAAGAAAGACGTGATCATTCTTGCCAATGGGAAAAATGTTTACCCGGAAGAAATCGAGGCACACTATTTGCAGTCCCTCCTAGTCAAAGAGATTTGTGTGCTGGGAATTGAGGAGGGAGGCATCGAAAAATTGTATGCAGTGATCGTGCCGAACTTCGAAGTTCTACGCCAGCGTAAAGTGGTGAATACGAAAGAGGTGATTCGCTTTGATCTCGAGGGCTTGTCAGCGAAACTGGCGTCCACAAAAAGGATTGCTGGCTACGAGATCTGGCAAGAAGACTTGCCGCGCACTAGCACCCGAAAACTGAAGCGCTTTGAAATTGAGAAGCGAGTGCGGGCAGGGAAGCGCGAAGGCGGCGGAGATACGGATATATCAAGGCCGGTCAAGGAAGAAGATAAATCATGGCTGGAACAACATGAAAATCAAAGGGCGTTAAAAATTATTCGCGAGTATTCGCCGGCTCATCCGGAACAGATTTTTCCAACCGACAATCTGGAGCTTGATCTAGGGCTTGATTCCATGCGTCGCGTCGAACTGCTTGTTGCCGTGGAGCAAGAACTCGGCGGTGATGTCGAGGAGTCGCGGCTTGCTGAGATTTACACGGTTCGCGAACTCATCGATGTGGTACGCGAGAGTGCGGGCGCGGGGCAGAAGGTGGGCGGGCGCCCTGGTTCCACGCAGGCGTTCGCAGGATGGGGTGTGGTGCTGCGCGAAGATCCCACTGACCCGGAGGCAATCGCCGTCGTCAAATCGCGTCCGATTACCGACAGGCTTTTGTATTTGTTCACGCGACTTGTGAAAGTTATTTGGCGAATTCGGGCTCCCATCCAGGTCGAAGGGCTTGAAAATGTTCCGGCCAAAGCCCCATATCTTCTTTGCTCGAATCATCAGAGCTTTCTCGATCCTCTAGGATTGTTGGAGGTACTCCCGTTGATTGTGTTGCTGCGGGTATTTGCAGTGGGTACCAGCGAAATCTTCGGCTCCGGGCTTATGCGGCGCATCGCACACCTTCTTCGGGTGGTGGTAGTCGATCCTGACGCCAATCTAATGCCGGCTATGCGCGCGGGAGCTTACGGCCTGCGCCAGGGAATGTCGCTGATGTTGTATCCCGAAGGCGAGCGCAGTATTGATGGCACGCCGAAGACTTTCAAAAAAGGTGCCGCCATTCTTTCCATTCACCTGCAGGTCCCGATTGTTCCCATCGCAATCGACGGATTTCACGATGCTTGGCCGCGCGGCAAGTCATTCCAGAAATTCGCTCCGCTCAAAATCAAGATTGGCAAGCCGCTACTCCCACCGCCAGAATCGGCGGCGTCCGAAGAGTCATACGCGAAGCTCACGGCCGAGTTGAAGGAGAGAGTGGTGCTTATGTGGGAGGAGTTGCGGCGTACTGATGCCCTCGCCGCGTCTGCGTGAGGCTTGCGTTATCATTACTGGAAAGGTTCTCCAAATGGCCGTATTGAACGAGCTAATCACGAAAAATCCGGAGGTGCTCGGCGGAACGCCCGTTTTTTTCGGCACTCGCGTTCCGTTCCAGAATCTGTTGGATTACCTGGAAGCTGGCCAAACAATTGACGAGTTCCTGGATGACTTTCCTACTGTTACCCGCCAAACTGCGATCGAAGCTCTCGAACATGCCAAGGCTCTCGTGCTTAGCCAATTGCGATGAGAGTGTTGCTCGACGAGTGCATGCCTAGAAGGTTCAAGAACCATCTTGCGGGGCACGATTGTGCAACCGTTCCGGAATTGGGATTTGCGGGAAAGAAGAATGGTGAACTGGTAAGGTTGGCGGAACAAGCGGGCTTTGAGTTTTTTGTGACGCTCGACCGCGCTATTGAATATGAACAAAATCTCGCAAACCATAAGCTCGTAATTCTCCTGATTCGATCCAAGTCAAGCAGGCTCCAGGATCTCATCGCTCATGTGCCGAAGACTCTGGAAGTACTTCGTGCTGGGCCGGGCAGCCGAGTTGTCCGTGTAGGAGGGTAGTGCACCGGCCATTTCATCCCTCTTCTATTTCGCCCTCGGATGCGTCTGGTCGTACACACTGATCAGGTGCTTCATTGATAATTGTGTATAGCGTTGGGTCGTCGAAAGCCGCTCGTGGCCTAACATTTCTTGGATGGCGCGAAGGTCTGCGCCTTCTTCCAGCATGTGTGTTCCGAATGCATGGCGCAATGTGTGCGGATGAACGTCAGCTGACAATCCCTTTGCGACCGCAATTTTCTTAATAATCCGGCCCACGCTGCGTGTTGTGAGCCGCCCCCCGCGCTGGTTGATTAGTAGTGCTGGAGTGTTCTTACGAAATTCAGAGAGCACGAGTTGCCGCGCTGGAAGATAACTCGCCAGTGCTGCCTTCACCGCATCGCCAAACGGGACATATCGCTCTTTTTTACCTTTGCCCCGAATCAAAACGGCCTCGGCGCTCGGACGAATATCATCGACGTTGATTCCAACCAGCTCCGAGTTGCGAATTCCGCAACCGTAAAGCAGCTCCAGCATCAAGCGGTCGCGTTCAGGAAAGGATGCAACCTCGGGCATCTCGCCATCGAGCACTGAGTTCATTTCCTCGAGCGTAGGAACGCGCGGCAATTTCTTTGGCAGCTTCGGCGTTGCAACCAGCGCGGCGGGATTTTGTTCGACAATGCCTTCCTGTGCGAGCCAGCGATATAACGATCGAACCGCAGCCAGCGAACGTGCCACCGAGGTCTTGCCCAATCCTTTGTCATATTCCGATGACAGAAAGCCGCGGATGGTGACGTGATCGATCTGCTTCCATTCACGAGAGCCGGTATATCGGACAAAACTTCCGAGATCCTGTTTGTAAGCTTTGATCGTGTGCTGTGAAGAATTACGCTCGCGCAGCGATTGCAGAAATTTTGCGACGGCCCTCTGAGCATCATTCATCATCTAATCCAAACTCATGTCATTCCGAACCGCTTTAGTGGCGAGGAACCTGCTTTTCCGGATCTCCTGGACACGAGAAGCAAAGCCCAAATCGAATTTACGCTTATCTATCCGTGGTGAATCTCATCTCGCTTTCGCCCTCGGGTGATGTTTCTGATACACACTCTTCAGCCGATCGAGCGCGACGTGCGTATAAATCTGCGTCGTCGAAATATCGGAGTGTCCGAGAATGGTTTGTACAGTGCGAAGGTCGGCGCCGTTTCCCACCATGTGAGTCGCGCAACTGTGGCGCAGCATATGGGGACTCGCATGACGCCCGGTTACGCCAGAAACAGCGTCTACCATCTGCCACACTCGCTGTCGCGTGATCTTCTTCGCGCCACGAGCGATGAATAAAACTGGCGAGTTTTTATTTCCAGCAAGTTGTCGCCGCGACTCTCGCAGATAAAGCGATAAGGCATCTTGCGCCGATCGTCCTAGTGGAACAATGCGTTCCTTATCGCCTTTGCCTCGCACCAGAACACAACCCATTTCCAGTTTCACGTCTTCGAGCTTTAGCGAAACGATTTCTGAAACGCGCAGCGCTCCGGCATAAAAAACTTCCAGCATCGCCTGATTTCGGATTGCCAGCACACCAGAATCTTTATGCTCACTCGTGACATTCGCGGCAATCATCTGCTCGACTTCTTCCAGCGCCAGCGACTTAGGGAGCACCTTCCATTGCTTGGGAAGCGGAATATTTAGCGTGGGGTCACGTTCAATGCGCTTGTCGAGCAGCAGGTAACGATACAGGTGCCGTATCGCCGACAGTTTCCGCGCCACGGAACGCCCGTCCAAAGAATTCGCGAACAACTGCTGGATAAAACCCCGCACGTCTTCTTTGCGGGCATTCAGCAGAGTGCGCTTAGTAGGATCGAGAAATGCAGCGAACTGCCCAATGTCGCGCGTATAAGCAGAAACTGTGAGCGCGCCCAGCCCTTTCTCAACTTTCAAGTAGTCGATGAATGAGCAGACAATGAGGGAATTGGTCTCAGTGGCCACATTGCGAGTATTGCTCATTATTGGACATTGTTTGAAGTGACAAACCAGATGCCGCAAAAGCTGCTAAGGACATATTCCCGATCGACACGAATTACGGATTCAATGTCATCCCGTGGCCGGGTTCATCGTAGCCTCTTTCAGCACGTCGACTGCATAGATCGCTCCCTGCGGCGTTTCCTCGTGTTTGAAATAGGCATATGTGTCACGGCCTGCACTCAGGTGCTGGTGCATCCGATTTACCATGGCGCGGCGCTCGTCAGGAGAGTATTCCGGTTTGCGATATCGGTAATAACAAAAGTCGGCCGTGACCACATCCGGCGTGACCCGCTCCTCAGTTTCCGCAACACAAAGCGCGCGATTGTATTGCTTCAACGAGGAGAAGATTTCATCGACAAACCAGGATTCGTTACGGAACTCGAACGCAGCCTGAACGCCCCTGGGAATGACCTTAAGAAAATCCTCCAGCAGCTTGGGATCAGCCTTCATATTAGGAGGTAACTGGAAGAGCACAGGGGCAATTTTGCCCGCACGAGCCAGCGGCTCGATCATTGAAAGAAATCGCGACAGGAATTCTTCGGTATTTTTCAAGCGCTTGATGTGGGTGATGACCTGATGCGCTTTGATTGCGAACCGAAAACTCTCAGGAGTTTGCGCTATCCATTTCTGTGCAGTTGTGTCTTTTAAAAGTTGACGGAAGGTGAGGTTGACTTCCACCGTGTTCAGTTGGCTGGCGTAGTAGGGGAGAAACTTCGTCTGTGCCAGTTTTTCCGGATAGAAACCCGGCTTCCAACTTGGATACGCCCAACCTGAAGTGCCGACGAAAAGTTGCGCCATGTGCGTGAGTGCGTCTGGCCGAATTATATTCGCTTGCGCAGCTTCTCTCGTGAAGAGCGATTTCCCGTTTGCGGTTTCTTCTTGGCAGCGCTCGGCCGCTTTCGCCCATCGTTTTGCGCCTGCGCGGCCATTTGCAGGCCGGTTGCAACCGCCTCTGCTTTCCCTTCTTCAATGCCGGGCAGTTTTGGCAGCTTTTGTTTCAAGCTCAGCAAAGGAGCGAACAGGTCTCCCATTTTGTCGACGCGTTCCAAAGTCTGATGCGACTCAAACACCAAGAACTTCGGGTCTTTCTTCTTCAACGCACGCTCGACTTCATCCCAGCTCACCGGGGTTGAAACCGTCGGACGTTCGCGCGCGCGGAGAGCATACACGCTAACAGTAGTCTTGTGTTCATCGTTTTGGCTCCAATCCACAAAAACTTTATTTGTGCGGATCGCCTTCTTCATATCGGAGACAACCCGGTCGCGATGTTCGTTTTCGAGCAGTCGAGCCAGCGCGTGAGCAAACGGCTTGGTCTCGTCGTAACTCGTTTTCGTATTCAGCGGCACATAAATCTGCAGTCCCTTTGATCCAGAAGTCTTTGGGAAACTCTCGAGATTGAAATGCTCAAAAATTGCGCGCAGCCAGACCGCGACCTGACAGCATTGAATGATGTTGGCCGGCGGGCCAGGGTCGAGGTCAAAGACCATCGATCGCGGACACATGATGTCTTGCCCGAACGAGAGCGATGGATGCAGTTCGATCGCGCCTAGGTTCGCCACCCAGACCAGCGTCGGCAGATCATTACAAAGAATGTAATTAACATCGCGCTGGTTGCCCTCGCTCCAGATGGGAACTGTCTTCACCCAATCCGGGCGATGTTTGGTGGCGTTCTTTTCAAAAAAAGGCGGTTCGTTCACGCCATTGGGATAACGCTTCAGCGTGAGCGGCTTATTTTTTAAGTGGGGTACGAGAACCGGCGCAATCCTTGCGTAGTAATCGATGACTTGGCCCTTTGTGAATCCGACAGAAGGGTAGAAGACCTTATCAAGGTTGGTCAGCTTGAGCTGTTTGCCTTCGATTTCGACGATTTGGTCGGCCGACATGGAGTTCCAAGGCTTGGATGCGGAAGTGCTCTAAGGAGCTTCGCAATCTAAAACGTTACGCGTTGGCTTTGATCATTTGCTCGGCATGCTTCAGGGAAGTGTCGGTCAATGTGGCGCCGCTCAGCATTCTTGCGATCTCTTCCGTCCGTTCCTCCCCGCTGATCTCGCTCACCGTGGTCCGGGTCCGGCCACTCACTTGTTTCTTCGATATTAAATAATGATGGTCCGCAAAGGTTGCGATTTGTGGGAGGTGAGTTACGCAAACAATTTGATGCGCGTGCGCCAATTCCTTAAGCTTCTTGCCAACCGCTTCAGCAGCCCGGCCGCCAATTCCAGTATCGATTTCGTCAAAAACCAGAGTGCGTTGAGCTCCAGCGCTGCGTTTCTTGGCTGAGCCTGATTCCACTGCCGCCTTCAAGGCCAGCATGACCCGCGAGAGTTCACCGCCAGACGCGATTTCTTCCAGAGGATGCATCGGCTCACCCGGGTTGGTCGAGATTAAATATTCGGCTTGATCGAAACCTGAGGTTGTCCAGTTGCTCTCTTCGTCGGTTCCGCCAAGCTCGATTCGAAATTGCGACTTCATCGCCAATTGGTTGATTTCCGTTTCGACCAGCTTCCCTAATTTCTTTGCGGCTTCATAGCGCTTTTTTGAAATTGCGCGCGCTGCTTGCAGATATCGTTCAGCCGCTGTCGCCAACTCGCTCCGCAGTTGCTGCAGAATTTCATCTTTGTTTTCTATTTCTGAGAGTTTTTTGCTGACTTCGACGCCCAGCTTGAATATATCTTCCAAGGTTGGCCCGTACTTGCGCTTCAACCGATCAAGCAACGAGAGGCGGTCTTCAATTTCCGCCAGTCGCTCCGGGGACGCTTCAATTGCACCCGCATAGTCACGCAAGCTGGCGCCGACATCCTCAATACTGATGCGCGCGGATTCGAGCGCGGCGAGACCTTCCTGAAATTTAGGCTCATAGCGGATGAGTTCTTCCAAATGTTTTTGAGCTGAACGTAGTGACGCAGAGGTGGATGCTGCCCCCTCGTACAGCAGATCAAAGGCGTGCATGGCCGCGCTGTAAATCTTTTCTGCGTTGGCCAGCACTCGCTTCTGCGCATCCAGACGCTCGTCTTCGCCCGTCTGGATTTTCGATTCATCGATTTCGCGCTTTTGAAATGTCCACAGGTCCACCAAGCGCAGCTGTTCCTGCTCACCGTACTGCAGTTCGTCGATACGCGACTTGATCTGCTTCCATTCGTTAAAACTCTGCCGTAGTGGCTCGAGCTGGGTGCCTGCGAACTGATCGAGCAAGTCCAGCCGGGCTCCTGCATCAAATGAAACTAAAGATTCATTCTGCGCATGAATGCTCGCAATATGCGGCGACAGCTGTTTAAGCAGCGCAACTGTTGCTGGTTGATTGTTGACGAAAACGCGGCCCTTGGTGGAAATTTCCCGCCGCAGGATAAGCCCGGCATCGTCAGCATCCATCCCATTCTCCTCAAGAATTTTCGAGACGGATTTTTCGGCGTCCGTCTGGAGCTCGAATACGGCAGAAACCACCGCGCGTTCGGCGCCGAACCGGACCACATCTGGAGAAGCTTTTCCGCCCAGAAGCAGCGCAAGGGCGTCGATCAGCATGGATTTGCCGGCGCCGGTTTCGCCAGTGAGCAGATTCAGCCCAGCCCCAAACTCGACTGCGACGTTCTCAATCACCGCGAAGTTTTCAAGGCGCAGTTCGACCAGCACGGCTGTCCTGGAAAGAAGAAGTTGAGCGCAGGATAGCACGAAAAGCAGTGGCTAGTGGTTAGTTGTCAGTGGACACGTCGTACCAGGTTCATGGAGGAACGAGCGCCCTCGCCCGTGATTTCTAGGCCGACTTTTCAGCCGTGGGTGCCTTCGCAAATAAGATTTCAAATACCAGCAGCCCTGCCCCTACGACAATCGCGCTGTCGGCAACGTTGAATGCGGGCCATTGGTATGAACCGAGATAAACCAGAAGAAAATCCACCACTCGGCCGCTCAGCAGCCGGTCCCACAAATTTCCCAGCGCGCCACCCAAAATCAGCGACAGTCCGACGCCGGTAGCCGTCATGGTGTGGCTGCTGCGCCATAGAAGGGCCGAGACAATCACCAGCGCGACTATCGAGAACAACACCAGTAGCCCGATTTTCCATTCGGACGGGGAGTCGGCAAACAGTCCAAAAGCCGCGCCCCGGTTCTCCACGTGCGTGATGTAGAACACGCGCTTTATAACCGTAACGCTGTCGTGCAGCGAAATCTCTCGAGCCACGAGCCATTTCGTATAGCGGTCGAGCAGCAACACACCTAGGGCTATTAACAAATGAAGTCTACGCATTACTCGCTGACCACTCATTTCAAAGTTCAAGATTTAGATGATGCGGCGGATTCGTCAGCTGCAATTTGCCTCACAACCGGAATGCACCGCTCGCACAGCGTTGGGTAATCCTGATCCTCGCCGACTCGAGTCGAATAGTTCCAGCAACGTTCGCATTCCTTACCCGCAGCCTTGGCAACTTCGACAGCCAGATGCCCACTGCCGTTGCGCGACGGTCCACGTTCCACATCAACTTGGGAGACAATAAATGCATAACGCAGGTCTGGTTTGTAACGCTCCAGTACCGGATAAAACGGATCAGAAGCCGTGACCTTCACCTGCGCTTCCAGGCTCTTTCCAATCTGCTTCTGATTTCGCGCTTCTTCCAGCGCTTTCAGCACTTGATCACGCACGGCAAGCAACTTTGCCCAGTCTTCCTGCTGCCCTGCATCTGCGGCCGGTACGCCTTCACCCAGAACATCCCTTGCCTCCGGAAAGTTTGCCAGATGAACACTTGTGGCTCGCGAATCCGTTTTTGGCAAATACTGCCAGACCTCGTCACAGGTGAAGCTCATGATGGGCGCCAGTAACCGGACCATCGCCTCGCCAATCCGCCAAAGTGCCGTTTGCGCGGCGCGCCGCCCAGGGGAATCTGCCGCAAACGTGTAAAGCCGGTCTTTCACGATGTCGACATAAAAGGCGCTTAGCTCAACGACTACGAAATGGTTCACCGCGTGGTAGATCTTGTGGAATGCGAATTCCTCATACCACTGGATAACATCTGCAGACAAAGCCCACGCCTTCCGCAAAATGTACTGATCCACAGCCTGCAGCTTCTCAAATGGGACAGCGTCACGCCCGGGATCGAAACCCTCCAGGTTGCTCAATACGTAACGGAAGAGCTTGTTGCGAATATCGCGATATGCTTCCGCAATCCTTTGCATGAGCTTTTCTGAGCCGACCACGTCTTCGCGAAAATCAACTGATGACACCCAGAGACGCACGATCTCCGCACCCATACGATTAGCGATATCGACCGGATCAACGTCGTTTCCGCGCGACTTCGACATGGCCCGTCCTTGCTCATCCAGCGTCCATCCCGGTGTCGCCACCATTTTGTAAGGAGCGCCACCATGCGCACCCAGCGAGCAGAGGAGGGAAGACATAAACCACCCGCGATACTGGTCGCCGCCCTCGAGATAGAGATCCGATGGCCAGGGTTGGTTTGGTTCATTTGCCGTCTCAACCAGGTAGCTGCACCCTGACTCGAACCACACGTCGAGAATGTCTGCTTCTTTTTGGAACGAAGTGCCACCGCAGTTCGCGCACTTAGCCCCCTCAGCCAGATGGTCGGTCTCAGGCGTGTACCACGTGTCAGCGCCGGACTTTGCGAACAACCCGACCACTCTTTTATTTACCTGCGGATCTTTAAGAGCTTTATTGCAGGCAGTACAGACGAATATCGCAATCGGCACACCCCAGACGCGCTGACGTGAAATGGTCCAATCCGGCCGGGTCGCAACCATGTTCGAAATGCGCTCTTCGCCCCACGCGGGGTCCCACTTGACCTTTTTTATTTCATCTAGTGCGCGAGTCCGAAACGTGCCGCCGTTGGGCATCGGCGTTTCCATCGAGATGAACCACTGCTCAGTCGCGCGAAAGATCACCGGGTTGTGGCAACGCCAGCAGTGCGGATACGAGTGCTCAACTTTTTCCTCATGCAGCAGCGAGCCTCGGGACTTCAGCAGCTCAATGATCGGCTGGTTGGCTTTGAAAACCTGCAGGCCATCGTATTCTGGCAAACCATTGTGGATTTTCCCTGCGGCATCCACATCGCAAGCAACATCGAGTTTGTAACGCTGCCCTGTGGCAAAATCTTCCGCACCATGCGAAGGCGCCGTGTGGACGACTCCGGTTCCGGTATCCATGGTTACGTAATCCGCAATTACAGCTAGAATCTTCCGCTGCTCCCACGGCAGAAATGGATGGTAGAAGTAACTGTGCTCCATCACCCGGCCGGGGAAACGTGCGATGGTCTTCGCATCGGAAAAACCGGCTTTCTCAGCAACATCCTTTGCGAGTTTCTCCGCGACGATGTAGACCGCGTCCGAAACTTCTAGGGCGACGTATTCTTCGCTGGGATGGAACGCTACCGCCATCGAGGCAGGCAAGGTCCAGGGCGTCGTGGTCCAGATGATTGTGTAAACCGGCTTGTCGCCGTGAATCCTCGCGTTAGCCAGCGCTGGATCGATATTTCTGGGATCCGATTGCAACCGATACCGCACCCACACCGTCGGGCTGGTATGAGTTTCGTATTCGACTTCCGCCTCAGCCAGGGCGGTGCGGTCGTGCATGCACCAGTAAACCGGACGCAGGCCCTTGTACACAAAATCGTCCTCGAAAAATCTGTAGAACGTTGCGAGCACGACGGACTCGTACTCGGGAGTCATGGTCGAATAGGGCCTATCGAACCGTCCCAAAACTCCTATACGTTTGAATTGTTCTCGCTGTAGATCCAGATATTTTTGCGCGTATTTTCGACAGGCTAGCCGAACGTCAATCGGCTTCATCTGCAACTTTTTCCCACCTAGTTGCTGGTCCACCTTGATCTCGATCGGCAGCCCGTGGCAGTCCCATCCAGGGATATACGGCGCATCAAAACCGGCCATGTTCTTCGATTTAACGACGAAATCCTTCAAGCACTTGTTGAGCGCATGCCCCAGATGGATCGGTCCATTCGCGTACGGTGGCCCGTCGTGCAAAACATAGGCGGGCGCGCCCTTTCTGGCCTCGCGAACCCGCTCGTACAGCCCCATTCCAGCCCATTTCTCCAGGATCTTGGGCTCGTTCTGGGGCAAATTGGCCTTCATGGGAAAGCCGGTTCTGGGCAGGTTAATCGTAGATTTCAGGTCCACTCGGTGGGAGCTCCAAACACTTGATGTACTTAATTATAGGGAGCAATACGGGGAACGTCTAATCGCCACCCTCGGTTCCTGAATACAGGGATTTCAGGTCTGTTTTACAGCGATTCAGACATTCCGGTGACAACTTTCCAGGTATCATGCCGTAAAACTTTGGTGCCGGGATAGGCTGTGTGCAACTCTTTTGTGAGTGTACAATTTCCGCAAGTTACATTTCCTGAGCGCCAGCATCTAATCTGAAGTGCTGGAAAATGAGATTCGGGTTCATAGGTAAATCGACAGTTTCCAGTACGTTATGAGTGAGGTTACTGCAGGTGGCAACTTGATTGGGACACTCGTCACCTAAGAGACTGGCGATTCGGGCAAAGACTGGTCCCCAAAAAAAGTACCAGAGACTGGCCTCTTAACTTACGACTCGGGTAACATAATGGCAACCTTGGAATTCAAACCACCGCAAAGCTCGGCGCCGGAACCCGAACTGAATCTGCTCATGCCGAAAGGCTCCGAGCAGTCCCTGTGGAAGTCGCTTGTCCAAAACTTCAAGGACACCTTCTTCCCCAAAAAGCAGCCACCTCTTGTGCTTACTTCGAAGCCCGTGCCTGTCAAAGATATTTGGGGCTTCTATGACTACAAGAAGAGTGGTGCCGCTTTCTCGACTGTTGCCCACATCATTGTTCTCAGCCTGATATTGATTGGAACGTACTACATCGGCAAGAAAGTTGTGGAGAAGCCGAAGGAGAACGTCACCCTGATCGCCCCAGTTATGGATGTGCCGACGATGAAGCCCTCGAAGGCCGAAGTGGCCGGCGGCGGCGGCGGCGGAGATCGCGACAAGTTTCAGGCCCCTAAAGGCCGCATTCCCAAACAGTCTCTGGAGCAGATCACTCCTCCTGCGATTGTCGTGAGAAATGATCATCCTAAACTTGCTGTCCAGCCGACGATTGTTGTTCCGCCTGAAGTTAAGTTGCAGGCCAGCAACACGCTGAACCTCGGCAATCCGACTGCTCCAATGCCTTCCGGCCCTCCGTCGAACGGCACGGGTTCAGGCGGCGGTATCGGTTCTGGCAGCGGTGGCGGTATCGGTGTTGGCGCTGGTCCGGGCGTGGGTGAAGGCCGCGGCGGCGGTGTTGGCGGCGGTGTATTTCGTATCGGCGGCGGTGTCAGCGCCCCCAAAGCGATTTATGCTCCTGATCCCGAATATTCAGAAGAGGCGCGCAAAGCCAAATATCAGGGAACTGTGGTTCTTAGTCTGATCGTGGGTTCCGATGGCGTTCCGCGTGACATCAAAGTTGCCCGCAGCGTCGGCCTGGGACTGGATGAAAAGGCTATCGAAACAGTAAAGACATGGAAGTTCGATCCGGGAACCAAAGACGGTAAGCCGGTGGCGACTTACGCGACCATCGAAGTCGCATTCCATCTCTATTGATTTTTCTGCGCGCACACAGTGCGGGGCCTGACTTCGGTCAGGCCCTAATCTTTGGTGCCGTACTATTCCTTTAACTCGACGTGAGTGACGTCCGTCATCGACGTGCCAAGGAATAGTTTTCCTAGCCTCTGGAATTTCTCCACAGAATCTGTCACAAAGAATTTAATCTCGGCGGGATTGTCATGCGCTCGCTCACCCGCGCTTTGGTTTCCCCCTGACCGAGACTCCTTCAACAGACTTGCCACTGCGTGCGCCGTCGATTCCGCCGAATCAACCAGTGTCACGCCCTCAGGAGCAACCTTTTGCAGAACTGTCTTCAGCAGCGGATAATGGGTGCATCCCAGCAACAGTACATCGGCTGAAGTGAAGCCGTCGGCGAAAGCCTCCTTAAGATAAATTCCTGCGATCTCCTTGGTCACCGCGTGGTCGGTCCATCCCTCTTCGACGAGCGGAACCAATAGGGGACATGCTTTCTCGCGCGAGTCAATCTGATATTTCGCCAGCGCACTCTGATACGCGTGGCTGGAGATCGTGGCCTGCGTGCCGATAACCACAACTTTCCTAATTGAGGACGCGGACGCAGCCTGCTGTGCGCCCGGTTCAATTACCCCCACAACTTCGATCGACGTTGCTTGACGAATCTGCTCCAGCGCCAACGCGGTCGCCGTATTACAAGCCACCACCAGCAGCCCGGCTCCTTGCTGCTCCAGAAAACGCGCAGCTTCGCAGGCGTATTTGGCTACAGTCTCGACTGATTTCGAGCCGTACGGAAGACGAGCCGTGTCGCCGAAGTAGAGGTAATCTGCGTGGGGTATAGCTTCAAGTAAAGCTTTAAGTACGGTAAGACCTCCGAAGCCGGAATCAAAGACACCGATTTTTGTCATCTCGCTTTTGATAGCCAGAGAAACGATGAGGGATTTTTCACTCCCGAGTTCATTCATCACCTCGAGTGTTCGATACATCACTAGCGCGAGAGCGGGCCAGTGCTCCGCGAGACCGGTCCGATTCAGCTATGTCGCCGCAGCATTTTCCCGGCGGGATTGGCGCTCCATGCGGGCAAGTCTTTGGGTGTCCCAGGAATGTGCAAATCTTATCTGTAGCTTCCGGCGAAAGGATGTGCTCGAACTTGCACGCCTGCTGCTCGATCTCCGTCTCGCTATCCATCGCCAGGCTGTCGGTGAACAAGCGCTCGGCCAGTCGATGCCGGCGAATTATGTCTCCCGCTCTTTGACGTCCCTTGGGAGTGAGTTCGACAATCATGCTGCCGTCGCCGATCGACACTCCCCCGGGTTTAAGTGCATCGTGGCAGGGGTTCACAAAGCTCTTGTGATCGTGAGCTATTGGCGGATGCGGCTTGGTCTCAACCAGTCCCATTGCGCGTATCTTCTCGACAGCAATGCTGACAGGCAATGCCCCATGTACTTCCATGTGCTCAATTTCTGCGATCTGTTCATGTTCTTCAAGCACCCACAGCTCTTCAAGCACTTCCTCAAGTTGTTCCTCATCCGCCATTGAGAAGACTTCCTGCGCCGCAATCTTCCCGTGATGCAGTTCAATGCGACGGTCCGCCAACCGCGCCACCACCGGGTCGTGGGTCACCATCACTATCGTCCGTCCTTGCTGGTGAAAATCACGCAGCAGGTCTAGCACGATTTCCTCGTTCTTTGCGTCGAGGTTGCCCGTAGGCTCGTCGGCCAGAATGATCTTTGGATCATTAATGAGGGCTCGCGCAATGCACACGCGCTGCTGCTCGCCACCCGAGAGCTGGGCCGGCACATGGTTTGCCCTGTCGCGCAAGCCGACTCGAGACAGCGCATCGAATGCTTCCTGCTCATCCGTCATGCTGTGGAAGTATTGCGCCAACATGACGTTCTCGAGGGCGGTGAGGTAGGGGATTAGATGAAAGTGCTGGAATATGAATCCGATTTTCTCCGCGCGTATCCGCGTCAGCTCCTTCGTACCCAGGTGCGCAACGTTTTCCTCATCCAACCAGATCTCGCCCGTACTCGGGCTGTCCAGGCAGCCGATCAGATTCACCAGCGTGGATTTTCCCGAACCCGAGGGTCCCATTACGGCAATCCACTCTCCGGGTTCTACACGGAAAGTAAAATCATCGAGCGCGCGAATAGTGCCGCCAGGAGCTCCAGCTCTTGCGGGATAAAACCTGCTGACTCCATTCAGCCGGATCATCTATTCTCCCCTCAAGATCATAGCGGGCTGAATATGGCGCAGCAATCGCAACGGCAGCAACGTAGCAATCAGCGTCACTAGCACGCATCCGATTAGTACTGGAGGAAGAGCATCCAGACGAGGAGTCACCGGAGCGTGAAAGTTCGCCCGGCCAATCCATGCGGCGATCCCGGTCCCTGCCACGAATCCGAGTAGTGCTCCGATACACGCGAGCAAGCCGGCTTCTCCCGCAACGAAGGCCGCAATAATCCAGTCCGACGCGCCGATGGCTTTCATAATTGCGAAGTCGCGCCGCCGGTCAAAAATCCATCCCGTTAGCGTAGCCAAAACGCACAAGGCCGCCGTGAAAACAATAAACACCGCCGACCACAGCAGGGTCGACCGGGTTTTGCCTAAAATATTCGCCTCGCCTTCAGTCACCTGCCTCACCGGATGAACGTCAGCTCCGGGCAGATTTCGTTGAAGTGCCGCGAGGAGGGAAGTGACTTCTGCCGAAGATCCGTATGCGGCAATCTCAACTACGGACGGCTGCAGCCCGGTCCAGGACTGAAATTCTGCCAGCGACATGTATACGCGGCTATCTTCGCCCGCCCCGGTACGTACCGTTCCTGACGACAAAAGATCCAACGTTCGCCCCTGATATGTGAGCTGGAAGCGCCCACCATTTGGCGCGATGATTTTCGCAGCTCGCACGCCAATGAGCGCTTGCCCTGGTCCCTCAGGCCACGAGGAAACCTCCCACCACGGATTCAGCTTTCGTGCCAGTGTAAGATCTGTTCCGGCCACTACGACAGCTTCGCCCTTTGTGGTATTTGCCACCGCGTAGGCGAACGGGACCGCTAGGCCGTGCGTTGCGACGGAAGCCTCGATCTGGCGGAACTTGTCTGGGGAAAAGCTTCCGCCCTTTTTAGCTTCGACCACTATGTTTGCGCCAAATCTACGAAATTCTTTTCGCAACTTGCCCTGTACATCTACGAACAAACTAAGCATCGCGGTTGACGCGGTGGCTGCAACCATAATCGCGCACAGTGCCGCGATTGCAGTTCGTTTGCGCAAAATGGCCGCGCGCGTCAGCATCCGCAAGAACATCGGAGTACCTGTGCTTTGGAGCCGCTTCACGCTTCTCCCCTCAATGCGTGCACCGGGTCATATTTCACCGCGCGGCGAATAGCAGCCGCGCTGCCCGCGAAAGTTACCGCGACCGCAATGGCCAAAATTAATGGCAGCAGCACCGGTTCCACAACGATGGCCGACCCAAAAATTGACTGACCCAATTTCCTGGCAAGCAGGCTCCCTGCGGCAAAGCCCAAAACTCCACCCAAGCAGGCGAGTAGAAAAGACTCGGTAATGAATATGGCGGAGAGAGCGAAATGGCCCGCGCCCAAAGCTTTCATTAATCCAATTTCCTGGCGTCGCTCGAACATAGCAGTTGCCATTGCCGCTGAGACCGCCAGCCCTGAGGTAAACAGCGCAGCCAGCGTGATCAGCAGCATCAGTCCTTCAATGCGCGACAGCACGTTGCCTTCGTTCTGAGCCACCTGACGGATTTGCTCCGCATGAGAATGCGGTAATACTTCCTGCAGTTGATACGCGATTGATTGCGGATAAGGCGAACAGTACCAGCGATCGCGGTCGGCTGGAGTTAGAGAATCGGGATTGCGCCGCGCGAAAGCATCTTCTGGTTTGGTCACTGCGCTTACAAAAAGCTTGCTCACGGCGCCCGGTTTGCCAGCAAGCGACTGAACCAGACTCAATGGTGCCACGATCTGCCCATCTTCAGGGCCGCCGGTGGAGAGAATGCCGGAAACTCCATACGTTCTGCCGCTCACCAGGATTTCTTTGCCAGGTGACATGGCATTTTCCGTAGCCAGCTTTTCCCCAACTAGCACTTGGTTGGAATCATCCGCAGGCCAAGCGCCATTAACCTTCCACCACGGAAAAGTTTTGCGCGCTCCGGTAGTGAACTCCTGATCTCCGAACTTCAGCTTCTTCGCGAAATAAGTTCCCACCAGAGTCCAATCCGCACCCCCGACCTTGACATTAGTCTGAAGCTCGGGCGCGAATCCGGTAATATTGTTGCGCCAGAATATTCCCTTGATTTTCGGAAGGTCTGCTTCGCTCAAATAGGCGCCACCCGCGGGCTTCAGGTTGACGCTGCCGATCTGCACATCCAGGCTGTCCTCCGCAGGCGTGACCAGCAGGTTCGCACCATAGCTGCGCAGTTCGTGGCTGATCTTGTCGCCAATGTCGACAGCGATGGCAATCATCGCGGTGGATACCGCCGCGCCCAGGGTCACTGCAATCGCCATCAGCAGTTTGCGCCGCGTCTGTCGCCGGAAGGATTCGTAAACTAATCGGACAAACATGTTCTATGCCAGTAGAAACCTGCGCTGCATTGCGTTTCTTCGCGGTCTCGATTTGACTTTTCGATCTCTGCGGTTAAAAGCTTTTGTCTTTCTCTTTCTCAGCAGCAGGCCATGAGATTGTCCAGGCAAACTACCGTTGGAACACTTCGATGCGCGCCGCCAGGTCGGCTTCCTGAATCACGATTGCGTCGCCATTCGTCGTCGAATGCAGGGGCAGCGGATTGCAGCCACCCGCGGTTCCAACCGATTGTGAATTGATCGGGGCGGCGCAGTTCTTGCACACCAACCCATTTGGCCCCTTGAAAAATCCAACCGGCCCGCAGATCTCGCAAGCGTCGAAAACCGCAACTACGTTTCCGTCAGGCTTTTTATAAAGCAGGAAGCGTACCTCTGTTCCACCTTCGCGCGCGGCATATCGATGCAAGTCACCATCGGAAACCTGCGATAACGGAATGGTTACTGATCCACTCCTGAAGATGACCTCGGTCGCGGGCGACAGCGCGCTGACACTCTTCGTGTAAATAAATTCTGCGGTAACAAGGACGATGAAAATAAACGAGCTGGCGAACACTGCAATCATCCACAGCCTCTCGCGCCGGGCGCTCCATAATGCTTTGCGCTTCTCAGCCCCAGATTCCGCCAACGACGGCTGCGGCTGCCGGCGCCGCGCCTCGAATAGAACCATCAGCGCAGCCAGAGCAACGATGGTCACAAAGAAGAACCACTCATTGCTGATAATAGGGCCAATCAGAGACATCTCTCTTTTTGAGGAAGGAAGAACGCCGAATTCCGAAAGCTCGTGCAACCCAGAGACCAACAATTGCGCGGCGACAAAGAACAGAATCACCGTGGTCACGCGGAAGAACTTTTGCAGATTGATTCTTACCGTGCCCTTCACAAACATTACGCCGAACAGCACCGCGGCAAACACTCCGAGCAACGTGCCCAGAAAGCTTTGCAGCGCGCTTGATTCCAGCGAAACCGCTGAGAGAATTAGCACCGTCTCCGCCCCTTCGCGCAACACCATAAGGAACACGAAGAGAAAAACTCCCAACTGTGATCCGCGGCCGGCCAGTGATCCTATCCTGCTCTCAATATCCCCTTTGAGTTTGCGCCCCGCCTTCATCATGAAAATAACCATGGTGACGACGAAGACCGCGGCCGCGAGCATTACCCAGCCTTCGAACAAGTCCTGACTGAATTGGAAGCGGGAGACGAGAATTGCCACCCCAATGCTGGCGACGAATGCCGAAGCCAGGGCGACATAGACCGCCCTCCGAAGATCTTGCCGCTGAATCTTATTCAGATAAGCCAGCGTAATGCCGATAATCAGCGCAGCTTCGACACCTTCGCGCAAAGTGATGATGAATGCCTGAAGCAAGAAGAACTCTCCGATGAAATTAGAAGTTGCAACTCAGTTGCAACTAAAGGGCTGTATTAAGAATATCGTCGCAGTACAGGCGAGTCAAACTACAGAATTCGCAGGAACTTCTTGGCGAGATCAAGTTGCGGGTACTCGCGCTCTTCAGCCTGAAACTCGGCCGAATGGACGCAGCGCCGGCTGCCGCGCAGCCTTACCGGGTGCTTCAAATGCAGCATCTCGTGGTACACGATGTACTCGACGGCGCACTCGGGTACGCGCGGATGATCGAATACCTGGCTTATCACAATCGCGTTGTGCGCCGGATCATAGTGGCCAAGCCGGTTGCGTGCCCGTTCCGAACTCCAGGTCATTTGTGGCCGTGCCAGCAGCCCGTGAAAAAAATGGCTGTTCAGCTTGTCAAAGATTGCATTCAAATCGTAGACCCGGCCCTGGGCCTTACCAATGCGCTTGCGGCCCCGAATCTGCCGCACCAGGTGCGCCTTGCGCGACATGTGCTGCGATGAAACGTAACGGCGATAACGCGAAGCGTGCTCTCTATTTATCGGTTTTCGGAACATCTTGGCCAGCAGAATGTGAGCAATCGCCCGCAGCACATATTCCGGCGCGCCCTCCAGTAGATCCGAAACTCGCACCAGCAGCTTGCCTTCACGCAGCCGGATCGTGCTATTGACGTTAGCAAAGCCGAAAAATTCAATTTGCAGATCGGGGACCGCAGACCGGGGCCGAAGCTCGCGATACGTTTGCTCGAAGAGTTCTGTGAGGCCGTCGCGCACTTTGCATCAGGGTAGCACGAGGAATTACTGCGAGCGCGCGGAATTCTCTTTATGATGTTGCTTCTTCTTGTGTTTGAAAGTTTCTTCCTGCTCGGCCAGCAGACCGCGGTGGTCCTTGGCGCCGGAGTCCACGCCTTCAATCGCACTGCCAATGAGGAACTCGTCATCGCGCAATTCCTGGGCACTCTTGGCCAGGGAAGCCCTGAACGCCCTCAGTCTCGCTCCAAAATCAGTATCCGCCTCGATCACCGGCTTCAACGCTTTGCGCAGGTCTGAACCGCGATCGGCGAAAGTATCCACATTGGTGTTCAATTCGTCATAAACATCAAGAAAATCTTGAAGCGCATCCCGCGTCTGCTGTTCGCGATCGTTGGCCTTCGGGTCAGAATGGATTTGCTGCACTTTGTCGAGGCGCGCCCGGGCAAACTCGATGTAAAGCTTCAAGCGAGCTTCCGGGATCTGCGCGGCGTCGCGGATCTTATCGACCTCCGCATTAGTGAGCGGATCGCGGTGATGTGCCTGCCCGGCCGCAAACGTCAAACCAACAAACATCAGTAAGAACGACAGCAGGAGTTTAGTCATTGCTCTTCGATCCGAACATGCTCTTCAATATCTGCGTACGAAAATCTTCCAGTTTGTCGACCGCTGCTTGAACCACCGGCTGATCATCAACCTCGACGTTGTACTTCAAATCCCGTAAGTGTCCCGTGATTTGTCGCAGCTTTATCTCGGTATGCTTAAGCCGCTTTCCCGATTGCATCGCGGCGGAATGCCCTTTGTCCGAATACTTCACGATCTGCTCCAGGTTGGCGCGGCCCTCCTCCGGTTTATCGGCTTTGTACGCGTCCCTAGCCAGCTTCAGCTCGTGTTCGGCAACCTCCATGCAGAGGTCAGCTTGCTGTCCGCCGGCCGCAGCATCCGCCTTCGCCATGAGCTGCTCGAGCGTCTCCTGCTGCCGTGCCGAGCACATTAGGCACGACGCCGCGATC
>Ga0209474_10001749_pt1 | contig 20692 bp, 16 predicted proteins | sample GraSoiAngelo_145_FD_185902 | JGI IMG/M metagenome (GOLD analysis project Ga0209474, IMG submission 185902) | Grasslands soil microbial communities from the Angelo Coastal Reserve, California, USA - 14_1009_05_20cm (SPAdes) (version 2) | ecosystem: Environmental > Terrestrial > Soil > Grasslands... | reverse complement strand
CGCTTTTCTTCACGAAGATGAGTTCGGCTCTCGATCAAATCTTCGTTTACGGAAAGCGTTGGCTGCTTTCCTGGATTACCGCCGCGCCGAATTGGATCATCCAAGTTACGTCCAGCCTGATCAACATTGTTGCGTTGCTCGCCGTGTTTCTAACGCTCTTCGCGCTTATGTCGGTGCTGGAACGGAAAATTCTAGGGCGAATGCAAAATCGTTACGGACCGAACCGGGTTGGGCCTTTCGGTCTTTTCCAGCCGATCGCCGACGGCATAAAAATGTTGATAAAGGAAGACATCGTTCCGGCGCGTGCAGACAAGATCGTCCATTTTCTTGCTCCAGTCGTGCTTGCCGCAGTGGCCATCCTGACGCTGGGCGTGATTCCGTACGGGCGGAACATGACCGTGTTCACAATTGATGGCGGCATACTCTTTTTCTTCGCGGTGGGATCGGCTACGGAACTCGCGGTGTTCATGGCTGGCTGGGCCAGCAACAACAAATTTTCGATGCTCGGCGCCATGCGCGCCATCGCCCAGATGTTCAGCTACGAATTACCGCTGATCATTACGGTGCTCCCGGTTGTAATGATCGTTGGCTCGCTTATGCCGGACAGGATTGTTTTCGCGCAAGGCGAATACACGTTTGGCATCGTGCCGCGTTGGTTCGTCTTCACGCCATGGGGCGCCGCGGCGTTCATATTGTTTTTTGTCTCCGGCCTCGTGGAATCGAACCGCACTCCGTTCGATGTGCCGGAGGGCGAATCGGAAATCGTCGCCGGACACATGACCGAATATTCCGGATTCAAATACGCCACGTTTTTCATGGCAGAATATCTCGGGATGTTCGCTGTCAGCGGGCTCGCGGTGACGTTGTTTCTCGGAGGCTGGCATGCGCCGGCGCACGTGCTCGAATTTGTCCCCTCTTACGTCTGGTTTTTCGCAAAGCTGAGCGCGCTGCTCTTCGTTTATATTTGGCTTCGCGCAACGCTGCCGCGCATGCGCGTCGATCAAATGATGAATGTCGCCTGGAAATTCATGTTACCGATGGCGTTCACCTGTGTTATCGCCGCGGCAGTTTGGCATTATACCGGGCGCGGTATGCGCGGCTGGCTATGGTCGCTGTTCGTAATCGTGGTTGTTTACAGCGCGCTATCGATCCTGCTCGACACGCGAAGGAAATTCGCGCGGCGTGTTTACCGTTTCGCTGAATGAAGAGAAACAGGGATTCCTTCTGCGGTTGTAGGGCAAGCGCGCCGCTTGCCAAATCGTCGCAGCTGGCAGGCGATGCGCCTGCCCTACAATTTGGCCGCCGAAAATTTTGCTCCGAATGAACAGCGCTGCGTTTGTAATAATTTCGATTTTCATGCTCGCCGCGGCGCTCGCGGCAGCGACGTTGCCTAACCTGATGCACGCAGCGCTTTGCTTGGTGCTGGCGTTGCTTGGGCTTGCGTCTTTCTTTTTTCTCCTCGGCGCAGAATTCGTGGGACTTGCCCTCGTGTTCATTTACATCGGCGCAGTGGCGGTGCTGATCGTGTTCACGATTCTTCTGACGCGCCGCGACCTGGGGAGCGAGCATGGTTTTAAGTGGAGCGGTGTGCTCATCGCCTTTGCTGTGTTTGGCGGTTTGACATGGGCCATTCTAAAAACGCAATCGCTTTCCATCATCCCGCCCCATGCTCGCGCGCTCACAGTAAAAAGAATCGGCGAAACGTTGATGATCGGTTATGTGTGGCCGTTGCAATGCGTCGGGCTGCTCCTGACCGCCGCCCTTATCGGCGCCCTTGTGCTCGTCATGGAGGAAAAGCGATGACACCGACACTCCAGGCTTTCCTGATCGTTTCCGCAGCCCTGTTTTCTATCGGCCTGCTCGCTGCTTTAAGCCGGCGTCACGCGATTTTTATCCTAATCGGGATAGAGATGATGCTCGCCGCGGCGAACTTGAATTTTATCGCATTCTGGCGTTTCGCTCCCCCGCCGCATCCGCCAACCGGGGTGATGATCGCAATCTTTTCCATCGCAATCTCTGCAGCTGAGGCCGCTGTTGGCCTCGCGATGATTATTGCCGTTTACCGGCATTACCGGACAACGAACGTCGATCAATACGACCAGCTCAAAGGATGAATCCAGGGATCGTGAGTAATCTCTGGCTGTTGCCGGCGATGCCATTTGCGGCAGCGATCGTGATTTTGAGCTTGGGAAAATCGCGGCGCAAAGGTGCGGCCGTACTCGCAATCGGTGGCCAAATCGTTGTGCTGGCAATCTCGATCGTGGCGTTCCTTCCGACACTGCAAACGCCCGGCTTCCGCGCAGTCCAGAATTTCACATGGTTCACGTTCGGCGAACAAACGCAGCGGCTCGGATTTGTTCTCGATCCACTCGCGGCAGCCATGCTGGTGATGATCTCACTCGTCGGCCTGTGCATTTTTGTCTTCAGCGTCGGCTACATGGCTGACGACAAGGATTTCACGCGTTTCTTCGCATATCTGTCTTTCTTTTCTGGCGCGATGCTCGGCGTGGTTATCGCGAACAGCTTGCTGCTGCTTTTCATGTTTTGGGAATTGGTAGGGCTCGCGTCGTATTTACTCATCGGCTTCTGGGTCGAGCGACCGAGCGCCGCAGCGGCAGCAAAGAAAGCATTCATCACCACGCGGATCGGCGACATGGGATTTTTTCTTGGAATGCTCTGGCTCTACAGTCGCAGTGGCACACTGCTTTTCTACGATGGCGGCCGCGGATGTCTTGAAGGCGCCGGTCTCGCCTTGCTTGGTGCAAGTCCCGCAATCGCGGGATTCATCGCGCTACTGATTTTCTGCGGAGCAGTTGGCAAGTCCGGACAATTCCCACTGCACGTCTGGTTGCCGGACGCGATGGAGGGTCCCACCCCGGTCAGCGCGCTGATCCACGCGGCCACAATGGTCGCCGCGGGTGTGTTTCTCGTCGCACGCGTTTATCCGCTCTTTTCATTAGGCGCTATCAACGGCGTGAGCTCCTCGCTTACTGTCGTTGTTTGGATTGGAGTAACCACAGCTCTCATGGCTGCGCTCATCGCGATCGCGCAGGCCGACATCAAACGCATCCTGGCTTATTCAACGGTGTCGCAGCTCGGTTTGATGATGGTCTCGTTAGGCGTCGGCGGTGTGGCGGCTGGAATCATGCATTTACTCGCGCACGGTTTTTTCAAGGCACTTCTGTTTCTCGGCTCTGGCTCCGTGATTCACGGATGCCATGGCGAACAGGACATTCGCAAAATGGGCGGCCTGCGGCGTCTGATGCCGGTGACGTTTGGAACGTACGCTATCGGTATGATGGCGTTGAGTGGCGTCCCGCTCTTCTTCTCCGGTGCTTGGACCAAGGAGGAAATCCTTCACGCCACCGCGCATTGGCCGCCATCGCATGCACCGTACTACCTGATGTTGGCCGGCGTCGTTCTCACTGCGCTCTATATGACCCGGCAAATGATCTACGTCTTTTTCGGCAATCGCCGCAGCTCGGCGGAGCACGCTCACGAAAGTCCACGTCTGATGACGATGCCGTTGATTGTGCTGGCGGTTGGCACGGTTTTCCTGAGCGCCGTGCTCACTACCGTCTGGCCATGGCTGCATGGTTATCTGACGGCTGAACCGGTTCACTTCGACATTGCACCCCTGATCCAGCCCACGCTTTTCATTTCGCTCCTAATCGTCGGCGGTGGAATCGCGCTGGGTATCTGGTTCTATCGCAAAGCTGGGGCGCAGGATCGAGATCGACCCGCTGAAGTTGATCCCCTCGAATACGCGCAACGGGCGTTGTTCCGGTTCCTCGCAAACAAGATGTGGATCGATGAGCTGTATTCGCAAACGATCATCGCTTTTGCTTGGGCGAGCGCGCGTTTGTCCGACTGGATGGATCGTTATTTTTGGGATGGTTTGGTGCGCGGCTTCGCCGCAATCGGCCAACTCTTTGGAATATTTACAGCCGATGTGGACGAGCGCGGCATCAATGCCGGAGTGGATGAAACGACAGTTGGCGCTCGCGGTTTGGGCCGTCTGTTGTCCAGCGCGCACACTGGACAGATTCAAATTTACCTAGGCGTCGTGGCTGTTGGGATGCTGGCGCTGCTTCTTCTCTACGCATGGTTGGCTTAGTCACGGCGATTATTTTGATTCCGCTGCTCGGCGCAGTGGCGGTGTGCACATGGCCGCCCTCCTCCGCCCAGACTACGGCGAACTGGCTGCGCAATGGTCGCCCGATTGCGCTGACATTTAATATCATCTCTGCCGTATGTGCCCTGGCGCTGTGGCGGAATTTCGATGCCACTACGACTGGACTCCAGTTCGTGGAACGTCATGGGTGGATTCCGGCTATCAACGCCGAATATCTGGTGGGCGTCGATGGCCTGAGCCTGCTGCTCGTATTGCTCACCTCCGTGATCATTCCATTCGCATTACTTGCGCAACCCGCTCCCAACCGAAGCCGTGCGTTCTACGCGACCATGCTGGTCATGCAGTCTGCGCTGTACGGTACGTTCACCGCACAGAATTTCGTTCTCTGGTTCCTGTTCTACGAAATGAGTCTAATTCCGGGTTTTCTTCTGATCAAAATCTGGGGCGGTGAAAATCGCGATCGCGCCGCGACCAAGTTTTTCCTTTACACATTTCTCGGAAGCGTCGCCATGTTACTTTCGTTCCTCGGGATTTATCTAGCGAAAGGCACGTTCGACTTCGCCGCTCTGGCGAGTCTTGGAAAGAGCGGATTGCTTACGGGAAATCTCGCCTGGGTCGCCTTTGCTGGAATTTTTGTCGGCCTTGCGGTGAAGGTGCCGCTGTTTCCGTTTCACACCTGGCTGCCGGACGCCTATCAAACTGCGCCGACGGGCGTGTCGATGGTGCTCACTGGCGTGCTATCGAAAATGGGCGTTTACGGTTTCGTGCGCTTGTTGCTCCCGTTGTTCCCTAACGAAATCAAAGTCATCGGTCCGTGGCTGCTCGCACTGGTGGTTTGCTCGATCGTGTTCGCTCCGCTGGCTGCGTGGGCGCAGCGCGATTTGAAACGAATGATCGCCTATCTTTCGATCAACCATCTGGGCTACTGCATGCTGGGGCTTTTTGCGCTGGCCGCGTCACCCGCTGTTGCTGCGACGATCGACACGCACGCGGCATTGAGTGGCGTGTTCATGCAAATCTTCAATCACGGCATTACCGCGGCGGCGCTCTTCTACTTTGTGGGCCTGCTCGAACAACGGCGCGGTCTGCGTGGCATCGACGATTTCGGCGGCCTGATGCAGCGGACACCGCTGCTCTGCGGGTGGATGAGTGTCGCCATGTTTTCGTCGCTCGGTTTGCCGGGTTTGAACGGATTTGTTGGCGAGTTTTTGATTTTCAAAGGCTCATTCGCGATGTCAGCTGCATTCACAGCTATTGCTGTGGTTGGCCTTCTCGTCACCGCCATCGTTTTTATGCGGGCGATGCAAGCTCTCTTCAGCGGACCGCTCGCAGAAGGTTGCAGCGCGTTCCCCGACCTTTTGCGAAGGGAAAAACTTGTCGTGGTTCCCGTAATGCTGCTCATGTTCGCAATAGGCATCGCACCGCAATTCATTTTCAACGTTTTCAATTCGACCGTCGTTCATATGGCACGATTGCTTGCCTGAGATTCGTCGACAATGAGCAAAGAGATCGTTCCAATCGAGCGGATTGCGGAATCGATTCGCTGGATTCGCGGCCACAAAGTGCTGCTCGATTCCGATCTGGCTTTGTTGTACGGCGTCGCCACATGGTGTTGAACCAGGCTGTTAAGCGTAATCGGGAGCGTTTCCCTGACGATTTTATGTTCCAGCTTAACGCCAATGAGACTGGATTCTTAAGGTCACAATTTGTGACCTTAGAAAAAGGGAGGCGAACGAACTGGTCACAAATTGTGACCAGTTCCGGAAAGCATCGTGGCAAACGTTACCGTCCGTACGCGTTTACCGAGCAAGGCATTGCGATGCTCTCGACCGTGCTGAACAGCAACCGAGCGATCAAGGTCAACATCGCGATCATGCGCGCGTTCGTGAAACTGCGCCATATACTCGAAAGCAACCGGGAGTTAGCACAAAAGTTTTCGGAACTCGAACGGCGCGTCGGCAAGCACGACGACGAGATCGCGGCGATTCTCGAAGCAATCCGGCAATTGATGGCTCCTTCGGAAAAGCCTCGGCGCGAAATGGGATTTCATGTGCGCGAGCGGGCTGGGCGCTACCGGGCGCCGACACGCGCATGATCGCCTGGACGATTTACCTCACCTTCGGCGGGGCAGTCCTGTCGCTACTTTTGCCGCGTCGGTGTGCTCGCTGGATCGCGCTGCTGACGACAATCGCGGGCTTAGCGCTTGGTATGATCGTTTTCGTCGGCACGCCGATTCCGGATTTGGCGCACTTTACAACAATCGTGCGCGTGCCGTGGGTCCCGGCGCTCGGGATGAATTATCACCTCGCGCTCGATGGCGTGAGTCTGACGATGGTTCTTGTCACCGGCATTTCAGCGGTAAGCACGGTGCTGTTTTCATGGGATGTGGAACATCGGCAGAACGAATTTTTTTTCTGGCTTCTGCTGGTGGTGGCCGGGTGTTACGGCGTATTCCTCAGCGCGGATCTTTTTCTGCTGTTCGTATTCTATGAGTTGGTGATCGTGCCGAAATATTTTCTAATCGCGATCTTCGGCTCGACTAACAAGGAATACGGCGCCATGAAGCTCACCTTGTATTCCTTCTTCGGCGGGATGTTCGTGTTCGTTGGAATACTGATCGCTTATGTTAGCGGGGGATCGTTGGACCTGAATCAGCTGTCGCAGTTCGAATTTTCACCGCAGCTGCAATCGTGGGCGTTTCCGGTGTTGTTCCTCGGCTTTGCTGTGCTGGCCGGCATCTGGCCGCTGCACACCTGGGCGCCGACTGGCCATGCCGCTGCCCCGACTGCGGGCTCGATGTTGCTCGCGGGAATCGTGATGAAGCTTGGATCTTACGCCGCGCTGCGCGTCGCGATGAATCTTTTTCCGCAGGGATTTCAGATGTGGAACAAATGGATCGCTGTGCTGGCAGTAGTCGGAATCGTGTATGCAGCAGCAGTGGCACTACGCCAACGTGATCTGAAATTTGTAATCGGTTATTCGAGCGTTAGCCACATGGGCTTTGTGCTACTCGGTTTTGCTACGGCAAACGCGCTCGGCGTTTCCGGCGCAGTGCTGCAAATGTTTTCGCACGGCGTCATCGCGGCCCTCTTGTTCGCCGTCGCAGGACGCATGATTTACCGGCGCACGCACACACGCGAACTCGATGCGCTTTCTGGAATGAATCTGAGCCACGCAATGCCCTTCGCGGCTTTCACTTTCGTGGTCGCCGCGGCTGCCTCAATGGGCATTCCGGGTTTCAGCGGATTCGCGGCGGAGATCACGATTCTTATTGGCGCATGGAAAACTTACCCGCTTGCCGTTTGGATCGCCGGGGCGGGGATGGTGCTGGTCGCGGCGTTCACATTGCGGGCGTTAACGCAATCCTTCTTCGGTGAAAAACGTGTCCAAGCCGAAGTTACAACGGTTACAAGCTTAAATTGGGAAGAGTTCAACCCGATCACGATCCCGGAGAAAATCGGCGCCGGCATGCTGATGCTCACAACAGTCGCCGTCGGCGTTTATCCGAAACTGATGCTGGACCGCATCATGCCCGCTGTCGAAATGATGAGGTTTTTGAAATGAAACGCCTGCCGCATTTTCAGCGCTTCGACGCTTAACGAATGTCTTATCTGGAGCTTCTCAAACTTGCATCGCCTGAAGCGGTCGTCGTTCTAACCGCTCTGGTTGCGCTTTCGATTGGTTTCCTTGCTAAGCGAGCAACGTCGGCTTGCGCTTTTGTCGCTGGCCTCGGGCTTATAATTGCGATCGGGGCAGTCCTGCTCCTGCCGAGCAACGAGACGCTGTTTGGCGGAATGCTGGTGATCTCGCCGCTCACGTCATTGTTCAAAATCATTTGCCTCGCGCTCGCCTTTTTCACGATCCTGCTGACGCAGGCAGAAAAGGCGCCGCGCCATCCCGGCGAATATCTGGCGCTTGTTCTTCTGGCAACGGTCGGGCTGATGCTGCTGGTTGGAAGTGAAGAACTGCTGATGATTTTCATCGGTCTAGAGTTGCTCGGCCTATCGCTTTACGTCTTGGCCGCATTCGATAAAATCGACGGGCGTTCGGCCGAGGCCGGTCTGAAATATTTTCTGTTCGGCAGCATGTCGAGCGCGTTCACATTGTTCGGAATCAGCCTGGTTTATGGCATGACTGGAGCAACCGGTCTCGCCGCGATTTCAACGAAGTTGGCAACAACGCCAGTTCAGCCGCTGCTTGCGGTTGGAATCGTCATGACGCTCGTCGGCTTCGCATTCAAAATCGCTGCCGCGCCGTTTCACCTGTGGGCGCCTGACGCGTATCAAGGCGCGCCTGTTCCGAGTGCGGCGTTTATTGCTTCGGGTTCGAAGGTTGCATCGTTTCTTGTGCTGGGAAAAATTGTGCTCATAGGTTTTGCGCCGGTGCATGGCAGCGCTGGATGGCACGCGATGGTGGCCGGTTGGTCGCCTGTGCTTGCGGCACTTGCAGCGTTGTCAATTGTAATTGGGAACCTCGTGGCGCTTGCACAATCCAACGTACGCAGGCTGCTTGCCTACTCAGCGGTCGCACACGCGGGATACACATTGATTGGATTCGTCGCCGGCGACCGCGAAGGCTTTTCCGCGGCCCTGTTCTACACGACCGTTTATGCGATTACGCTCGTCGGCGCGTTTGGCGTTGTCGGCGTTGTGCGGCGCGAAACCGGCGGCGACGATTTCTCGAACTTTTCCGGCCTCGTTTCCCGTTCTCCGTTGCTCGCCGGATGCATGGCAATTTTTATGTTGTCGCTCGCAGGCATCCCGCCGCTTGCTGGATTTTTCGGAAAATTCTATTTGTTCAGCGCCGCGCTACATGCTGGCGCAAATCACGCGCTTCTTTGGCTCGTAGCGCTCGGCCTCATTGGCAGTTTCGTTTCGCTGTATTATTACCTTCTCGTGTTGAAAGCGATTTTTGTGGATGCATCCTCGGTTGCGGTGGCGGAACCGATGAAGCGCATGCGATACGATTCTTTGCAGGGAGCTACGGTCACTCTGCTTGCCGCAGCAGTTGTTTTGCTCGGGGTCATGCCAAACGTTTTGGCATCGCGTATTCTGGCCGCGATTCCGTAAGGAATGTTCAAGAAAATGCAATTAACGCTTGACCCCGACCCAGTAAGTTTTGCATTAAAAGCAATAGTCTCCGTTGCGAAGTTAGTGATGTGAAGATGGGCAGCATCAGCGAGTTCATAGAGCGGAATTTCCGGCATTTCAACGCGGCGATGCTGAAAGACGCAGCCGACGGCTACATTGCGCATCTCGATCGTGGCGGAAAGATGATGATCACGCTGGCGGGCGCGATGAGCACCGCCGAACTGGGCGTGTCGCTCGCGGAGATGATCCGCCGTGACAAAGTCCACGCCATCACCTGCACGGGTGCGAACATGGAGGAAGACCTGTTCAATCTCGTCGCGCGCAGCAAATACGAACGAATTCCCAATTATCGGGAGCTAAATGCGCAACAAGAGCAGGATCTGCTCCGCCGGCACCTGAATCGTGTTACCGACACTTGTATCCCGGAAGAGGAAGCGATACGACGCATCGAGGGGGTCGTACTCGATCACTGGGCGTCCGCTGCGCAAAACAATCAGAGGAAGTTTCCCCACGAGTTCCTTTACAAAATTTTGCGCGAGTGCCATCTCAAACAATTTTACCAGATCGATCCTGCCGATAGTTGGATGGTCGCGGCTGCGCACAAGGAGTTGCCGTTATTTGTGCCAGGTTGGGAAGATTCGACGTTGGGAAATATCTACGCCGCCCACTGCATCACCGGGGTGGTCAGCAATGTGCAGGCGATCCGCTCGGGAATTGAATACATGATCGAGCTTGCGGATTGGTATCGTCGGGTGTCAAAGGATTCATCCATTGGGTTTTTCCAAATTGGCGGAGGCATCGCCGGCGATTTTCCCATTTGCGTTGTGCCCATGTTGAATCAGGACGTTGTCAGCATGCCCGTGCCCGAGTGGGGGTATTTTTGCCAAATCAGCGATTCCACCACCAGTTTCGGCTCATACTCGGGCGCGGTACCGAATGAGAAAATTACATGGGGAAAACTGAACCTCGACACTCCGCGATTCGTCATCGAATCTGACGCGACAATCGTTGTGCCATTGGTTTTCGCGAAGGTTTTAGGCTGGTGACCCAGCTCACGTACAATTGCGCCCGGTGCGCCTATTGCCAGTGGCCTGGGACCCACACCCAGCCGTTGTAACGAGGCACCCAGTGGCCTGCGACCCAAACTGCGGCGGGCCGCGGGCGGACTACCCACGTGCCCGGCACCCACGCGTAGGTCGTGCCGGTCCATCGCCAGTAGCCGGTTGTCCAAACGTAGCCCGGTCCGGGTGTCACCGTCTGAGTTTCCACGCGAAGCGGCGGCGGCGGACGGGTGACTACCACTTCTCGTGCCGGGCCTGTCGTGGTCACCTCCTGCGTGGTAGTTGTCGTCGTGACCGTGGTTGGTTCTGCCGCGCAACCGACTAAAACGACAAGCGTGAGCATAGATAAGTAGGATCTCGCTCTCATGTTTTCCTCCGTTTAGGGATTCGTTTTGCAACAGCCCTTCGGCTTTGTAAGCGGTTGAATCGTTTCGTGGGTTAGCGTGACACCGAATTTGATTCGATGATACGTGCATGCTTTACGTGGTGGCGACGCCGATTGGCAATCTGGGCGACATCACCTTGCGTGCTCTTGAGGTCCTGAAGGGCATTGACGTTGTGGCGGCGGAAGACACGCGGCATTCCGGTTTGTTGCTAAAACATTTCGGAATCAAAAAGCCTTTTGTCAGCTATCACGAGCATAATGAAGCGGCGCGCACGGCTGAGTTGGTCGAGCGCCTTGCCCGAGGCGAAAACGTTGCGTTGATCACAGACGCCGGGACACCCGGATTTTCTGATCCAGGGATGCGCCTGATTCGCGAATGCATCAGTCGCAAACTGCCGTTTACGATTCTCCCCGGAACATCGTCCATCCTCACGGCTCTGCTCGGCTCCGGATTTGCCACCGACAGATTCTCCTTCCGTGGATTTCTTCCGGTGAAAAGCGGCCAACGCGAGCGCGAATTGCAGATAGCTGCTCGAAGCAAGGAGACGACGCTTTTTTTTGAATCTCCTTACCGGCTTCTTAGAACACTTCAAACTTGCAGTAGCATAATGCCGGACCGGCACCTGTGCATTGCACGTGAGCTGACAAAAAAATTTGAGGAATTCCGTCGCGGCACTGCTGCCGAACTGCTTGCACACTATGAGACACATCCGGCGAAAGGCGAAATCGTGCTCGTCGTTTCGGGCGCATAGTTGGATTGCCGGCGTATTCAACGAGCCATCAAAATTGCCGGTCAATGGCGCGGACATGGTGCAGAGAACGGCTTTGCGAATAAACGAATCGCGATCGTCGTCCAATCCAGCCACTAAATCAGCTGGAAATCGTGCGACCCGACATTGCCTTTTTGGAAAACTTCGCAAGTGCTTCGTGTCCTGCCGGCTTTCTCACTGTTGATTTGCCGAACCGGGTAGCTGAACAGGCTCGGAAACGTTGGCGTGGCGACGAGACTTTCGCGAGCAGATTTAGGCGCTTCTGCGATTATGAATTGATGATCCGCCTGCCACGGTTTCTCATGCCACTGGTCGCAGGATGCGTCATCACGATTTTACAGGTTCTAATGGCGGTGGCTCTGCTTGCTCCAGAAGAGCCGATCAACGAGCGCTACTCCGCGCTGGTTCAACACGACAGTTATTGGTTCATGAACATTATTGATCGCGGATACCAGACCATTATTCCGCCGATCGATCACAAGGTGATGGAAGTCTCGAATGTCGCATTTTTCCCCGCATACCCGGCGTTCGCCGTGTTGCTCCGAAATGTGTTCAACGTCAGCACCGGCACGGCGCTTTTGATCACCGCTCAGCTCGCTGCCTGGGGTTTTTGGACCTATTTGTTCCTGTTCTGCAGACGCTGGAAAGTTGCGCCTTCGCTTCAGATTTGCGGGACACTCCTCATCCTCGCGAACCCGGCAGCATTCTTCCTCGTGGCCGCTTACTCGGAATCGCTCTTTCTCATGGCGTTGCTCGGATTCATCTATTGGAGCACCACAGAGGGTCGTACGGCGAAAGCCTTGGCGGCTACGCACGGGCTGGTTATGTCCGCGACGCGAATTGTCGGAATTGTGTGCGCTGCCTTTCCTCTGGTGCGCTCGGCTTTTCAAACCGGATGGCGCGGGTTGCTCAAGCCACGCAAATGGTTCCGAGAGAACGAGGCAGCTGTCGGTTTAACGGTTGTGGCGGCCTGCGGCGGAATCGTTTTTTTCGTTTTGTGCCAACTGCGCTGGGGTCATTGGGACCTGTACATGCGTACGCAGGCGGCTGGTTGGGGCATTGTGCCCGATTACCTTGCAGTGTTTAGACCCGAAACTTATCGCTGGCTTGTTCCGGCACTTAATAATCCCACTGAAGCGAGCCAGTTGTCGATGACGCTGGGTGCCTTGCTTCTCGTTGCCATCGCAGTTTGCGAATTGGTTCCAGCGATTCGGCGCTGCGCCGGCCTGCCGCTACGCGCAGGGATCTATTTCTGCGCCGCCACGATTTATTACCTCTCGGTGAGCGGCGTCGCCTGTGTCGACATGGAAAGCATGCTGCGTTACGAGTTCAGCGCGTACGTCTTGATCGTGCTGGCGCTTTTGAATTTTCTGCGTCAATTTCGCACGCCGCCAGTGTGGCTGCGGGCTTTTGGGGCGGCGGCAGTAGCGTTCGTCAGCGCTGCCGGGCTGTGCCTACAGGGCTGGTACGTCTGGAATTTCACTCGAGGCCACTGGGTCGCGTAGCAGAACATGAAGCCAAAGGTTGTCATTATCGGTGCAGGTCCGGCAGGTCTAACGGCTGGCTATTTGCTTTCCAAAAACGACGTAGACGTCGTGATTCTGGAAGCTGATCCCGTTTACGTGGGAGGCATTTCACGCACTGCGACTTACAAGGGCTTTCATTTCGATATTGGCGGTCACCGTTTTTTCTCAAAATCCAAACCAGTCGAAGACTTGTGGACCGAGATTTTGCCGAACGACATGCTCACGCGCCCGCGCTCATCGCGCATTTTTTATGGCGGCAAATTTTTTTCCTATCCCTTGAAGCCGATCGAAGCATTGCTCAAGTTGGGCGTCTTCAAATCGATCCTGTGCGTTCTTTCCTGGCTAAAGGCGCGTCTGTTTCCAGTACGGAACCCGCGGAATTTCGAAGAATGGGTGAGCAATCAATTCGGAAAACGGCTGTTTAACACCTTCTTCAAGAGCTACACCGAAAAGGTCTGGGGGATGAGCTGCAAGGAGATTTCCGCCGACTGGGCAGCGCAACGGATCAAAGGCCTTTCGTTAGGCAGTGCAATCAAAAACGCGCTTATTCCTCAGCGTTACAATGGCGACCGGAGCAAAGTCATTAAAACGCTGATCAATTCTTTTCGTTATCCGCGACGAGGTCCGGGAATGATGTGGGAGGCATGTGCCGAAAAGATGACGGCACTGGGCGGCAAATTGGAGATGGGCTGCAGAGTGACGCGCTGCTGCTACGACGGTTTGTCCGGCCAATGGAATGTCGAATACAAAAACGGCGACGGAGATCTGCAAATAACCGAAGCCGAACATGTCATTTCGTCGGCGCCGATGCGGGAGCTGGTCCGCGGTTTGTCACCGGCCGTGAGTGAACGAACGAAGCGCGCGGCTGAGAGCCTCAAGTATCGCGATTTTCTCACAGTGATGCTGATCTTGAAAGATCGACAGATGTTCGATGACAACTGGATCTACATTCACGACCCGAGCGTCAAAGTCGGCCGTGTTCAGAATTTCCGTTCATGGTCGCCCGAAATGGTGCCTGAGGCGGACAAGGTTTGCTACGGTCTAGAGTATTTCTGTTTCGAACACGATGGGCTGTGGGATTCGGGCGATAATGATTTGATTGAGCTTGCAAAGCTTGAGCTGATTCAGATCGGGTTGGCGAAGGAAGGCGATTTCGTCGATGGCTGCGTCGTTCGTCAGAAGAAGGCCTATCCGGTTTACGATGACGACTACGCGCGACACGTCGCTACGATTCGCCAGGAACTGGACACGCGTTACCCGAACCTGCACCTGGTCGGCCGTAACGGCATGCATAAATACAACAACCAGGACCACGCCATGATGACAGCAATGTTGTGCGTGGAAAATATTCTTGCCGACGCAAAGCTTTACGATCTGTGGCAGGTGAACAGCGATGGCGAATATCACGAAGCCGGACCCGCTACAGTCGAGGAAACGAACGGCAGCGCACTTCGCCTCGTTCCCACCCGCGTCGGCACTCCCGAGCTGGCGCCGGAAGCATAGCGCACGCGCGCGCTACGCGTTTTCGAACTCTTCCACTGGCGGGCAAGAGCAGAACAGGTTCCTGTCGCCATAGACGTTGTCGATGCGGCTAACTGCGGGCCAGAATTTGTGGTCGCGCGTCCATGGCGCGGGGAAAGCTGCCTGTTCGCGTGAGTAGGGGCGGTCCCATTTGTCGGACGCGATTTGTCGCGCGGTGTGCGGCGCGTTCTTGAGCAAATTGCTTTGCCGATCCTGTTTTCCGTCGGCGATTGCTTGCATCTCCGCGTGAATGGAGATCATCGCATCGCAAAAACGATCAAGCTCGTGTTTCGGTTCGCTCTCGGTCGGCTCGATCATCATCGTCCCGCCAACCGGCCAGGAAACGGTTGGCGCGTGAAAGCCGTAATCCATCAAACGCTTTGCCACATCTTCGACTTCAATGCCTGCGTTTCTCCACTGGCGCAGGTCGACAATGCATTCGTGCGCGACGAGACCATGTTTGCCCTTGAAAAGAACGGGAAAGTACGGATCGAGTCGTCTGGCAATGTAATTCGCGTTTAGAATTGCCATCTCGGTCGCGCGTTTCAATCCGGCGGGGCCCATCATGCGAATGTACATCCACGTGATCGTCAGAATGCTGGCGCTGCCCCAGGGCGCTCCCGCGACCGGACCGACACCATTGTCGATTGCCGATTGCGGATTGCCGATTGAAAAACGTGCCGGCAGAAATTTAACGAGATGTTTCGCCACACCGATCGGCCCCACACCCGGGCCGCCGCCGCCGTGCGGGATGCAAAAGGTCTTGTGCAAATTCAAATGACAAACGTCGGCGCCGTAATCGCCAGGACGACAAAGACCGACCTGCGCATTCATGTTTGCCCCGTCCATGTAAACCTGGCCGCCATGCGCATGAACGATCTCGCAAATTTCGCGAATCGTCGGTTCAAACACGCCGTGCGTTGATGGATAGGTCACCATCAGCGCGGCAAGTTCACGCGCGTGTTCGTCTGCTTTCGCGCGAAGGTCTGCAAGATCAATGTCTCCATCTTTCAAGCAGGCGACCGACACAACCTTGCATCCTGCCATTATTGCGCTGGCCGGATTCGTTCCATGCGCCGATGTCGGAATGAGACAAATGTCGCGATGCGCTTCGCCGCGCGACGAATGATATTCACGAATGGCCACCAGACCTGCGAATTCGCCTTGCGATCCGGCATTCGGTTGCAATGAAACAGCTGCGAACCCGGTGATTTCCGCGAGCCAGCCTTCCAGTTGTTGGAAAATTTCCATGTAGCCTGCCGCCTGTTCCGTGGGAGCGAACGGATGCAATTTGGAAATCGCCGGCCATGAGATTGGGAACATTTCCGCGGTGGCGTTGAGCTTCATCGTGCATGAGCCGAGCGGAATCATTGACGTTGTCAGTGATAGATCACGCGATTCCAGCTTCTTCAGATAGCGCAGCATCTCGGTTTCAGTGTCATGCGTGTTAAAGATCGGATGCGTGAGGTACTCGGAGGTGCGGATTGCGGATTGCGGAATCCGGAATGGCGGGTTGCCAATGTTGTCATCATCAAAATCGCGGACGTTCGTGCCGCGGAAGATAGACATCAGCAGTTCAATGTCCCGTGGCGTTGTCGTTTCATCGAAAGAAATGCCAACCGCGCGTGGACTGAGCGCGCGGAGATTGCAACCCGCTTTTGCCGCATGCTCCAAAGTAACTTCGCTGGATTCCACTTCGACCCGAACAGTGTCGAAGAAATTCTCGTGCGTAATTGTGCAGCCGAGGGATCGCAGGCCATCCGCAAGTCGGCTGGTTAGCCGGTGAACACGTTCGGCGATCGTGCGCAATCCTTTGGGGCCGTGATAAACGGCATACATCGATGCAATGACGGCCAGGAGAACCTCTGCCGTACAAATGTTGCTGGTCGCTTTGTCGCGGCGGATGTGTTGCTCGCGCGTTTGCAAGGCGAGGCGATAGGCGGGTCGACCTTCAGCATCGCGTGAAACGCCCACTAGTCGACCGGGCATGTGACGTTTGAATTCGTCGCGCGTTGCGAAGTACGCCGCGTGCGGCCCGCCGAATCCCAGCGGCACGCCAAAACGCTGCGTGTTACCAACGGCAACATCGGCGCTGAATTCGCCCGGCGGTTTGTGTAATGTCAGCGCAAGAATGTCTGCCGCGACCACCACAAGCGCACCGGCATCGTGAGCCTTCCGAACGAACTCGGCGTAATCGTAGGTCGCGCCGTCGGTGGCCGGATATTGAACAAGCGCGCCGAAAACTGTGCTGTCGAATTTGAACCGCGAGTAATCGCCGATCTTGATCTCGATCCCGAGCGGCTTCGCGCGGGTTTGAACGACGGCAATCGTTTGGGGATGACAATTATCGGCAACAAAGAACGTCTTGCGATTAGGAACAACTGCGTGACAAAGCGCCATCGCCTCCGCACCAGCGGTCGCTTCGTCCAGCATAGAAGCGTTTGCGATGTCGAGGGCAGTCAAATCTGTGATCATCTGCTGGAAGTTCAGCAGCGCTTCGAGGCGACCTTGTGCGATTTCCGCCTGGTAAGGCGTATAAGCGGTGTACCAGCCAGGATTTTCAAGAATGTTTCGCTGAATGACGGGCGGCGTGATGCAGTCGTAGTAGCCAGCCCCGATGAACGAGCGCGCGATTTTGTTCTTCTGTGCAATCGCCCGTAGCTCACCCAGTGCTTCGCCTTCCGATTTCGCTTCCAGCAAATTCAGTTCCCGTCCGAGGCGAATATCGCTCGGAACCGTGGCGTCGATGAGCGCACCGACGCTATCGAAACCCACGTCGCGCAACATCGCCCGAACTTCCTCCTCGTTTGGCCCGATGTGTCTACGCGCGAACGAATCAACGTCGAAAATTGGTTCGCGCATTTGCATCGGAAGAGACTACGGAGCGCGAGACGCGCTTCAACTCTCGAGCGCTGCTTGCGCTGCGGCTAATCGTGCGATCGGAATTCGGAACGGACTGCAACTAACGTACATGAGACCGAGCCGGTGGCAGAATTTTACGCTGTTTGGTTCACCGCCGTGCTCGCCGCAAATTCCCAATTTGATGTCCGGTCGCGTTTTGCGGCCGAGGTCGCGAGTAATTTCCATCAAACGTCCAACACCTTTCTGATCGATTGTTGCGAATGGATTTGAACCGACGATGTCGAGTTCCGCGTACGCGGGTAGGAAACTGCCCGAGTCGTCGCGGCTCATTCCTAGTGTGGTCTGTGTCAGATCGTTCGTGCCGAAGCTGAAGAACTCAGCGTCGCGCGCGATCTGGTCGGCCAGCAGCGCGGCGCGCGGGATCTCGATCATCGTTCCCACAAGATATTTGAATTTTCTTCCCCGTTCTTTGGCCACTTCGCCAGCCACGCGCCGCACAATGTCGATTTGCAGCTTTAGTTCGCGCGGGAATCCCACCAGCGGAATCATGATTTCGGGGTGGACCTTGATACCTTTGGCTTGTACCTCCGCAGCAGCTTCAAAAATTGCGCGGGCCTGCATTTCAGAAATCTCGGGAAACGTGATCCCAAGACGGCAACCGCGATGGCCGAGCATCGGATTGAATTCGTGCAACTCATGCACGCGGCGCGAAATTTGTTCGACGGGAACTCCAAGCTTATTCGCGAGTTCGTTTTGTTGCGCGTGATCGGCGGGCAGAAACTCGTGTAGCGGTGGATCCAAAAAACGAATCGTGGCGGGCAAACCTTTCAGCGCTGTGAAGATGCCAACGAAATCGCCGCGCTGGTACGGGAGCAGTTTTGCCAGGGCGCGTGCCCGTTCGTCTTTTGTGCCGGCGAGAATCATCTCGCGCATCGCGTCAATTCGGTTACCCTCGAAAAACATGTGCTCTGTTCGGCATAGCCCAATGCCCTCGGCTCCGAACGCGACTGCGTTTGCCACTTGTTCGGGCGTGTCCGCGTTCGTGCGGACGCCGAGGGTGCGAAATTCGTCGGTCCACTTCATCAGTTTTGCGTACTCCTGGTAGGTCACGCTTTTTTTCGGATCGAGCGAACGATCAACCAGCACTTGAACGATTTCGGATGGCGCAGTCGCGACTTCCCCAGCGAACACTTCACCCGCGGTCCCATCGATGGAGATGTAATCGCCGCGGTTTAAGGTTGTGCCGTTTGCGCTGAGCGTGCGTCTTTGGTAGTCGATTTGAATTCCGGTCGCGCCGCACACGCACACTTTTCCCATTTGCCGCGCAACCAACGCTGCATGCGACGAAACGCCGCCGCGCGACGTCAGAATCCCTTCCGCGGCAATCATACCGCGCAAGTCTTCCGGCGAGGTCTCAATTCGCGCGAGCACCACTTTTTCTCCTTTTTCCGCCCGCATCACCGCTTCCTCAGCACTGAATACGACGCGACCGCATGCTGCGCCTGGGCCGGCGGCCAAACCGCTGCCGATTTTTTTCGCCGCTTTAGCTGATTCGCGATCGAAGATCGGTGCTAAAAGATGAGCCAGCGAATCGGCTGGGATGCGCCGCACCGCGTCCATTTTTGTGATTAACTTCTCGTCGACCATATCCACCGCAATTCGCACAGCGGCGTGGCCGGTGCGCTTCCCGTTGCGAGTCTGCAGAATGTACAGCCTGTTTTCCTCCACAGTGAACTCGAGGTCCTGCATGTCCTTGAAGTGCCGTTCAAGGATGCTGCGCACTTTCATCAATTCGCTGTGCGCGGCGGGCATTTCTTTCGCCAGATCGGCGATCGGATGCGGGGTCCGCACGCCAGCGACCACGTCTTCGCCCTGAGCGTTGATGAGGTATTCGCCGTAAAAAACCTTTTCGCCGGTGGCCGGATCGCGCGTGAATGCGACTCCCGTTGCGCTGGTGTCGCCCATATTTCCAAACACCATCGTCTGGACGTTCACCGCCGTTCCCCACTCGTGCGGGATGCCGTACTTGCGGCGATAAACGATGGCACGGTCGTTCATCCATGAGCCGAATACAGCGCCGATCGCGCCCCAGAGCTGTTCGTTCGGATCTTGCGGAAAAGATTTTCTGGTGCGCTCGTTAATCAAAGCCTTGAACCGCTGCACGAGCTCTTTGAAATCAGCGACGGTCAATCGCACATCGAGAAAGTCGTGCTTGCCATAGCGCTCGTCTTTCAAACGTTCAATTACTGCTTCGAACGGCTCGTGGTCTTCGCCCGGCCGTTTTTGCACACCCATCACCACGTCACCGTACATCTGCAAGAAACGCCGATACGAATCCCAGGCGAAACGTGCGTTGTTCGTTTTCTTTGCGATGATCTCAACGACTTCATCGTTCATGCCGAGATTGAGAATCGTATCCATCATTCCCGGCATGGAATCGCGAGCGCCGGAACGCACGGACACCAGTAGAGGTCGTTCCTGGTCGCCGAACCTTTTGCCGGTGGATTTTTCGACTTTGGCCATCGCGGCTGCGACTTGCGCCTGTAGCTGCGGCGGATATGCGCGATTATGATCGTAAAAATAACTGCAAACCTCCGTGTCAATGGTAAACCCCGGCGGCACAGGCAGACCGATCCTCGTCATCTCGTGGAGGTTTGCGCCTTTACCGCCCAGTAACGCTTTCATCGTACCTCTGCCATCAGCGTGGCCGTCGCCGAAGTAGTAAACGTAACGTGACGCGCGCGTTCTCTTCCCAGCAGCGGCTTTCCGCGGTCGGAATCGTATCGGTTTTCTCGCGCGTTGCAGTCGTTTGCGACGATCAGATTTTCGTTTTTTGGCCATAATCTGCGGCGACAGCGACCGCTGGAAATGACGAAGCGCCAAACTAAATTCAGGCGTCCCGATGTCAACGATGCGCAGCGAAACCGAGCTGTTTCTTGACTCTAATCAGCAGCTGCGCGGGTGGCGAGCTTGCAAGCCCACTTGCCACTACACCGAAAATAATCGGTTAACGGTTAAGCTGGCGCGGTTTCGCCGTTCGTAAGAACTGCAGCAATCGTCGCCGTAAACTCGTCAACGCCTGTACTTGGCACAATGATGCTGTTGCGGCGGCCGTGAGCTTCCTCAGTGATACGCAAGAATCTACCGCGCTCATTTTCCCGGAGCTCGACATAGAAATGCTTGCGCTCAATCTGCAGTTCTTTCGCCTCGATGATGTTATCCATTTTGCCTTAAGGGCGCCGAGTTTAGGCTGTGGAACTCTGCAATGGAAGAAAAATCCGCAGGCTTTTAAGGGAATTTCTTACCCCCGGCCGACGCTGGGTAGAAGGCGGTGATTGATGG